>Ga0116231_10003948_pt1 | contig 30334 bp, 33 predicted proteins | sample S1TSphgellanicum_2_FD_89695 | JGI IMG/M metagenome (GOLD analysis project Ga0116231, IMG submission 89695) | Host-associated microbial communities from peat moss isolated from Minnesota, USA - S1T2_Fd - Sphagnum magellanicum MG | ecosystem: Host-associated > Plants > Peat moss > Unclassified... | reverse complement strand
GCCCCAACAGTAAAAACCGCCAAAACCAAAATCAGGCAAAAGACCCACAGCAGATCCAAAAACCCGCCACAGGAAAACGCCACCAACGTATCCCTTCCCAGCCTATAAAATTGTCAAAGAACACTAACCCAAAGAACAAAACGACGGGACTAAAGTTTCCCGTCGCGAAGCGCAGCAGATTAGCCAAGTACCAGATCGAACTCAAGACCCGAACGGCGCCCGGTGGAGCGACGATCTATTCCTCTCGATCGAACCCGTCAACCCTGGGCGCAAACCCAAGCCGGGGAAAAGCTGGAAAACTCAGCTAACCAATTGAAATATAAACTGAAAAATTTTGCGGAGAGGGCGAATTGCGGCATGAACCCATGGGCGTTCCGACGAAACCCTGAAAATTTTCGCGGCCGGAAAACGCCGTCCTACGCCCTCGTCTGCGCCCGCCAGCCCAAATACCACGTGACGAATCGCGGTATGCCCACAGCCAGCGGCGTCGTCGGCTCATAGCCGCACAGCGCGTGGAGTGCGGATACATCGGCCCAGGTCTCCACAGGATCCGCCGCCGGCCTGGGACGGCTCTCGATCGCCGCCCGGCGGCCCAGATGCTCTTCCAGCAGCCGCACCAGGTCGCTCACATATTCCGCGCGGTTGTTACCGATATTGTACAGCCGGTGTGGCGCCTCATCGCCAGGCGGATGGTCGAAGACCCCCATCACCCCTGCGATGATGTCGTCAATATACGTGAAATCGCGCTTGAGCCGGCCCTCGTCATACAGCGTGACCGGCCGGCCGTCGCAAATCGCCTCGGCGAACCCGAAATACGCCATATCCGGCCGTCCCCACGGCCCATAAACCGTAAAAAACCGCAAGCCGGTCTGCTTCAGGCCGAACAGATGCGTGTAGGACGCGCTCATCAGCTCATCCGCCCGCTTGGTCGCGGCATAAAGCGAAGACGGATGGTCGGCCCGCGCGTCTTCTGTGTATGGCAACGCCGAGCCGATGCCGTACACCGAAGAAGAACTCGCATAAATCAGATGTTTGATACCGGCCGAGCGCCGTACCAGCTCCAGAATCGACAGATGTCCGGTGAGGTTGGAAGACGCATAGGCAAACGGCTGTTCAAGCGAGTAGCGCACGCCCGCTTGCGCGGCGACATGCACCACGACCTCCACGCCGTCGCCGAGCCGCGCCACCGCCTCATGGTCGGCAATGTCCAGCTGCCGGAAGGTAAACCCGGCCTTGAGCCGGGCGAGCCGCGCGTGCTTCAGCCGCACATCGTAATAAGGATTGAGATCATCGACCCCAAGCACCTCGATGCCCCGCGCCAGCAGCGCCTCGCACACATGGTAGCCGACAAAACCGGCCGCACCCGTCACCAGAACCCGCATGTTCGCCCCTAAACCAGCCGGTCTTCGAGCAGCGTCAGCACCGCATGGCCCAAAGTGATGTGGCACTCCTGGATGCGCGCCGTCTCGGAATCCGGCACAACCAGCGCGAAATCGCACAGCGGCAGCGCCGGGCCGCCCTCGCCGCCCAGAAAGCCCACCGTGATGATGCCCATCTCGCGCGCCGTCTGCAACGCGTTCAAAACATTCACCGAGCGCCCGGACGTGGTGATGCCGAACAGCACGTCGCCGGCCTTGCCGAGCCCCCGTAAAGGCCGCGCGAACATCTGCTCGATGCCAAAATCATTGATGGCGGCACTCATCGCCGCCGCATCGAGCGTGAGGGCCAAAGCCGGCCAGCTATCACGGGCGACCGCCGCGCGCAGCCGGATCAGCAGTTCCGTCGCCAAATGCTGGGCATCCGCCGCCGAGCCGCCATTGCCGCAAAAAATGATCTTGTTGCCGGCCCGGATCGCCCGCTCACAGGCGCCAACAATGGCCAGAACGGGCTCCGGATCCGCCGCCAGCGCAGTTTTCAAGGCGGCCGAGCGGTGCAGCATGGCTGCAAACCGCGCCGCCTCCGTTTCATGGTTTAGAATCGCGTGTCTCCATCCAGCATTTGGATGATGTTTAGCTGAAACGATTGGTAAAGTAAGGGCAAGGGGCTTTGCCCCCTGCACCCCCCATCAAGGCGGAGCCTTGATAATCCGGAACATATTCGGGGACCAGATTCACCGGCCTTTAGCACCGAAGGAGAAGTCCAGGATTGCAGAGGCGAGCTTTTGCCGGGGGGCCAGGGGGCAGAGCCCCCTCGCCCTGCCTTAATGCGCCACCCAACCCCCATCAATCGGCAGCGGCACACCGGTAATGGTCTGCGCCCCATCCGAGCACAGGAACACAGCCAGCGCGCCGATTTCCTCAGGTGTCGAGAATTTCAGCATCGGCTGCGTCTCCTGCAGCATCTTCTTCTCTTCCGTCGGCACGTCGGTCCCGGCCTCCTTGGCGCGGTCCTCGAGTTGGTGCTCGACCAGCGGGGTTTTCACCCAGCCGGGGCAGATCGCGTTCACCGTGATGCCGTCATTCGCAAGCTCGATCGCCGCGACCTTTGTGGCCCCGACGACGCCGTGCTTGGCCGCCACATAGGCGACCTTGTGCGGGCTCGCGACCAGGCCGTGCGCGGAGGCGATGTTGATGATCCGCCCCCACTTCTTCGCCTTCATGCCCGGGATCGCGGCCTTCATGCCATAGAACACCGCCGAGAGGTTGATCGCGATGATCGCCTCCCACTTGGCTTCCGGAAAGCTCTCGACCGGGGCCACGAACTGAATGCCGGCATTGTTCACGAGAATATCCAGGCTGCCGAGCTCGTCATGCGTTTTTTGCACGATCGCGGCCACCTGGTCGGGCTTGCTGAGATCGGCGCCGTCATACGCGACCTTGACCTTGAACTCCGCCGCAAGTTCGCCCCGCAGTTTTTCGATTTCGCCCGCATCGCCAAAACCGTTCAGCATGATATCCGCACCTTCGGCCGCAAGCGCACGGGCGATGCCGAGCCCGATGCCGCTGGTCGATCCGGTGACGAGTGCCACCTTGCCATTTAACGCCATGTGCAATTCTCCTAAATCAATGATGCTGGTTCAAGCGAGATAGTCGTGCAGGACCTTGCCGTAGGGGAGTGTCAGGTCGGCGCAGAGATGCTGGCCGTATTTGATCTTGCGTACCGGCAGGTCCGCCAACCGGCAGTTCGCGTGCGGCACCAGATGCAGGCGCGCCTCGCCGGTGAAGGCGAATTTAAGGTCGATATCTTCGAGATGATAGCCCACCAGCTGCGCAATCTTCGGCGAGCCGTCAACGTCGGGTATCCACTTGAGATTGATGTTGAGCTTCTTCATGCCCTCGACCGTCTTCGCGTGGTCCATCGGCGTCTGCTTGTATACCATGGTCCCGAGCGCCACACGTTCGTCATCATAGTGTAACGTACCCGTTAGCGTCTCATGGATGGTTTTCAGCCGCGGCAGGCCGAATTTTTTCGGGAAGCCCCAGATTTCGCGCCCTCCGGTCGTTGGCGACTCGTCATCAAGGTACATCATGCAGCTGTAATTGCATTTTACGCCGTTATAGAGGGCGGCAATGCCGCAGCCACTTTCCTCGTAATCGCCAAAGCCGGTCGAATCCGGCATTTTCATCCACTCGAAAAACACGTCGTTTCCATCGGGCTCCAGCGGTTCGGGAAGAAACGCCCGCAGCGCGTCCGGGTCGGTCTCGTAATGGATCAGCAGATATTCGCGGTGGATGAACCGGAAAGGCCCTTTGGGATAGCTGGGCGATGCGAGCGGCATCGAGGTTGCGCCCAGGATTTCGTCACGTGTCATTCATAGTCTCCCTCATGTTCGGGGTATTTAAGATATCTGGACAATGAATTCATGTGACGTTTATGTCACGATCTATTCCCGTCCGGGTGCGTATATGCTGTTACAGGGCGCACAAACTGGAGACTTCGCCGATGATGGATATGCTGTCCGATCCCCGCACCCCGCTCCGTAAACCGCTGGACCCGATCATGCCCCTCCCCCGACCGCCGGGTTGCGACGGGATCGGCCTGGTCCTGCAGGGCGGTGGCGCCCTGGGGGCCTATCAAGCCGGTGTCTACCAGGCGCTGCACGAGGCCGGGCTGGAGCCGGACTGGACCGTCGGCGTGTCGATCGGCGCCATCAACTCCGCCATCATCGCCGGCAACAGGCCCGAACAACGGCTTGAAAAACTCGAGAAGTTCTGGCTCGACATCACTTCGCGCGACCCTTTTATGGCCTGGCCCGAGGGCGACACGCCGCGCCGGCTGCGTAACGCGCTGTCCGCGATGAACGCCATGCTGTTCGGCCAGCCCGGCTTCTTCCAGCCGCCCGCCGTCAATGGCTGGCTCGCTCCGCGCGGCTCGCGTGCCGCGACCGCCCTGTACGATACGTCGCCGCTGCACAAAACGCTCGAAAAACTCGTGGATTTCGACCTGATCAACAGCGGCGGGGTCCGCTTCGCGGTCGGCGCCGTGAACGTCGCCTCCGCGAATTTCGCCTATTTCGATAATGCGAAAATCGAAATCTCGCCCGAGCACGTGATGGCGAGCGGCGCCCTGCCGCCAGCTTTGCCGATGGTCCGCATCGGTAAAAACTACTATTGGGATGGCGGCCTCGTCTCCAACACCCCCCTGCAGCACCTGCTCGATAATTGCGGCAGCCAGAACCTGCTGGTCTTCCAGGTCGATCTATTCTCCGCCCGCGGCGACATCCCTCGCGACATGCCCGAGGTTCTCTCGCGCCAGAAGGACATCCAGTATTCCTCGCGTACCCGCACCACGACCGACCACTTCCTGCAGACCCACCGCCTCAAGCAGGCCCTGCGCGAGGCGCTGAACCAGATTCCCGAGGATCAGCTGAACGACGAGCAGCGCCTGGCCAAGGCAGAGCTCCAGCAGCTCCCTGAAATCAACATCATGCAGCTGATCTATCAGCAGAAGGCCTATGAGGGGGACGCCAAGGACTACGAGTTCAGCCGCCTCTCCATGAAGGACCACTGGCGCTCGGGCTATTACGACACCCGCAACACGCTCGCGCACAAGGACTGGCTGGCGATGAAGGGCACGGGCGGGATCCACACATACGATGTGCATCGGCATGGGGAGTGAGTTGCGTCAATAAAGGCTAAGTGAAGGCAAGGGCCCTGCCCCCCAGGGCCCGATCGGCCCCATGCGTTTTGAACCCGCTGGGGCCACGGGGCCGCGGACCCCGATCCTTTTAGCACCTTGGCGGCGGGACATGGGCGTGCCAATTGAATGGTCCGCTACTGGAGTCGCAAAACGTTGAGTGATCTGTTCGACGGCGAAAACGAGCACGACAGCTACGGCGCCAAGGATATCGAGGTTCTCGAAGGTCTCGAGCCGGTACGCCGCCGCCCCGGTATGTATATCGGCGGCACCGACGAGACCGCCCTGCACCACTTGGCCTCCGAAATCCTCGACAACGCCATGGACGAAGCCGTCGCCGGCGCCGCGACACTGATCGAGATGGCCCTGGCCCCCGGCAACCAGTTGACCGTGAAGGACAACGGCCGCGGCATCCCGACCGACCCGCATCCAAAATTCCCCAAAAAATCCGCCCTGGAGGTGATCCTCACGACCTTGCACTCCGGCGGCAAGTTTTCCGGCAAAGCCTACGCGACCTCCGGCGGCCTGCACGGCGTCGGCTCGTCGGTCGTCAACGCCCTGTCATCGGCGTTCACCGCCGAGGTCGCGCGCAACAAAACCCTCTACCGGCAGGACTACGCGCGCGGCATACCAACGACCAAATTGATCGATGCGGGACCGGTCCAAAACCGTCGCGGCACCACGATCCGCTTCACGCCCGACACCCAGATTTTCGGCGACCTCAAATTCTCCCCCGCGCGTTTGTACAAACTCTGCCGCAGCAAGGCCTATCTGTTCCGCGGCGTGCGGATCAAATGGTCCTGCGACCCGGCCCTGCTGAAGGGTGACACGGATACGCCGGCCACCGCGGAGCTGCATTTTCCGGGCGGCCTGCGCGACTCGCTCGCCGCCGACCTCGAAGGGGCCGCGCAGGTCCTCCCGGATATCTGGGCGGGCGAAGCGAAACTGCCGGACGCGCCGGATGGCCGTACGCAAGGCAAGCTCGAATGGGCCTGCGCCTGGGTCGAGGGCACGGATTCCAGCCTCGACACCTATTGCAACACCGTCCCCACACCGCTCGGCGGCACGCATGAGGCGGGGTTTCGCGCCGCCCTCCTGAAAGGCCTGCGCGGCTGGGCGGAGAGCCGCGGCAACAAGCGCGGTGCGGCGATCATCGGCGAAGACGTCACCGGCGCGCTCAGGGCAAAATTTTCGCTCTTCATCCGCGAGCCGCAGTTTCAGGGCCAGACCAAGGAGAAACTAACCAACCCCGAAGCCGGCAAATTGACGGAAGCCTCGCTGCGGGACAGGTTCGATCATTTTCTCGCAGGTGATCCTAACAACGCGGATAATCTGCTGGCTTTCATCATCGATCGCGCGGAAGAGCGCATCCGCCGCAAGGAACAGAAGGACACACCGCGCAAATCCGCAACCAGGCGGCTCCGCTTGCCTGGCAAACTCGCCGATTGCAGCACTGAGAACGCCGAGGGCACCGAGATCTTTCTGGTCGAGGGCGACTCCGCCGGCGGCTCGGCCAAGCAGGCGCGCAACCGCAACACCCAGGCGATCCTGCCCTTGCGCGGCAAGATCCTCAACGTCGCCTCCGCGTCGGTTGAAAAACTGCGGCAAAACCAGGAGCTCAAGGACCTCATTGAGGCACTCGGCTGCGGTGTCGGTCCGGCCTTCAACCGGGCCAATCTGCGTTATGAGCGTGTTATCATCATGACGGACGCCGATGTCGACGGCGCGCATATCGCCTCGCTGCTGATGACGTTCTTTTACCGCGAGCTGCCGGAGTTGATCCGGCACGGCCATGTCTACCTCGCACAGCCGCCGCTCTATCGCATCACGCAGGGCGCGAAGAGCGTGTATGCCATGGACGACGACGAGCGCGAGCGCATCGTCAAAACCCTGAAAACCACCCCCAAAATCGAGGTGAGCCGCTTCAAGGGCCTGGGTGAAATGCCACCCGCCATCCTGAAGGACACGACGATGGACCCGGGCAAACGCACGCTCCTGCGCATCCAGGCGACGGCGGAAACGCGGGCGGAAACCTCGACGATGGTGGAGAACCTGATGGGCAAGCGGCCGGAGCTGCGGTTTCAGTTCATTCAGGAAAATGCAGGATCGGTTGGCGAGTTGGATATTTGAGGAAGGGCCTCTTTTTTGGAAAAAAAAGAGGCCCTGGGCGCATGCGCCGTCAACGCCAATGACCCAAACTCCCAAAGTTTTTTTGCTACTTTTTGTTCACAAAAAGTAGTGCTTACTTCGCTTATTCAGCTAAACTCTAAAATTAACTTCAACCAGCACCGTATCCGTCTCGAACACAGCACTATGCCAGGCATGCGGCTCGAAATGCACGACGGTTCCGGGCTTTAACGCGATGTCACCGGCCTCGGTGGTGAGCACGCCTGTCCCCTCCAGGACCATGAAAAACTGCTCGAACGCGTGTTCGTGGCGGCCTGCGACGTAGCCGGCCGGCACCCGCACTCTTTTCAGGTCTCCGGCGCGTCCGGGAATGACGCGCCTGTCGGCCTTGTCATCACCGTGTGTCTCCACGTCGTCCCAGGCAACATGCGTCATGGCCGGCATTTGCGCGCTCCCCATAAAAACACCGCCCGGTTTTATAACCGGGCGGTGTTTTTAGGCCAGACAAATACTGCCGCTCAGACCATTTTTTTGAGCGACGGTGAGGCCTTGAACCGTACGGTTTTACCGGCTTTGACCTTGATCTCTTCGCCCGTCCGCGGGTTGACGCCTTTGCGGGCCTTGGTCTTGCGCACGGTGAACGTGCCGAAGCTCGGCAGCGTAAATTTGCCGTTCTTTTTCATTTCCTTAACGATTGCCTCGATCAGGTCAGCGGCCGCGCGATTCGCTGCCACGCCGGTGATCTCGGCTGAATTCTGGATAACCTCAGCAATGAACGCTTTCGACATGTATAGCCTCTTTCCTGTTTACGTCCTGGCGCGGCTTTGCACCTCGCCTGTTATAGCTTGCAAACGCCCGGCCGCTGCATGCAGAAACCGTACGCATCGGCAAACAACTAGCCCGGGCCTATGGAAAAAACCAGTGCATAATCCGGTGCACGATCAAAATTTTGAGTTTTCGTATCAGAAAATGGTGCCCAGGACCGGAATCGAACCAGTGACACTGCGATTTTCAGTCGCATGCTCTACCAACTGAGCTACCTGGGCACTCGAGGAAGCGTGCCTAACCCAACCCGGCTCCCGTTTCAACCCCGCTGGTGCTGTCACAGGGAATTGAACCCTGGACCTCTTCATTACCAATGAAGTGCTCTACCCCTGAGCTATGACAGCGAACGCGGCCTGGGCCGTATATCGCCGCTCTCCCCGCCGTGCAACATCCACCCTTGACGGCGGCCCCCAGCCGCGGCTTGAAGACACGATGTCAGCGCCAGCGCCATCCCCCCCGACCAAGGCCGAGCTTGCCGCCGCCAGGCGCGCCGCGGCGAAGGCCGCCGCCGAGGCCGCGGCGCTGCGGGCCAATTTAGGCCGCCGCAAGGCCCAGGCGCGCGCCGCACAGCCGCTTGCCACGGCTGACAATCAGCCGCCGGAGGGTCCGTCCAAATGCCGGTAATGCCAGACCACTGGATCCGCACCCAGGCCCACGACAACGCGATGATCGAGCCCTTCGTCGAGCAGCAAAAGCGCGATGGCGTAATCTCGTACGGCCTCTCATCGTACGGCTACGACGCGCGCTGCGCCGACCACTTCAAAATATTCACGAATGTCGACTCCGCCGTCGTCGATCCGAAAGCCTTCAACCCCAGCAGCTTCGTCGACCGCACGGGCCCGGTCTGCATCATCCCGCCAAACAGCTTCGCCCTGACGCACACGATCGAATATTTCCGCATCCCGCGCGACGTCCTGGTGATCTGCCTCGGCAAATCCACCTATGCACGCTGCGGCATCATCGTGAACGTCACGCCGCTCGAGCCGGAATGGGAGGGCCAGGTGACGATCGAGATTTCCAACACCACGCCCCTGCCCGCGAAAATCTATGCCGGCGAGGGCATCTGCCAGTTCCTGTTTCTGCAGGGTGCATCACCCTGCGAAACCTCCTATGCTGACAAGGCCGGCAAATATATGGGCCAACGCGGCGTCGCCCTGCCACGCATGTGAGCGTGGCGAGCGAGCGTCAGCGTCCCCGCTTTCACCGAAAAGGGTTCACCCATGGATAGCATACGCATCACAGGCGGCGTGCCGCTCTCGGGCACGATCCAGATTTCCGGCGCCAAGAATGCGGCGTTGCCGTTGATGACGTGCGGCCTGCTAACGGACGAACGTCTCGTCCTCTCTAACGTCGCGAAACTCGCTGACCTCGCCACCATGGCCGAACTGCTGGCACAGCATGGCCTCGCGGTCGAGCCCGACGGGCGGCGCCTCTCGATCGGCGGCCACATCACGAATACCGAAGCGCCGTACGAGATCGTCAGCAAAATGCGCGCCTCGATCCTGGTGCTAGGCCCCCTGCTCGCCCGCTGCCGGGAGGCCCGCGTCTCGCTGCCAGGCGGCTGTAATATCGGCACGCGGCCGGTCGATCTGCACCTCAAAGGCTTCGAGGCGATGGGGGCGACGATCAAGCTCGACGCCGGCTATATCGACGCAACCGCCCCGGCCGGTCTGCGCGGCGCCAACATCGTGTTTCCGTTCGTCTCCGTCGGCGCCACGGAAAACCTGCTGATGGCGGCAACCCTCGCGGACGGCGTGACGACCCTGAAAAATGCCGCGCGCGAGCCGGAAATCACCGATCTTGCTCATTGCCTGATCGCCATGGGCGCCAAAATCGAGGGCGTGGGCACCGACACACTGACGATCGAGGGCGTCAAAACGCTTGGCGGGGCGCATCACGATATCCTGCCCGACCGCATCGAGACCGGCACCTACGCGTGTGCCGCTGCGATCACGGGCGGCAAGATTTTCCTGCAGAACGGCCGGGCGGAAAACCTCGGCGCCGTCATCTCCTCGCTCGCCGAGGCCGGCATCGTGATCACGGAGGCCGCTGACGGATTTTGGGTCGAACGGGCCAACGGCTTGCACGGGATCGATGTCGTCACCGAGCCGTTTCCGGGCTTTCCGACCGACATGCAGGCCCAGTTCATGGCGCTGATGGCGGTGGCCGAAGGCGCGTCGATGGTCACCGAGACCATCTTCGAGAACCGCTTCATGCATGTGCCCGAGCTCAACCGCATGGGGGCGCGGATCAACGCCCACGGCGCCTCCGCCATCATCCGCGGTGTGGCGAAACTTTCGGGCGCGCCGGTGATGGCGACGGACCTGCGGGCGTCCGTCTCGCTGGTGCTGGCGGGGCTTGCGGCCGAGGGCGAGACGACGATTTCGCGCGTGTACCACCTGGACCGGGGGTATGAGGCGGTGGAACAGAAGCTTGCGGCTTGCGGGGCCCGGATAGAAAGGATCAATTAAGGTCAGGGCCCTGCCCTGGACCCGTTGGGGCCGAGAAGCCCCAGACCCCAGGCCCCAGAACTTTAACATGATGTTAGGCTGAGACAGCGCGACAAACGCAGGCCATAATCATCAAAAGTTTTTTGCTACTTTTTTTCGAAAAAGTAGCGCTTGCTTAACCGCCGTCCTCTTCGTCCTCACTCTTCCTCACCGGCAGCGCATATCCCTCCGTCAGCCACCGCCCGAGGTCGACCTGCGCGCAGCGCGCCGAGCAGAACGGCTTATGCGCCTCCACCATGGGTTTCTTGCAGATCGGGCAAAATTTCTTGTTCATAGCATCTCATGTAATGGCGGCCGCACGCGCCGCCTGACGATTTCGGCAAAACCGAGATGCGAGAAGCCCAGAAATGCCGGCTGCAGAAAATCCGCGTCAAGCGCTGCCCGCAGCCCCTCGCCGAGCCGCGCGCGGGCGCCGGCTTTCAAGCCCGCGAAGTCGATGAGGATGCCACCCGAGAGGTTGCGCAGGACGATCTGCCGGCAGAGCTCGGGCATGATCGCCTGGTTGAGGGCGAGCGGCGCCACACCGCTGGCGCTGCCGGCGTCGATGTCGATCATGGTCGCCGCCGGCGCCGCGGTGATCTGCATCCGCGCCCCCAGCGGCAGGTCCGCGGCGGGCTCGGCGAGCCCCGCCACCTCGTCTTCCAGAACGGCGTCAAAACATCCGGCATCATAGCGGAGCCGTTCGCCCAAGGCGGGCCGCAGCCGCGCCATCAGCGCGTGGTCATCGACCAGCACGGGCGCTGCGGCAGCACGGCCGCAAAGCTCCAGCAGCGGGCCCTCGCCTTCGCGGATGCGCCCGACCCGGTCACCGGCCGGTTCATCAACCACGGCGAGTCGCGGCCCCTTGCCGCCCTGCGGCGCACGCGTCACCCGCACCGCGACATACGTCCCGTCACTGAGTCCTTTGCCGCCGGCACTATCCGGCAGGAACCCGGTCAGCTCGCCGAGGCTGACAAAACAACCGGCGAGTGCCGGCATCACCGCGTCCACCCGGCCGGTCAACACATCGCCGACCCCATCCGGCCGCGCCAGATCCCACAGCCAGTATTCCGCGAGCCTGTCACCCGCGAGCCGCGCGACCCGCACGCGCTCACCGCGTAGCGAGGCCGCGATCACTTCCATCCGAGTCCCCGCAGCAGCGCCATGGTTTCATGCAGCGGCAGGCCGACGACGCCGGAATAGGAGCCGGCCAGAAAATCCACGAACATGGCGGCCCGGCCCTGGATGGCGTAGCCGCCGGCTTTTTGCGCCCACTCGCCGCTGTCGAGATAAGTTTTGACCTGCCCGGCATCCAGCCGCGCGAATCCGACGACCGTCGCGACGACGCGCTCGGCGATCCGTCCGTCCGGCGCGCGTACCGCCACGCCTGTGTAAACGCGGTGCCGGCGCCCGGCGAGCAGCGTCAGGCATGCCTGCGCCTGCTGGACCGTCTCGGCCTTCGGTAAAATTCGGTTGCCGACGGCAACCACGGTGTCGGCCGCGATCGAAAACCCGTCCCCGGGGATCAGCTTTCCGAGCGCCATCCGCCGCGCATAGGGACGCGGCGCCTCGCCGGGGGACGCTGTCTCATCGATGTCGGGAGCAAGGATCTGGCCCGGTTCCAATCCGATCTGGCGTAGCAGATCAAGCCGCCGCGGGCTGGCGGAGCAAAGTATTATTTGAAGCGGAATGTGATCCGACCCTTGGTCAGGTCATAGGGGGTCATTTCCACATTGACACGGTCGCCGGCCAGCACCCGGATGCGGTTCTTGCGCATCTTGCCGCTGGTATGCGCGAGAATGACGTGCTCGTTATCAAGCTTCACCCGGAACATCGCATTTGGCAGCAGTTCAGTGACCATGCCACTGAACTCGATCATATCTTCCTTAGACAAATACACCTCTTGAATTGATGGAACCTCGGCCGGTGAGATGGGCCGAGTTGCGCATCCGGTCAAGCGCATGGCCGGCCTGCAACGAAATCCGCGGGCGCGCTATCCGCCGAGACGCACACCCACGGAGCGCGCATGGGCCGTCAGTCCCTCGGCCTCGGCGAGCGTGACGGCCGCTGGACCGATCATGCCGAGCGCCTCATCGCCGAGGCTGACCCAGGTGGTCCGCTTGAGGAAATCGAACACCGAGAGCCCCGAGGCGAAGCGGGCGGTGCCCTCGGTCGGCAGCACGTGGTTAGGCCCGGCGACGTAATCACCGATCGCTTCCGGGCAGTTGGCGCCGATGAAAATGGCGCCGGCATGCCGGAGTTTGGGGAATACCGGGGCGGCATCGGCCACCATCAACTGCAGATGCTCAGGCGCGATCCGGTTGGCGAGTGCGGCCGCCTCGTCGAGATCCCGCACCACCAGCACAGCCCCATGCCGCTCCCAGCTGGTCCCCGCAATCCGCCCGCGCGGCAAGGTTTCCAGCGCACGGGCGACCTCCTGCGCGACCGCGGAGGCGAAGGCCGTATCATCCGTGATCAGGATCGCCTGCGCGTCCTCGTCATGTTCGGCCTGCGCCAGCAGGTCGAGCGCCACATGCGCCGGGTCGTTCGCGGCATCCGCGATGATCAGCACATTGGAGGGCCCGGCGATCGCGTCGATCCCCACCGTCCCGAAAACCTGGCGCTTCGCCTCGGCGACAAAGGCGTTGCCCGGTCCCATGATCTTGTCGACCTTGGGGATCATCGGCGTACCGTAGGCCAGTGCAGCAATCGCCTGCGCGCCGCCGATCCGGTAGATTTCCGTCACCCCGGCGAGCGAAGCCGCCGCCAGTACCAGCGGGTTCAGCACGCCGTCCGGCGCGGGGACGCACATCGCGATCCGCGCCACGCCCGCCACTTTCGCCGGGATCGCGTTCATCAGCACCGAAGAGGGGTAGGACGCCTTGCCGCCCGGCACATAGATGCCGACGGCATCGATCGGCCCCCAGCGCAGGCCCAACGTCGCCCCCGCCGCATCCGTCGTCTGCACATCCCGCGGCAGTTGCAACCGATGGAACGCCTCGATCCGCGCCGCCGCCAGGCCCAAGGCCGCACGCAGCTCACCGTCGATGGACGCCGCCGCCCCGGCGATCTCCTCGGGCGCGATGCGCATATCCGGCAGCCCGAAATTGACCCGGTCGAACTCGTTCGTGAGGTCGATCACCGCGGCATCGCCAAACCGGCGTACGCGCGCGATGATCTCGCGCACCACCTCCGCCACCGGTGCGGCGGTCGCCGCCTCGCCCAGCAGGGCCACGAAGCGCGCTTCGAAATCCGCCTCGCTGGTCGCGGCGAACATCATGCCGCCAGCGCCCGCCTGAACGCATCGATCCAGAAACTCACCTCGTCGGGCCGGGTTTTGAGCGCGATCCGGTTGACGATCAGCCGCGAGGACACGCTTGCGATCACATCCGTCTCGACCAGCCCGTTCGCCTTCAGCGTACTCCCCGTCTGCACGAGATCGACGATCAGCCGCGATAGCCCAAGCCCCGGGGCGAGCTCCATCGAGCCGTTCAGCGCCACGATCTCGGCCTGGATCCCCTTGGCGGCGAAATGCTTTTTCGCGACGTTCGGGTACTTGCTCGCAACCCTGATGCGCGACTCGGCCGCAAAATCAGTGCTCTTGTCATCCTGCGGCTCGGCCACCGAAATCCGGCAATTGCCGATTTTCAGATCGAGCGGGGCGTAGACCTCCGGGTAGTCGAACTCCATCAGCACATCGCCGCCGCAGATGCCGATCTCGGCGCCGCCGAAGGCAACGAAGGTCGCGACATCGAAGGAGCGCACGCGGATGACGTCGAGACCTGGATGGTTGGTTGGAAAACGCAGCCTGCGGCTGCTCTCGTCGGCGTAGTCCGCCGCCGGCTCAATGCCGGCCGCCGCCAGCAGCGGCCCCGCCTCGTCCAGTATCCGCCCCTTCGGCAGCGCCAACACGATCCCCATGGGACGCGTCTACCACCCTACACGTTGGCGCGACACCCCCTGGCCGGGGGCGCTGAATCCGCCAAGGCCCATAGCTATTTTTTTTCAAAAAGCAGCGCTTGCTTCAACTCATCCAGCCGCGCAAGCGCCCCCTCAACCGTCTCGCGCACCTCGAACAGATCGCGCACCGAGTCGCGGGCAAAACCGCGCTCGATCGTCTGCTCGACCATGCCAACGAACGGGCGCGCCCATCCCAGGATGTCCACGAGGATGATCGGCTTGTCGTGCTGGCCGAGCTGCTTCCAGGTCAGAATCTCGATCGTCTCGTCAAACGTGCCGAGCCCGCCCGGCATGACGACAAAAGCATCAGCCAGCGCGAACAGCCGCCGCTTGCGCGTATGCATGGAGTCCGTCACGATCAGCTCGGATAGGCCGGGAAACTCGACCTCCCGTTTACGCAGAAAATCGGGAATGATCCCGGTGACATGCGCGCCGGCGGCCAGGGCCGCACCCGCGGTGATGCCCATCAGCCCGACATTGCCGCCGCCGAACACCAGCGCCATGCCGTGCGCCGCCAGGCCGGCCCCAAGCGCCTCAGCTGCCCGTGTGTAGGCCGGATCGACACCAGGAGACGATCCGCAAAAGACCGTGACGGAAAAGGTACCCATGGTGTCGGTTTCGCCTCGCTTCCAGTATAAGGCCGTACGTGGCAGGCTATTTGCCGCTTAGCAAGAACGGACAGGGGCGCTGGTGATGGCGGAGACAACGCGTAAATTTGGCGGCATTGCCGCTCTCGGCCTGTTGGCGCTGTGCGCCATCGGGGGACTGATCTATCTCGGCACCAAGCCGCAGATCCAGCCGACACCCCCGGCACCGCCGCCACAGACCCAAAGTGTTGCGCCACCTGCCTTCGACGTTGTGCGCGTGGACGCCGACGGCAACACCGTGCTCGCCGGCCGCGCCGCCCCCGGCGCCACCGTCACCGTGAAGAGCGGCAGCACCGTCATCGGCACCGCGACCGCGGATGCCCAGGGCGCCTTCGTCGTGCTCCCGCAAACGCCGCTCAAGCCCGGCGCGCAGGAGCTCACGCTCACGGAAAAACTCGCCGACGGCACCATCGTGCCCGGACAGGTCACGGCCTCGGTCAACGTGCCGGCAGGCTCCGGCCAGGCGCTCTCCGTCCTCTCGGGCCCGAACGGCAGTGCTGTCGTCTCCAACCAGGGGCCGAAACCGGGCACGCTCGGCATGGGCACAGTCGATTACGACGCCGACGGCCACGCGATCTTCTCGGGCACGGCACCCGCCGGTGCGCAGGTCAACGTAAGCCTCGGCAACCAGCTCATCGGCAAGGTCACGGCCGATAGCACCGGCCGCTGGAAATTCACCACCAGCGTTCCGCATGCGAGCGGCACGCTCACCTTGTCGGCAACCGACGCCAGCGGCGCCGTCGTCCCGCCCGTGAGCGCCCCCTTCGCGCTCGAAACCCTGCCCAACGCGCTCGCCGCCGGCCATATTGTCATCTCGGCCGGCGACAACCTCTGGCTCATCGCCCGCCACGTCTACGGCCACGGCAACATGTACACTCTGATCTACAGCGCCAACCAAAGCCAGATCCACGACCCCAACCTCATCTTCCCCGGCCAGGGCTTCGCCCTGCCGAAACCCCAAGGCTGAACCATGGACATCCTCGAGAGCATCAAATCGGTGCTCAGCCCGCCGCACAAAGCGGGCTACCCCTTCATCCTCGGCGGCATCGTGCTCGCCGTCCTCGGGTTGCTGTTCTGGCCTGTCCTCACCTGGCTGGGGCTGATCTTCACGCTGTTCTGCCTGTATTTCTTCCGGGACCCGGAACGCGTCCTGCCGCCCCGCGCCGGCGTCTTCGTCGCACCCGCCGACGGCCTGGTCGTCAGCATTGAACCCGCGATCCCGCCCGTCGAACTCGGCCTTGGCCCGGTCCCGCGCCTTCGCGTCGCCATCTTCCTCTCGGTGCTGGACGTGCACGTCAACCGCGCGCCCATTGCCGGCCTGGTCACGCGAATCGCCTACCACCCCGGCAAATTCCTCAACGCCGCTGACGAAAAAGCCTCCGACGAGAACGAGCGCAACGCCATCCTGATCCGCCTGCCGACCGGCCAGGACGTCGTGATGGTGCAAATCGCCGGACTGATCGCCCGCCGCATCCTGTGCGACATCACCGAGGGCGCCGCGCTCGCGACCGGCCAGCGCATCGGCATCATCCGCTTCGGCAGCCGGACGGATCTCTATCTGCCGGAAGGAACGCTGCCGCTGGTCGCCGTCGGCCAGCGCATGATCGGCGGGGAGACCGTCATCGCCGAGCTGAGCCCGGTCCTGATGCCGGTATGAGCGAGACGCCGCGCCGGCGCCGGCTGCCGCGCCGGCAACGTCTCTCCGGCCAAAGCTTCAACCGGATGCTGCCAAACCTGATGACGCTGCTCGGCCTCTGCATCGGGCTCTCATCCATCCGGCTCGGCATGGAGGGCAAATTCGGCAACGCCGTAATCGCCATCGCCGTCTCCGGTGTGATCGACGGCCTCGACGGCCGCCTCGCCCGCTTGCTCAAGGCCACCTCACGATTCGGCGCGGAATTCGATAGCCTCGCCGACTTCCTCTGCTTTGGCATCGCCCCGGCCCTCGTCATCTACATGTGGTCGCTGCAGCCCTGGGGCGCGATCGGCTTCCTGCCGCCGCTGATGTTCGCGGCCGCCATGGCGCTCCGCCTCGCCCGCTTCAACGCGGCGCTGGACAGCGCGCCACGCGCCGCCTTCGCGTATAACTTCTTCACCGGCGTGCCCGCCCCAGCCGGCGCCGGCCTCGCCCTCTTCCCGCTGTTTCTCGGCCTCGAAGCCGACCAGCTCAACCTGCCCTTCCTTACCCAGGCCGTCAGCTACCCCCTCTTCACCGGCGCCATCCTCGTCAGCGTCGCCCTGCTCTGCGTCTCGACGCTGCCTATCTGGAGCTTCAAAAATTTCAAGATCCCGACTGCCAGCATCCTCCCTCTGCTGCTGAGCGTCGTGATCTTCGCCGCCATCCTGCTGGCCGACCCGTTCGCAGCGGGCGCACTGCTCGACATCGCCTACATCGCCATGCTGCCATTCAGCCTGCGCAGCTACCGCCGCCTGGCCGCCGAGGCGGAAAACCGCCGGGCGGCGGCGGTTGAGGTTTAAAGCAAGCAAGGGCAAGGGGCGCTGCCCTTCCTGGACTCATTCGAACGGGCCGCCTGCGTCGCACCAGGGCAAAGCCCCCTGGTCTTGCTTGCCCTAACCCTCAACATCCGCCTGCGGACGGTCGTTCCCCTCCGCGAGTTCGGTGTGCCAGCTGCCATCGGCGGTCTGGTATTCGATGTACGTGGCCTCGCCGGGGACGCGCTGTTCGGCGGCGACGCGGCGTGCGGCGCTCAAGGCGGCGTCATGTGTTGGGAATGACTCCGAGAACACGTCGCCAAGTTTGTACGCCCAGCCGCCATCGTGTTCTACGAGTTTGTAGTGGATCCTGCTCATGGTTTGATCTCCGTTGCGTCGCGGCATATGGGGCGCTGGTTGTTGTTTTGAAATCTCGCAGCGCACCATATGGATTTTTGTTTGACGTTTTCGTCATGGGCACCGTAGCGTGGTCACACGTCCTAAAAAATAAATGGGGGAATCAATGCCATCAGGAAGTGTGATGCCCGGCGCCGTGCGCGGGGGCCCGAAGCCGTCGATCTGGAAGCGCGAGTTACCAGCTTATCCCGCGATCGGCGTCCGGCGGTACAATCTGTTTCTCGTCGTCGCGATCACGGTCGCGCTGTATTATGAGCTTTATGTCGGCGGCGGCGTTGCGACGCTCATCCTGGGCCAGCTGCAGATGCCCTTCCCGTATTTCGTGCTGATCCTGGCATTCGGGAACCTCGCCGGCGCGTTTGCCTCCCTGCTCGCGGGCCTGACAGACCGCATGGGGCGCGCCAATCTCGTGGTTGTCGGGCTCGGCGTGGTTGGGATCCTCACGCTGGTGGTCACCCCCAATGTTCACACCAAGCTCGAATACGGGCTGGTCTACGGCGTCGTCGCCTTCGTCGAGGGCATCATCCTGGTCGCGACTCCGGCCCTGATCCGCGATTTCTCACCGCAGGTCGGCCGCGCCACCGCGATGGGATTCTGGACCGTCGGGCCCGTGCTCGGCAGCCTCATGGTCAGCCTCGTCACCACGATCACCCTGCCGATTTATGGCACCTGGCAGAGCCAGTATTACATCTGCGGAATCATCGGCCTCGCGGTCTTCGCCGTCGCCCTGTTCAGCCTGCGCGAGCTCGCGCCGGCTCTGCGTGACCAGCTGATGGTGTCCGAACGCGACCGCGTGCTGATCGAGGCCCGCGCCAAGGGCCTCGATATTGAGGCCTCACTCCGCCACCCCTGGCGCCAGATGATGCATGTCGACATTCTCGCCTCCGCCCTCGGCGTGTCATTGCTGCTGCTGTTCTATTTCACCGCTGTCGCCTTCGGGACCATCTACGTCATCACCGTGTTCGGCTTCTCCGTCGCCGAAGCCAACTCGGTCGCGAACTGGGCCTGGGGCAGCAACGCCGTCGCCCTCGTCGTCGCCGGCGTGCTCTCGGACAAATTGCGGGTGCGCAAACCCTTCATGCTGATCGGCGGCCTCGGCGCCGGACTGATGATGTACTTCTACCTGCAACTCGCCGGCACCCACCCGAGCTACGGCCAGCTCGTCTTCTTCACCGCCGGCCAGAGCGTCCTCGTCGGGTTCGCCTACACCACCTGGATGGCAAGCTTCACCGAAACCGTGGAAGCCCATAACCCGGCCCTCACCGCCACCGGCCTCGCCGTGTGGGGCTGGATCATCCGCGTTGTCGTGACAATCTGCTTCCTCTGCCTGCCCGTGGTCGTCAGCTCTGTGACCCCGCTCGTCGAAGCGCCGTACTTCCTCGGCCTGCTCCACGCCGCCCTCGCCGCCCACACGGCCCCGAGCCCCGAGCTGATGACGCACATATCCGCCATCCAGGCCGCCGCCGCGGCCGCACCCGGCCAATGGCGGAGCTGGTACGCGATCTGCATCGTGGGCGTCGCCGCCTTCCTGGCCTGCATCTTCGTCATGCGCGGCCGCTGGAGCCCCGCCGCCGCGCGTGCCGACGAAGCCGCCCACAACGACGCCGTGGTGCGGGAAGTGGCGCGGATGCGGGTGTAAGGTAAGCAAGGCCAAGGGGCTCTGCCCCTTGGAACCCCGCTAAGGGCGGAGCCCTTAGAACCCTGAAATAATTGAGGGATTGGGCAGAGGGGCGCGGCCCTTCGTGGGGGTCCAGGGGGCAAAGCCCCCTGGCCTGACTTACTTCACCGCAACCGCCCCATCACCAGCGCATCGGCGTAGGCGCCATTGCGGAAGGTGTTGGCTTGTTTGGTGCCTTCGGGTTCGAAGCCGAGGGCCCGGTACAGTGCGATCGCCGGCTGGTTGTCGGCCATGACGTTGAGGCCGATGCGGCGCAGGTTGAGCCAGTTATCGGCAACATCGAGTACGGCTGTCACCAGCGCCCGACCGATGCCGCGGCCCTGGTAGGCGTCATGCACCGCGAGGATTGAGAGGTCGGCGGTGTGGGCTTGGCGGGCTTTGGCGGGGGTAAGGGTCACGATGCCAACAGGCGTGCCACCGGCAACGGCGACGATGGATTTGTTCGTCTGTTCGGTGTTGGTGAGCAAGCGAACGTCATCGGCTGTGCAGTAAGGCAGCCGCAATGTGCCGTGGCGGACGCGGGGCTGGTTCATGATGGTGGCGATGGCGTCCGCGTCCTCCGGCTCGGTTGCGCGCAGCGTGAACGGCCCGGGTGGTGCGGGTTCCGGCGGTGCTGGCCAGGGGGCCAGGTCACGCGGCAGGTCGCCGCGGAGCCGCGCCATGACGTAGCCGTCGACGAACGCGCCTTCTCGGAAGGCGTCGCCCCGCTCGGTGGCTTCAATGGCAAAACCGAATTTCCGGTAGAGCGCGATGGCGGGCGCGTTGTCGGCGAACACGCCGAGCTCCAGCCGGCGCAGGCCCAGCCAGTTATCGGCGAGGTCCGTTAGTGCGGCGAACAGCGCGGAGCCAACACCCCTGCCCTGCCAGTCGTCATGCACCATGATCCCGATAACGGCGCTATGGCCACATCGCGCATGACGCGTCCGAAAGAGACCGGCCGTACCAATGATCTCTTCGCCGGCGCAGGCGGCCAGATGGGTCGCAATCGCAATTGGGCGGTTGGCCTGGAACTTGCGGTAACGGTCCACGCTCTCGAACGGCGTCGTGAGCGTGCCCCAGCGGATTTTCGGCATGTTTCGCATGGCGACGAGCGCCTGCGTGTCGGCATCCGTCACGGCACGAATAGTGTACACTTGTTATCTCCTTTAATGGCGTCAGGCGATGCGGGGGATGGCTTCGTTATCGGCCATAGGCGGCGCCTGCGCTTTGCCGCCCTGGATCACGACGGGGCGGAACCCGCTGCGGACCGGCGCACGCGGTGCGCGCGTCTGCAACAACACGACGACGTGAACGCCGAGCCAGATCGCTGCGACACCGGCGAAAAAAGCGAGGGAAACATACTGCAACATGGCAAACACTCCGGCGGCTTGGGACGAGGAAAGCGGCGGGGTTTGCGGACTAAAAAACCCCGCCTGTGACGACGGGGTTTGTTCGGCTAACGCACGGGTTTTGTTAAAACCGTTACATCAAGCACCCAAACCCCGCGGCGCCATATTGATGGCGCGACATGGCGACTTTACCGCGGGTCAGGAGGGCGCGAATGTTCATCCTCGGAACCTAAAACGGCGCCACGGCATTTGCCAAACGAAAATTCGTCACGTCTCGCAAATCGATCGGCGCGCGCTATATCTGCCACAGTATAACAAGGATGCGCCATGAACCGCCTGTTGAGCACCACGATTGCCGCCACGCTCGCTCTCGCCGGCACCGCCTATGCCGCCGGACCGGAGCGGGTGCGCGGCACCATCGTCTCCGCGACGGAGACGACGCTGACCGTCCACACGAATAGTGGGCAGACCGACACGATCGAGCTTTCGCCGACGACGGTGTATGCGACCGCGACCCGCTCCAGCCTCGGTGCGATCCAGCCCGGCGGCTTCATCGGCACCGCGACCAAGACGCAGAACGGACACCAGGTCGCGCTCGAGGTCGTGGTGTTTCCGCCCTCGATGCGCGGCGCCGGTGAGGGCCATTACGGCTGGGACAGCCTGCCGGACACGACCGCGGGCGGGAGTGCGGTGCATAGCAGCATGACGAACGGCAACGTGATGTCGGCCATGCCGGTGCACATGACCGCGAGTTCCATGACCAACGGCAACGTTCAAACGGCGAGCGGTATGGGTGGCGCCAAGCAACTCACCGTTACTTATACGGGCGGACAGCAGACGATCACGGTTCCGCGCAGCGCGCCCGTGGTCGCTTTGGCGCCCGGCAACCGCGCCGACCTGAGCACCGGCGCCTCGGTTTTCGTCGTGGCGGTGCCGGGCGCGAGCGGCCTTAGCGCCAACCGTGTTGTCGTCGGGCTGGACGGCGTCAAACTGCCGATGTGAAGGACGCGTAGCGATGGTTGACAAAAACATGACAAAAACGGCGCTCGTCATAGGCGCATCGCGCGGCCTTGGCCTCGGCCTGAGCCTCGAACTCCTCAAACGCGGCTGGAACGTGACCGCGACGGTCCGCTCCGCAGCCGGAGGCACCGGGCTCGAGGCGTATCACGAGCGGGTTACCATGGACACGCTTGACATCAACAATCTCAGCATGGTTGCGGATTTTGTCGGGCGCATGGAAAGTCATGTCTTCGACGTCATCTTCATCAATGCGGGCATCGGCGGGCCCGAGGGCAAGACCGCCGAGACGGTCACCACAGAGGATATGGCGCATCTGGTGATGACCAATGCCGTCGCACCGGTCCGTCTCGCCTATAAGCTTGCGTCACGCGTTCGTCCCGGCACGGGCGTGCTTGCGCTGATGTCCTCCATCCTCGGGAGCGTGACGAACAACACTGGCGGCTACGCCAGCCTCTATTCCGCGAGCAAGGCGGCCCTGAACTCACTGACGCGCAGTTTTGTCGCGGGGCTCGGTGACACCAACATTACGGTGGTGACGATGCACCCCGGCTGGGTGCGCACGGACATGGGCGGCGATAATGCCGATATCGATGTGGAGACCAGCGTGACCGGCATGATCGACGTGCTTGAATCGCAAGCCGGCAAGGGCGGGCATCGGTTTTTGGATTATCGGGGCAGGACGATCCCTTGGTAGGAAAGTAAGAAAAAAATTTTACTCCTGAGCCCCTCCGGGCGTGCCAGATTCCACGCCCCAAATTCCCAAAGTTTTTTTGCTACTTTTTGTTCACAAAAAGTAGGACTTACTTCCCCTCAAAACCCTGCAAACTTCGCAGGATCATCCGCCCGCTCCGTTTCCGCCGGCTGCGTCAGACCGAGCTCCACCTGTTCGGCCATTGCCCAGAACTCTTCCGCGCGGTCCGGCGGGCACCCCGCTGATTCCCACAACAAAAACGCGTGCTCGCGTATACGATCTTCAACAGTGTCCATGACATCTGCATGCCACTCGCTATGCTGCCGGCGCGTGGCGCGCGGGTGAGCAAGTGTTCACAACCCTTGAGGCAACGCGCGTCAGTGCCAACGTACGCTGCGATGGCACACAGCGCCATCGAAAGGATATTGAAAATGGCTGACATTAAATCACGCAAAATTGCCGTATTGGCGACCGACGGATTTGAGCAGGCTGAACTGGTCGAGCCTGTGAAGGCGCTTCGTGACGCGGGCGCGCAGGTTCATGTGATTTCGCCAAAGGGTGGCGAAATCCAGGGCATGAAGCAGCACGAAAAGGGCGACAAAACGACGGTCGACCTGGAGCTTTCGAAAGCCAACCCGGAAGATTATGACGCCCTCGTGCTGCCGGGCGGCGTTGCCAATCCGGACACGCTGCGTACCAATAAGGACGCCGTGGCGTTCGTGAAGAGCTTCGTTGCGGCGGGCAAGCCGGTGGCTGCGATCTGCCATGGGCCTTGGACGTTGATCGAAGCGGATGCTGTGCGTGGCAAGAAGCTGACCTCCTGGCCCTCCCTGCATACGGACCTTAAGAACGCTGGCGCAACCTGGGTCGATCAGGACGTGGTGGTTGACGGCGCGTTGGTCACCTCGCGCAAGCCGGACGATTTGCCGGCCTTCAATCGTGAGTTCATCAAGCTGATTGAGACGCATGGCGGATCGCAGCTGCGGAAAGCCTCCTAATCACGACCGGCGGGGAAACCCGCCGGTTTTATTATCGGCCGGCCCCTCATGCCGGACGCGAAGTCTGCAGCTGGCGGCTCAGATACAATTCTACGGGTCTGGTCAACGCTAATTGCCGTAGCTCGCCGACACTGACGAACCGCGCTTCGATGATTTCCCTGCCATCGAGCTGCAGCTGTGGCGCCACGGGCAGCCTCAGTTCGAAAAAAGTGACACGTTCACGGCGCCCGTGCCAGGTGCCGGTTAGGGTCTGCGTTTGATGCAGAACCCCGGCGGTGACACCGGTTTCTTCCAGCAATTCACGCCGCGCCGCCTGCTCAGGCGTCTCACCGGCGCGCACACCGCCCCCGGGCAGGTTCCAGGCCCGCCGGTACGATGAGCGGAGCAGCAAAATTTCGGAGCCAGCCCAGAGCGCCACGAGCGCGCCTTGATACTGGCGCCGGCGCAGGCGCCACACGAGCATCATGCAGGGAAAGGCCAATCGATAGGCCAAGCGCCATGCGGCGTTTTTGATGGCTGGCGGGCGTTGGCGCATGCTGCAAGGCGTTAGCGGCAAGGGGGGCGGAAGGAAAGCGCTCCTTCGTTCACAAAAACAAGTCTCGCCTCACATGATCCGCATTGCCCGTGGCCCCCTGCCCTCCCACCTAGCTAGACATGTCGTCACTCGGCCTGTTCGCGGTGCTCCTCACCCTCGCGGCGCTGTTTGGCGTCGTTAATGCGCGCACGCTCAAGCTGCCGCGCACCATTGGCGTTCTTGTCATGGCGCTCGCGGTCTCCGCGGCGGTCATCGCGATCAACCCGCTGATCCCGGGCTATGACGTCAGCGCGCTGCCACGTCAGCTGCTTGGCCAGATAAATCTACCGCAGGCCTTGTTGAACGGCGCGCTCTCCTTCCTGCTGTTCGCAGGCGCCCTGGAGGTCGACCTTAACGCCCTGTGGGAGCGTAAAATCATCGTGCTCGCCCTTGCTGTGTTGGCGACACTGCTGGCGGTGGTGCTGTTTGGCATCGGCATGTTCTTCATCTTCCCGCTCACTGGCAAGCCGGTGCCGTTCATCTGGTGCCTTGTTCTGGGCGCCATCCTGGCACCGACGGACCCGGTCTCTGTCGTCGGCATGCTGCGGCAAATCGGGCTGCCAGCGCCGCTGCAAGCTGTTTTTGCGGGGGAAAGCCTGTTCAACGATGGTGTCAGCGTCGTGCTGTTCAGCGTCGCCCTCGGCGTTGCCAGCGGTGACGGCACGATGCTGAACGGGGTTACCATCGTCAACCGGTTCCTGGTCGATGCGGTCGGCGGCGCCGGCCTTGGCCTTGCGCTTGGCTTCGTTGCTGTCCAACTGATGCGCGTCGTCGAGGACTCGCATCTGGAACTGCTGATCTCGCTGGCGCTGGCAACGGGCACGTTCAGCCTGGCCAACTCGTTCGGCCTTTCGGGGCCGGTTGCGGTGGTGATGGCGAGCCTGGTCATGGGTTCGCGTCGCAGCCGCACCGTCATCACCGATACCGGGCATCGTGAGCTGATGATGTTCTGGTCGCTGACGGACGAAATCCTCAACATGCTGCTATTCGTCCTGGTCGGTTTCGAGGTGCTGGCGGTCAACCTGCCGGCGGCGCACGGGCTGGCGGTGCTCGCGGCCATTCCCCTGGCGCTCGCCGTGCGCCTGGCGAGCGTTCTAGTCGCGGTCCTGCCGGTGCATATCCGCAACCGCCAGCGCACGCGCACGCTGGTCGTGCTCACCTGGGGCGGACTGCGCGGCGGCATCTCGGTCGCGCTCGCTTTGGGGCTGCCGGACTCGCCGTTCCGGAGCACATTGCTTGCGGTCAGCTACGGCGTCGTCGTTTTCACCATCGTCGTCCAGGGCCTGACCATCGAGCGCGTCGCGCGACATTTTTATAACCTTGGATCGACGCCGGAAGCTTAGAACGACATCGTGCCCGTACGCCCCTGCAACTTGAAGCAGCCTTGGTAACGTAGTTTTCGCCTGGATTTAATGTTTAGCCATATGCGCTGTCGCGATGCGAACGCCTAGATAATCATCATAAACGATAAAGAGGAGAAACCGATGTCCGACACACCACCGAGCGACCATGCGATCCGCGAGCACGCGTTCCGGCTCTGGGAAGAGGCCGGGCAACCCGAGGGCCGCGAGGAGGAATTCTGGCACAAAGCACGTAATGAAATGAACGGAGATGAATCTCCGGCGCCCGGAGCGGCCCCGCGTGTTGACCAGGCAAGCGACGAAAGCGTCCCCGCAAGCGATGCGACCAGCCGCACGTAATAACGACACTGACGCCCATTATGGCGGCAGCGGCGCGCCAGGCGCTGCCGCCATAATGCCTGGGCGACGATGCCGAGCGCCTTGCCAACCCAAGCCCCGTTTGGTTGGCAAGAATTACGATAGATGCTAAAATTGCGATATCGTCGAATTTGTGACACGACATCAGCGGTATCGCGTCGTTGAGCACCTTGGTACCGCCTAACCATGTTTCAACAACAGGTTGCTTTTTCTAAGAGGAAATCGCTTGTCCCAAAGTGAGATTGGACTTAGCCGCGCGGCACAGAATTTCGCCCGCGAAGTCAACGCTGGCGCCATTGCTGCCGAACAAGGGCTGGATGCCGCGCATCGTTTCATCATGGATGAGGCCAATGCCGGCGTCGTGAAAACTGCCTTGCGCATCCGGGCGGTTGAGAGCTCCCTCTACGACCTGTTCGGTAAAGGCAAGCTCCACGGTACAATCCACACGTGCATAGGCCAGGAATTCTCCGGAGCCCTGCTCGGCCGGCACCTGAAATCCGGCGACTTCGTGACGTCCAATCATCGTTGTCACGGACATTTCATCGGCGCCACCGGCAACTGGCGCGGCCTGATCGACGAGCTCATCGGCAATGCCGAGGGCGTGTGCGCCGGCATCGGCAGCAGCCAACACCTTTGCGCCACCAACTTCATGTCGAACGGACAACAAGGCGGCATGCTGCCGGTCGCGGCTGGCATAGCCCTCGATCGCAAGGTCAAAGACACCGGGAATGTGGTTGTATCATTCATTGGCGAGGGGACGCTGGGCGAGGGCATCGTTTACGAGACGTTCAATCTCGACGCCCTGTGGGACCTGCCGCACGTCATCATCTGCGAGAATAATTTTTACAGCCAGTCGACCGCCCAGGCGCGCAGCGTGGCGGGCTCGATCCTGGAGCGCGCCGCCGGGTTCGGGATCGCGGCGGCGGCGGCCAATACCTGGGATCTGCCCAACTTCGATCGCATCCTCGAACAGACGATCGAGCGCGCGCGCAAGCAGCATAAGCCGGCCTTCATCGTGGTGCAGACCTACCGGCTGAACCCGCACTCCAAAGGCGATGACCAGCGCGACCGCGGCGAGATCGAGTGGTTCCGCGCGCATGACCCGGCCTCGCTCGCGGTCAGCGACTATCAGAGTTTCCGCGCGCTCTACGAACAATATGTCGCGGAAGCCGACGAGCAGATCAGCCTTGGTCTGGCGAAGGCGACGCTGCCGCCCACAAGCTATTTTCTCGACCAGTTGCCGCGCGCGCCCAAGGACGCTGCGGTGCAGTGGCGCGCGCTGCCGGCGGTGCCGGAGGACCGGCGCATCGCGCAGCAGCTGAACGGCTTCTTTCACGACTGGCTGGCGCGCGACGAGGACGCCTTTTTCATCGGCGAGGATATCGAGGATCCTTACGGCGGCGCCTTCAAAATCTCCAAGGGCTTTACCACCGCCTTCGCCGGCCGCGCAATCACCACGCCGATCAGCGAGGCCGCGATCACCGGCATCGGCGTCGGCCTCGCGGTTGCCGGACGGCGCCCGTTCATCGAGATCATGTTCGGCGACTTCATCACCTACGCCTTCGACCAGATCGTCAACAACGCCTCGAAAATCTACAACATGTACAACCGCCAGCTCGATTGCCCGCTGGTGGTGCGCACGCCGATGGGCGGGCGCCGCGGCTACGGGCCGACTCATTCGCAGTCGCTCGAGCGCTTTTTGCATGGCATCGACAATGTCTGCCTGCTCGGCCTGAATTCGTTGATCAGCGTCGCCCAGCAGCTTGCCGGCCTGGAAGGGCTGCGCTGCCCGGTCGTGCTGATCGAGAACAAGGCCGACTACGCGAACAAGGTTTTCAGCTGCCCGGAGGATTTCGCGCTGGAGAGCGACGGCGCGGCACTGCCCATGCTGCGCATCACCCCGCAAGGTGCCGAGCCCACGGTGACATTGCTGGCTTATGGCGGCATCGCGCGCCTGGTGGCTGACGGGCTGTTGGAGATTTTCGAGCGAACAGACCAGGTGCCAGAACTGCTCGTGCCAATCATCCTCTCGCCCCTGAACCCGGGACCGATCGCAGCCTCCGTACGCCGCACGGGCAGGCTGGTCGTCATCGAGGAAGGGGCTGGCACCGGCAGTGTCGGCGCGGAGGCAATCGCGCAGGTCAGCGAACTTGTTGGCGGCAGCTTCAGCGTGGCGCGCGCGGCCGGCAAGCCGATGGCTATTCCCTCGGTGCCCGCTTTGGAGGCTGCCGCGTTGCCGAGCCTCGAGGATATCTGCGCTGCCGTCCTCACCGCTTGTGCCGAGGTCTGACATGGCCGTGATCGATGTCTCCCTTGAACGCGTGACCGCCAATGATGAGTCGGCGACGATCGTGACGATCTACGCGGCCTCCGGCGAGGCCGTGGAAAAAGATGCTCTGATCTTCGATTTCGAAAATTCCAAAACCACGCAGGAGCTGCGCGCGCCGGCCAGCGGCGTGCTGGTGCACGAGCTGAAAACCGGCCAGGAGGTCCTGTTCGGCGTGACCATCGCCCGGATCATGACCGCCGCTGAGACGCCTGAGCTCGCCAACGTGCTGCCATTTTCGCGCGGCGCCGAAGTGCTGCCCCCGCCGACACCGCCGATGCCAGAGATGGACCCAAAACCGGTCGTAGAACCACGATTTTCGGCGGCGGCGCGCGCGCTGATCGAAGAGCTTGGGCTCGATCGCAAGACCTTTTCTAAGAGTTTTATCACGGCCGCGGATATCCGGGCACAGGCAGCACCGGCACCGGCACCCGCACCGGTGAAGGACACAAGGCAGGCGGCGCCGAAACTGGCGCCGCCAAAGGGCAATGCCGTCGATTTTCGCAAGCGTGCGGAAATCGAGGTGCTGTCGCAAGGTGCCGGCAGCACGATGCTATCCGTGCTTGGCGTGCGGCTCGGCCACATCGCGATCACCCGCGCCGAGGATGACTTTCTGGCAGGGCGGATCACCGATCTGGTGATCTTCGAGGCCGCCCGGCTGATGAAAAAATTCCCGAAACTGAATGCCGCCTACCAGGACGGCGCCGTTAGTCTGCATGAGGCGGTGCATGCGGGTCTCGCGATCGACGAGGGTAACCGCCTCGTCGTCTACGGCATCGAGAACGCCGACCAGCTCTCCCTCTCGGCCCTCGGCGCCGCCATCGCCGATGGCGCCATCCGTTATCTGGGCGACCAGCTCACGGCGGCGGAGCTAACCAGGGCCACCTTCACGGTGACGGATCTTTCGGCCGACGGGCTCGACTTCATTTTCCCCCTCCTGCCGCGCGGCCAGAGCCTCATCCTCGCCATCAGCCATGATGAGGCCAGCGGCTTTCGCTTCTTCGCGGGCTTTGATCATCGCGTCACCGCCGGGCGCGAGATCGGACGGTTCCTGGGAGAATTGCGCACGCGCGTGCTCACCTACGCGGCGCATCCGGCAGTGCCGGTAAGCCAGCCGCAATGCCGCTATTGCGCGATGACGGCGCAAACCGCGATCGGCAAACACCATGATCGCGGCTTGCTGATGGTGACGGATGCCGCCGGCCAACAGGTCTATTGCTGTGCGAGTTGCTGGAATGGATACTAACATGTCGGTCGACCAGACGGTCGCCTATGTCTCGCGCCTGGTCGGCGATCCGATCTCTCCTGAGCAACCGGTAGCGTTGCGCTCCCTGCAGCGCGCGGCCCTCTCCTCCTGGGTGCGGCAAAACAACATCAGCATCCGCAGCGGCTTGATCAACGGCAGCACGCCGTTCAGCGTCAGACAGCTCTTGGGCATGGACGCCGATAGCGAACCTTCGGTCGCGAGCGCGATTACCCCGGCGTCGGCAGCCATACCCGCCGCATCAGGCGCTGCCGTGGGCGGGATGGCCATCGACATCGAAGAGGTCGCGAACCTGCCGGCAGCGGCGGATTATCGTGAGCATCCCTTCTACGTCGACAACTTTACCGGGGCCGAAATCGCCCATTGCGTGCGCCAGCGCAACGAGCTCGCGTCCTTTTGCGGCCTGTGGGCGGCGAAGGAGGCCATCGTCAAAGCCGGTCTGGCACCAGCGCCCGCAAGCGGTCTCAGCGCCATCGAGCTCGCCTGGGATGCGGCGGGCCGGCCGCTCTATCCGTCCGGCCTGATCTCGATCAGCCATACGGATACGGTCGCGGTCGCGGTCTGCCTCGTGCAGCACGCGGGACCCAGCAGCCCCCAGGCGCCGCGGAGCCAAAAAGCTTTGACACCGGCGGCCATGATTATCCCCGCTGACACGCAAGCGCTGCCCGCCAATCGCCGGGCCTCAAAAGTCGCGGCAGTTGTTTTGCTGCTCGTCGTCGGCGCGATCGTCGGCTTTGTCGCGCGGAACGTCTTCTAGGAGCCT
>Ga0116231_10003947_pt1 | contig 30339 bp, 38 predicted proteins | sample S1TSphgellanicum_2_FD_89695 | JGI IMG/M metagenome (GOLD analysis project Ga0116231, IMG submission 89695) | Host-associated microbial communities from peat moss isolated from Minnesota, USA - S1T2_Fd - Sphagnum magellanicum MG | ecosystem: Host-associated > Plants > Peat moss > Unclassified... | reverse complement strand
CCAAAAACATCAACCAAACATTGTTGAAATAACACACCTGTGCATTATGCACGGGGTTCACATTTCGCAATCCAATTCTTTAACCTTTCGATTCCGGTTCTTGAGAACCCAACATGAACAAAAGAACTACAAAAGAACTGTTGGTTCCTTTCATTTTAACAACCTTGCCGAACTGATGGTTTTCGTGGAAAAACTGCCACTTCATTGGCCAGTTCTTTGACTATGTCATTATTTTGAGGCCCATAACTATGTACCAAGACTACCTTAACTGTCCGTGGCCACTGTCCGTCTGGAGGTACCCATTGCCTCCCTTTCTCCCTCGCTCCCTCCAGGATTCCAAAGATCCTCCCCTATAGGAACCGGCAGGCAAGTATCGGGTATGAGGGTCCTGGACCGACGGTTCTCAAAGATCCAAAGATCTGACTTCGTAAATCGCAGCTGATTATTTTTCGATGTTTTCAAGAAACGTACCGGTTTTAGCCAACCGGTGGTTCTTTGCCAGTTCTTTTAGGAAATGTTGTGGTCCTTTGAACACACACACACACGTTCTCTCTACTCTCTAGCCACTGTCCATCCCATTCTTGGTGGGTAGAAAGCTGCAGTGCCACCTGTCCGCTCCAAAGACCACCAAAATCCCACATTCCAGAATCAGGCTTGGAGTACTTGGATTATACCTGGAGGACCATGGATGGAGCTACCACCACCACCACATTCCATCTCTTCCTCATCATCTCTATTTCTTGTGCGAAATTGGTGATCACAAAATCTCTTCTTCTCCCTTCGTGGGCTTCATTTTCCGCGTCTCATAAGCGGATCACGCTCCCACGATCCCAAGAATCTCACCCAATTTTTATTTTTCTTTTCTCCCCTCAAGATCTCCAGGAATCTGATGCATGCACCCACCACTCCTACCTTCTTCACCCGTCCGTTTGTCCCTGTCTAGCTATGGCAATCCCCAAAAGCAAATCCTCGGTCGTCTAGGAGGGATGGGAGGAGGCGGCCTGAAATTTAAAAAAAAAAATTCTTGGCCGGCACACAACAGGCAGGCAAATCATTTGCGAGGGTGGTTGAGAGGCCATTTCACACATTCACATTGCACGCGGGTGCGGGATGGCCTTTCAACCGCACGCCTGTAGCCAGTTGGGCCATATTGTCCATCCGGAGTCAGGGGAAGTTACTTCCTTCCTTTACAATATATAACGTGTCAAATATTTCATGTGAAGGGAAAAAATGTTAAATAAATAGGCTTGAAAGAGGTGGGTTAGGTATCATAATACTTTTTTAGGTTGGGTGATATGTGATCTATTTGTGTTTTTATTAATAGTTGTGTATTCATGAAGTTACGTAATGTCATGGATTGAAATGTTTATGTTAAGATATTAACATTGAAATCTCTTCTAATAATCGTTGGAACGTTTTGAAGCATTTGTTTAACAATGATTTCTAGTATGTAACAAAAATAATTTATTTACATTTTAGGTGGATTGTAGACTATAATTAAAGACAATGTTTTTCGTGTGTTGCTATTGAAAAATGTAATAATAAATTTAGCACCAGCATTTGTTAATGATTTTTTTTTTGGTGTCAAAATTATCATTTTGTCATATAGTACTACAATTTCATGTTCATAATAACATGAGATGATATTGAAGTTTTTCAATATTGTAACATATAGCTTGTCATTTGTTTGAATTTTTAAAATTTTTGATCCATTTCTAAATTATTTAGAATATTCAGAAATTTGAAAAACAGAGTGTCTTAAACCCTAACCCTAAACATCCAGTTGAAACCTCACATAATTCAAAAGGAATGTCTAAAGCCTGTGTCCTTTGATCCCTAACCCTAAAATACCGACTTGAAAACACAAAAGAATGAAGAATACTCAGGAATTTGTGTAACTGTGTCCCTTGATTCCTAGGGTTGTCTTAAATCCAAAACCCTAAAGCTCTAAAACCCTAAATCTGGAACTTTTTCCTTGCATACACTTTGTCTGAATGAAGGAAGGTTTTTGTTTCGTGACTTATGTCAGATTGTGGCAGAATAGAGGAAATAAAAAATATACAAACAGTTGATTGCTGAGGGGAATTGTTTTGAGTTCATTAGTTTTGAATTGCTTGCTTGCTTGCATCGCACCCATGTTGTGAGTTTGTGATTTTGTGGCACACCCACCAGCAGGGAAGCCAGCCAGCCAGCTATGGATATCAGGCATGCACCTACTGAGACTCGCGACCTTGTGTTCCGTAAGATCGGTGATGACATTTCCCTTACATTGGAGTCTCCAGCGTTCATTGACTCGATCCCCGCACGAGCTCTTGCTGTCTCTAATCGCTTTGGTCTTACCTTCTTCGTACATGCCAAGGGTATATTATATACTCTTTTTCTTTTTTGTTTTCCTTGCATGAATTTGTTGCTTGCTTCATTGCTTTAGCCCTGGTAAACTTGCACGATTTTGCTCTTTGTGCACTGTTGCTGGTTAATGACGAATCGATGAATGGATTGTTTGTTCTGCTGCTAGTGAGTAACGGGTGATTGAACCTTGAGCTTAAGGAGTTCAACCCTCAGTGGAGGTGTTGAGGTTTTGTGTTTTGTTTTTTGGTGGCAGGGTTCGCTGTTGCAAAAACGTCCAAATTGGTGGAGTTGGCCAAGCAATCAAAGAACGACAGAGGCAATAGAACGGCTGAGAAAGAGAGTGAGCTTGTTATCTCAGTCCGGAACGTCCGCTCGCTCTCACTCTCAAGAGATGAACTTACACTTGCAGTCTGTGTGGGCGATCGCGCTGTAGAGTTTTACGACGTTCCTTCCCTTGTCCACAAAGTCAGTTTACCTCTTTGCTGCTACCTTTCAGTTCTGCCAAATTTGGGGTTTAGGGTTTAGGGTTTAGGGTTTCAGGCACATGCAGATAAACCCTAATAAGCACATGGAATGCAACATGTGACGATAAGAGAATCCGCATAAGCTTTTTATAGACACCACAAGTGGTGACTTCCATGAGGTTGGATCCCTTAGTGTCTGACATTATGGCTTGGCTAATGTGTTGCAGTTTGATAAGTCCCCTTTCGAGACAAAGGATATTCCAGATGGTGATGTGAAGGATCTGAGTTGGAGTCCTGCTGATGAAGGAGTTTACTTTGTTCTCTCACATGAAGGCCAACTCTTCAGAGGTGGAGTTGGTGTGGACTATGAACAATTAGTTGAAAGCAAAGTTGAAGCAGGTGTCTGTCCCATCACCTCTTTTGTCAAAATTTTCTGGCTTTTGTTTTGCAATTATGTGTATTGTGGACATTGGCCTACTTTAAGTGAGAAGTGGGAGTGCATGATTAGGGTAGTTGCCAAGAGAGAACCACATGTTTGATTTCTGAGGTTGGCATTGTTTATGGTCTGCAGATGTTGATCTTGCAACAATGTTTATCTGATATTCCCTCTTCTGTCATTTCAATGGTTGTTTGAATTTCAGCTTGCTGGAGTCCAGATGGGAAGCACATTGCATACAGCACAGATGACAGGTCATTGCACATTGCCACATCAAGTCTTGAAAATGAATTTTCCGTTGATCTTCCGGCTGACCTTCATGAGGATGAAGACGATCCTAGTTTGAAAGGTAAGTGGAGGCTTATAACTTTTCTTGAATATATTGCTTGTTTAAAATCTGAAGCTCTCCTTAGCTACTGAAAGAGTTTAGATGGTCTGTTTGCCAGCTGAAAGTTATCTGTTCTTCTTCCATATCTCATCTAGTCTCCACATGAATATATGAGTTTTTGTTAATCAGCACAGTGATGAAGTATTTGCCCAGGGCTTGTTATTTTGATTGTTTTCTGTTGCTGAGGCCAATGACTGTCTTTGGAAGTGTGCAATTTGGCTGAATGGTCATTTAATTCTACGCTAGTTTCTGGAAAATTCTGGCTTTATCAGATCTGTAAGTCAGCTGGTGAATGATATATAGTGTTGATGCAACTGTGCTTGGTATTGTTTGATTGTGCCAAGGGGTGCATGTTTTAAGTATCTTGTGTGTCCCTCTTGACAGTGGAGAGCATAAATTGGGTTCGTCCTGATAGCATTCTAGTTTCCTACATTCACATCAATGAAGATGCAGAAGAGGATGACTGCCCTCTTCTCCTCCTTAGATCGAAGAATGGAGACCTTGCACAGGTAATGCTCTAATCCACTCTGGTGTGCAGGCAACAGATTGGAATGAGGATTGGAGATTCACTATATATCTGCACTTGTGGATTGAACTGGCTGTGGGTCAAAGTGGTCTACTCATAACTTGAAGCCTATTGTTGGTCTTGTGTTGACTACTGCAGGAAGATGGGGTGCTGGAAGGGATGATCTTTGAAAACCTATTTCCTTCGACAGACTCAGTAGTTATTCCAACTGGGAGTGGGCCTTACATGCTCACTCAATATGTCGATCCTTGGTAAGGCTGCACATCTCTCTAAGTTTGCAAAGTTGAAATTTCTTTGAGGGCCACTGATTCTTGCAGTTGATTGTCATTGACCATACTTGATGACTGACATTATGATGAATGGTAACAGTGGTGAACTGCCATCAAAATTTGTTCTAATTTTGTCAACACAAATATAATAAGGCCTTTGGATTTGTTTCAGCTCTGGTGTCTTGGTTCCTCCAGGAAGATAGCAGTTGCTGCCAACAGGCGCAGTGTTGATGATCACATTGTCATCATTGGATGGTCTTCTGAAGGGGCTCAACTGGAAGCATACAACATTGAACTCAGCAATGACGCCTGGATTCCTCGTATTGAGCTTCAAGGTTATCATTTGCTACATTACTTGCTTCTTGGTTTGGATGGTGTGTGAGCTACAAGGTGTCTAGATCAATGGTTAAGATTTGATGGCTTTGTCTATTTGCCAACATAACTTGTGCACCTGCAATGCCAGTTCTCAGTAGTGACAATGATTGAGGTTTGATGACTTTACATACTTCCAATTTCCATGTGTAACTTGTGTACAATCAATGCCAGTTCTTGGAACTGACAATGCTGACAAAGAATTTCTGGCTATTACAGAGAGTGGTGATGACAATGTGTTACTGGGTCTAGCCTTTGATTTTACAACCACCAACTTGCAGTTGACAGACCCTCGAGATGACAGTGGGGATACAAAACTGCCTCCATGCCCTGTCTTGCTCTGCCTTTCTCTTGGAGGGAAGTTAAGTCTCTTCTCAGTTGCCAGGTATGTCTCTTCTTTGCACCCAAAATCAAAGGAGACTAACATAGCAATTTATTTTTGCATTGAATGCATTGCCTGTCCAACCTGAAAGCAAAGATCATACAGTAGCATGTTTTTGTGCTCTGAACTGCTGAAGCAAGGAATTTTTGGAGAGCAGAGCAGTTTCAATGGGATCTTCTTAGTATTACATGCCTTTTAGTTCTGCAGCCAGAAAGGTGCCTACTCAGTGTTTGGATGCAACTTGGTTTTTCTTTTACTCTCCCCAAAGGTTTGTAACATACATACTTTTACCAGACTAATTATTCATCAAGCTGGGGTGCCATGTGTGATCATCTTGCAGGCTTGATCAGAATGGCATGGATACAGAACTTGTATTCCCACCTTCTGCAGTTCCAAGCAGTAAACTAAAGGCACCTCCATCCAAACCATCTGTTGAGCTTGCCACTAAGCCTCTCAAATTGGAGCCTGCCAGCAAAGCACTCACTGACACTGTGCAGACTGCAAAGAGTGAAACTGACGATAGGGGTGATGACGAAACTTCAGTTTATTCTGGTAGTGGGACAGATGAAGATGACCATGATGGAAGTGAAGATGATGAAGCATCACAAAATATTTCACCTGCAGGTTGCTCACTTATGCTCTCCTCTTGCTTATTTTTCTTCTTATGGTAGATGTACATAGATTTAACAACAGCTTTGGACTTGAGACAAAAGATTGTAGGACACAGTGCAGCTGTTGCCGAGAATGTGTTTGTGAATTGGAATATAACTTCCATGATAGTTTTCAACACCTTTGTCTTAGTACTTGGTGATTGGATGTAAGCTGGGATAAGAAATGGAAGGATATATCCAGCCAAGCCTTTATGGGGAGTTTTTTTACATGATGCAGGTAGACCAGGTGAGCTCAAGCCTGTCAGGGCACAAATCAAAAGCTTGTCAGATGAGAAAATTGACAAGGTAGATGAGAAACCATCTACAGTGTCCCAGCAAGGAGCAAATACCTCAACAGCGAGCAACTGGATGACTACAAAACCCAGCAATGCTAGTGCCATCAGCACTGTGAAGAGTGCCCCATCTGGCCTTGATCAGATTCAACCAACAGTATCAACACCTCAGCAACCCACTCTTTTGACGAAATCTTTCAGTGGTTCTGTAGTTCAGGTGCCCCCATCCACCACCATTCAGAAATCCTCAGCTGCATGGACTCCTGGTCAAAGACCTGCACAAGCACCAGCTCCTGGCTTATTTGGACATGCAGGTAGTGAGAAAGGTAATAGAGCTCACATGCCCTCTACAGCAACCAGTTTCTCACAACAATTTCCACAATTAGATCGAGGGTCTCAGACAGGGTTTACAAAGACAAGTAGTACTGGGGTGAAAAGTGCCACAACCACGACAGCCCCGCCTGTTATGGTGACTCCAGTCCCGCCTGTTACGGTGACTCCAGCCCAGCAATCTGGTGGTACTGAAATGGAGGCCTTCATTCTAGAGCTGGAGAAGGTAAGCAATCATCTCCACTTGTTTGGCTCGTCTGATTTGTGAAGTGGTTTAGAGATTTTGGCTGTCATTTATTTGCAAGCTGGGCAGATCATTAAGCCCTTGCTGTCATCTTAGACGGATGATCTCAGGTCATCAATTCATACTCTTTGCAAATTTCTGTATAGCCCTCCTCCATGAATTCACATTGATACTAGTCCAGTAAGAAAATAGTGGACAGGGTTGAAATGCCAATGTTTCCACCTCATTCTTCATGTTCACATTCATAATAGATATCCTAAATCACATTTTATATCTGCAGGTGAAGCAAATGGCAGATGAAGTGGATAGTTTGATGGCATACATCGAAGGGAGGAGCCAAAAGAGCATTCGTAATACACCCCCATCTTTCACGAAGCAGTCTTTGGATGAGCTTGAGTTTGGCATCCGCAACCTTGTTGAAAGCTGTAAGAATGTCAAGGTACCCACTTGGATATTCTCTTTTGTGTTAACCCATAGTTGTGTAATTGCTTGAAAGCAAGTTTGACCAGGAATGTAGTGTGTAGTCTGAGTGAGTATTGTGTAGTAGGACAAGTTTCTTGGTGACACAATGTCATATTGCATCATGGTGTGCATTGTTGGTGCAGGAAAGTGTTGAAGAGCAGAGGCAGGGCATTGAGAACCTGCGAGATGAATGCTTGCGAGGTACTTCTGCTTCAAGTCACTCTCTGTAGGGAGCAGCTTTGGCAATTTTGGTTCTCCTTGCTCAAAGAATATTGTCACTTGCTTGTTCTTGAAAAGAAAATGTATTAAATCATAAGTATAGTTTTTGTGGTGAGGTTTGGAGCCATAGTTTCTGATGCAGTTTCTTCTTTGTGCAGTGGCAATTTGAACTGCTTTACTTAAGCAGTGCTTGGTATACTGTAGTAAGTTGTGTCAGAAAACTCATGATGATTGAGCTACTTAGCCACCCCAGATTCTTAGCTGTTGCTTGATTACCTGACTGGTTGAATTCTGGAACCTGATTGTAGAATAGGATGGTGAAGTTGCATACTGATATGGCAGGGTGTCCAAAACAGTTGATGCATGGCGCATCTATGTTCAGAGCTTGGCCGGGCAAGCTACAGACACTCGCCACCAAGAGCTATGGAGCCGAAGGAAGCTGCCACCGGATTTGGATGTGAAACGCAAACGGGTCATCAAGGCTGAACAGGTATAATGGGGAATGGAATAAAATCAAGTGGCATGACCATTGTCAGATATCTGAGATATGCTGCATCTAAATATCCTGCATGAGGACATGTACATCCCCAGAAACTCCTTGATTTGTTGCCTTACTCTTCTATAGCATTGGGTCATCATCATCTCATCAACATACCAGTGGGTGGACTTCTGTAGGATGATTTAAGTCATTTAAAGTGCAAATCAAAGATCTTTGTTGTCTGACTGGACTATCTGTAGTCTGTCTGTCCACAAATGAATGTTTGGAGGGAACAGGTAGTGTCTGAAGGGTTTTCTTATGTTAGCAACAAGCTGATTTAACTGTGATTTTTGTGAGTCACTCAGGTTTTGAAGCAACAGATAGCTGAGCTAGAAGAGCATGTCCACTATCTTGAACTTAGTCGTCGAAAGTCCCATGCAACCTCCAGAGGAGGGAAGACAAACTCTGACCGTCAGGAAAGCTTGGGGTGAGTTCTTCCTTGTAAAAGTGGTTTGCGTAGCTTATTCCTCGTGATTGACAGCACTTGAGTTCTTTCAATTCACTGTCAAATTTTTGACCAATTCATTACATTGGCATTTGATGCATGAGGACCATGCCTGCTGTGCATGTCATCTAGGAACTGTCTTGGTGTTTGTAGGAGGGACATTACCAAAAGCATGTTATTTCTCACAGTGTGCCAGTTTGTCATGCCTACCAGACGAGGACAGTCATTGCAGAACCTCTACAACACTGTGAATGGGCTTCTGGCATCAGCTGATCACCTTGCACAGGAAGTTGCACAGCAAATGGAAGCTTTAAACATTTCTACGCAGCCTGCAACAGCTTCAAAAATCCTGAAATCTGTTGGCATATCTCCAGATGAGAGCAGAAAGTTTCAAATACAATCATTTTCAAGTGGGGCCATTCCAAGTCCTCATGCTCGGCATCGACTGAGCTATTCTCCATCCTCAAGGCTTGACTCAGGGACTGCAGGTCTGGCTACTCCTCCAAGACGACCAGTGCCATCAGACTCAGCAGTTGGAGCACCATCACCTGCAAGAAGGAGGAGAGACTCTATGGACATGGTAACTCTTCTTTAGGAGGTTGAGAACTTCCTAGTTATTGTTGTGGGAATAGAGGTCATTGGGCTGGGGAGCAAGCGACACCTTGGGTTTACATTCTTTCAGGAGATAGCAAGGAAGGTAGCAGGGAAAGAGATGCCATGTTGTGTTGGTAGGGTGTGTATCGAAAAACACATTTTCTCCAAACTTTCTGTCCTTGTGGTGAACAACATCCAGATGCAGGGTGTGGGGTGCAATGTTCTTGGCACTTAAAATTCAGTTCTGTTTGCTGTGGTGTGGGGTGGGAAGGTGCGAGCAATGGCTGGGGCAGCATCTCCTAAGACAACTATTGAGAGGGTAACACATGTGAAACCTGTGCAGCAGGCCAGTTCTTTGGCAGTCAAACATGGACATCTACGTCCATTTCAGGTGCTCAACTCTATCTCTAAAACCTGGGTAATAGTGCTTCCAAAATCAGAAATCTCTTTATACTTAATGTTCTGTTCGGTGACCTTTCAGGGCTTAAATCAATGTTGCTAGCCAATATCATGGCCAAGTCTTCCTATTGCTTTGCAACAGAAACTCAGTAGGCAGGATAGTGGTCATATTGGCCTATACCCATGTGGGGAGCTGATGAAGTCAGTGGGTAAGTTGTGGTAGATACGTTGCTATTATACCTGTTACTGTTGATGGTCCCTGAACAAGTGAGAGACTGTCACTTTTGTTCATACTGCTAGTTTTATTATTTTATTGTTTTTTGCTCAAGTTCTTCCCTTCGTTGCTTTTCTTCTTCCAGGTTCTTCAGTTCTTATCTGAAATTCTTTCTTTGACCCGAAGAAAAAGTTATGAACCTTGTTCTGACTTTTCCTATTTGTGAGTATGGAGATTTCCTGATTCTTATGAGAGTTAAAATCTCTTTTCCTTCCTCCCTTGCCTGTTCAGTTGATTGGTTTACTGATATGACAAGGAAATTTGTTTCTATCCTTCACTATTTTTTGCACATGGCATACCCAGTGGATGTAAACTGACCAAGCTTTACTGGCCAAACTGTAGAAATTGTTCACCCTTTCCTACAGATAAAAATCCCTTATTTTCTTGCCAAATAGCCCTCATCAACACAAGTAGCTCTATTTCAATTTTCCTCATGAGGCTTAGAAGCATATCTTTCAAGGTGTCAAACATTCAAGGCCATTTAGAAATGTGCCACTAGGCTGTCTGTTGAATGACCCTGCCATGCAGGTGCTGACCTCTCTATGTCTGAATTTTTTAATTAGCTATGTCTCTGGAGTGCTAGCCAACAACATAACTAAGTCTTCCTGTTGCTTCAGGAAATGCCATAAAAGCAAATTTTTGCATAATTGTTTGCCTGGTAGCTTGAGGAGATAGTTATATACATGTCTAAACACTAACTGTCAAGAGCTGATGAAGTCAGTGGGTAGTAGTGGCAGCGAGTCACTGCCATTGATGATTAGGGTGATGGTCTGACACTTTGTGATTGACATTCACAAGGTTATGACCACATTCATCCTTGTTTGTTTTGTTTCGGCCAGAAGTGATGTAATGGCTACCTTCGGAGTGTTATTGTCAAGCGTTTTCTGCAATTTGATAGATATGTATGTGCATAACATGATTGCCCATGTTGACATCACTCCCACCAAGTTGAAATATTAATCTTTGCAGCGCTGATCAGTCACATATCAGAAAGTCATGAAGCTCTTCAGGCTTCATCAATGTCAAGTGTGCTGCACATGAATTTCTGTGTTGTGTCATAGCTTCCCTTTTATCATCCATCTACTCTATAACATATACTGCATTTGAAATCCAGCAGTAAGCTAATTTTGCACCCATAGATTAGAGCTTTCCCTCTAAGATCTGCCCACTCTACAAACACCTACCAATGGAATCCAGCAACTAGATGATGTAGGATATATAAGTGTGAGGGAGGATTCTTACCAGGTTTGTTTCTCCAGGACTCCACCGACGAAAGTGCAGCCCATCCCCGACATGTGAGGCGGGTCCTTTCCAGTCAGACAGGCTCAGTAGTTTCCAGTTCTACATCTACCTCATCTAGTTCTGATTACAAGGCAAATTTCACCAGTGGAAATATGTTCAATGTTGGTGCCACTAGTTCACAAAAGTCATTCTTGCCCACTTCATTGCAGACCCAGCAGCCAGAAGAGGGCAGACCAGAATCCAAGAGGATAGGTAAGGTTTACAATCAAGTTATTATTTTCAAGGGAGCACACAGGAGATTCTGCAATCTCATTATTTTTTACAGTCTGTATGTGATATTTTTCTCTATTGATAATGCAACTCAAATGCTTGAAGCCTATATTTGAATTGCTTGCACTATATGCAGAGGTTGTTCTGTTGGCCTTATATTCACAGGATTGCAACAGAAGTCCTCACTGTTGACTGTTCTTGTGGCAGTGTCAAGGGGTCCACTATCTTTTGGAGATACTGCACCAACATTTCCAGCCTCACGATTTGGGCCACCACCTGCAAGCACTACTGCTGCCTCAGTCCCAAATACTACTAGCTCAACCCCTTTGAGCTCCATTCCCAACTCCGAGAGTGTGTTTAAGTGGGTGAGCAATGTGTCACCGACCTCGGCATCCTCATTCTCCTTTGTTTCCACACCATCAGAACCAAAAGTTAGTGGACCTCCAGATAAACCAGGAGCTAGTCTTGCAATCCAAACAGCAGCCAGTTCTGGCTCACAGCCATCAAGTGTGGGGATCTTTTCCTCAACAGTGTCTGGCTCATCAGGTTCACCTAACACTGTGAATATAGAATCCACTCAAACAGTTGGAAACCAGGCTACTGGCAAATCTGGCAATGAAGGCTTCCCAAAGATCAATGTGGACAACAATCTGAAGCCAGGATTTGGAACTGGGAAACTTGATAAGTCTAACTTGGGAGCCAAGATTGCTCCGTCTAAAGCTAGTAGTTTTTCAAAGCCCATGCCTCTTGGAGGAGGAGGAAGTTTGCCTCTGTATTCATCTCCAGAAGGGGTTGCCACCTCTGTGAGCATTGCAGCTCCATCAGCTTTCACACTGAATCTTTCTGGCAATAAACTTTCAGGCTTTAAGGAAGTGGATACCAAGAGCCAGTTCAATGATGAGAAGCTTCCTCTGCCCCTCACCCCTCCTGCGCAGCTGCAGTTCAACAAGCCAGCTACTAATTCAGGAAGTTTTCACAATTCAAGCAGTGCAGCTTTTTTTCCAACGAAACCTACAACTACAGCTACACCTCTTTCAGCTGAGAAACCTCAAGCATCTCTTCCTCAGATGGTTGCCACTGTGGCTGCTGCACCAACCATCACTCAAGTGAGCCAGATTTCTTCATCTCTCAGCACACCTGTCTCTTCTCAGCAAGGGCCTCTGTCATCACCTGCAGCAGTACAGAATCTAGGACCTCCAGCATCCCTACCCCCAACACCCACAACACAGTTTGTTTTTCCTGCATCAAACACTCCAGTGCAAGCTCCATTGTTCACATCTGTGTCAATGCAACCCTCTGATCTTGATGAGGAGGACATGGAGGAAGAACCAACAGGTTCAGGAGTGTTCAGTGGGTTTGGAAGCCTTGGGGGTTTAGGGTTAGGGTCAACTCCATCACCAGCTGAAGCCCAAAAGAGCAGCCCCTTCGGAAGTTCATCCCCATTTATGCCCCAACAGCCTTCATCAATGTTTCCTCCATTGTCTGCACCACAGGGTCAGCTGTTTCGGCCAGCTGCTTTCAGCTTGCCTTCTGCTCAATCTTCACCACAATCAAGTGGAGCAAGCACTTTTGGGAGTGGAATGTCACCCCAACAAGGCCAGGCAAGTCCATTTGGAATTGGGTTTGGAGCTGCTACAAGTAACCCATCTGGGGGCAATCTTTTCAGTACAAGTTCAGCAGCACCTGGTACAGGGTTTGCAACCCCCATGCAACCTGGGATTGGAGGGTTTGGGCAACCATCGCAGCTTGGACCTGGGCAGCAAGCCTTGGGAAGTGCACTGGGAGCATTTGGTCAGACAAGACAAATGGGGGCTGGTCTGTCCAGCCCATTTGGAGGTGGGGTGGGAACTGCAGTTAGTAGTGGAGGTTTTGCAAGTGCTGCCACTGGAGGGGGTTTTGCAAGTGCTGCTACTGGTGGAGGTTTTGCAGGAGCTGCATCTGCTAGTGGATTTGGAAGTGCTCCATCAGGTACCCTGTCACAAAAAGTCATATAGTTACATATTAACCAAGAATCAACTCCTCACTTTTATGTATGGCTGGCCAGAAACTTGAGAGTAAACTGAAACATTGACATTTTCACAATGATCATCTTTTGCTGCAAGTCAACAGGAAGACAGGCATTGCTTGTGTGCTCTGCAATTTGCTGTGAAAGCAGGTCATGAAAGATGTTTACCTTGGCTCTTGTAAACAATCTCACTCAGACGGTGTGAAAAATGGGCAGGCTTTGCTGGAGTGGCTGGAGGTGGAGGTTTTCAGGCATTTGGTGGCAACCAAAGTGCAGGTGGTGGATTTGGGGCTTTTGCTGGTGGGGGAGTTTCCGGGTTTGGTGGCACCCCAACCCCGCCAGCCCCTACACCCCTCTTCACACAAATGAGGAAATAGCAGTACAGCTATATCGCATGACTTGTGGTCAACAAGCACACAAATCATAAAATATAGTCTGAGGTATCCATGGAGAACCCTGTGGAAAATAACTTGAAGTTGCTTGACAGCCCAATGTGATACTACATACACTCAAGTTTGCTCCCTGGGAGAGGCTGGTGCGTGAGGGTCTAAATATTTTAGTTGATGCAGGTTTGTCACTGCATTGATAACACTGAAAAGCTTATGTTTTCAGGTAAAAGACATGGCTCACATCGACTAATGGAATTTGGAAGTACTTCTGAGCAAATCCAAGCATTGAGATATTGGTCAATGTTAAATTGAACACCAGTGGTATGGACAACCTTCTGTAATTGTATGTTGCTTTCTTACTCTTCCTGGTTTGTCCAGCTAGTGAATGTTTACCTGTAGTCAAGTAATTCATTTCCTGGGATTGTGTTGGAAGTGACTTGTCCATCTGATTGCAAAGGCGTAACCTACTTTGTACTAACAGGCTTGAGTCCTAAATCCAACTTTGAAACTGTAATCCACTTCAAAGAGTTGATGCAATTCATTGTATCTAGAGAATTTTTTAGAGTTCTGATTCCTCACTCTTCCGGCCTTGGAGAGGGGGGTTGTTTCTGCACTGAAGAAGCTCAGTATTGGGAATCTAGGGTTTATGGCATTTGTACATCATTGCTTTGTGTTATGGGGAAGGATTGTTTTCCCAAGCCAAGTTGTAGTCTTAAAGGAACGACAATGTTGCTAATTGTTGAATAAAAATTTTGCAGAGTGGAATTGTATCTAGAATTGATAGAAATATTGTTGAACGGGTTTTTTTTTAATATTCCATATTTGTGCTGTAAAAAGTTTACTTAGATACGACTTCATTTCAATGGCTGTAAAATTGTGTGCCAATTTAAATGAGACATGGGTCCAAGTCCAAATTGAGAGAGTATTTAAGAGATGTCATAAACAATGAAATGCAAAAGTTTGATGTTACTCCAATAGAAGCATCAATCCTCTCCCTTTGCATATTATTCTTATTAACAATTTTGTCCATCATGCATTAAATCCTATTTTAATATCTTAGATTAATTCCATCACTTGGTTAGTAAAATAGATTTTGAAGTTTGTAGAGCAACCAAAAGTGACCATTGCTTTTCTACTTCATTGAGGTTCCCCAACTGAAAAAGGTTGTTTTATGGGTACAGATTTGTATTAGAGGTCACCCAAACTTGAATCTATGGGCCTCTTGTAACATGATGCATTTTAATGTAATGTGTTAGTGCAACATCCAAAGAGAAGTCTCAGAGCCCATGGCAGGTGTTTGACGCATGACAAACATGAATTTCCACTGCATTTATACCAAGTTTAATCCCTTGCCCCCAACTACCCTATTTTTACAACTTAATATGGACTAGGAATGATAGGTAAAGATAGAAAACATTGTGCACGAATCAAAAGACATTAGAGCATATCATAGATCAATTTTGGTGTGCAATGGTTGCTTAGGTTCTCCTCTATACATGCCATATACCACTATCTATTTTGTATTAACTCCCTTCATCTCAGGATTGTCCACAATATGAGTGATCAACAGTACAAAGATAGTTCAAGAAAAGGGGAGATCACACAAGGTGGACCAAATTTTGATGCAAATCATTATGGGTTTTCCACATGCAAGGAGCTTCTTTGAGACGTTTAATACTACCCTATCCCTAGGCCAATAGAAGAAAGTCTACAATGAACAACTTGATTGAGAATCTAATGATGCTATTGGTATTAGCATCATCGATGTCATCGATGACCATTTGTTGAGAATTGCTTTGCAAAACCTACCTCTCTACTAGCTCATATGAACAACAAATGAGGTTATCACACTTTTGGGGGCTGACAGTGAACTTGGTTGTGGTGTTGGAACTTGAAACTTACTTATCGTGAGGAGGAAGGTCAGCTTTTGCAGGGCCATTGATGCAACGTCCAAGATGGTCAAAAATGGAACCATGACAAGGGCAATCAAATGTTGCATTAAGTGGATTCCATTTCACAATACACTTCATGTGCGAGCAAATAGCTACATTTCCACATGCATTTCCCAAAGGTCAATTATCAACTTGCAGTTGTCATTACAAATACAACATAATGCATTTTCCCTGTTTCTCACAAAGAAGTTGTGAAAGAGGTTCTACAAAACAACACTTTGCAATCCATGGAAATACCCTTATTGTTGGCCACAGCAGATCAGTAAAATTGAATCACTTAAATTCCATCAAATGGCTATCTACCCATGTTTGTGACTTGCCAAAGTTATATTTGTGGAAAAATATGAACTCTAGTTGTTTTCCTACTACCAAAAGAGTAGAGAAAGAGAGATTCTCTTTGGTGTTTTTCAATATCAAGAGTAATTTTTCTCTTCATGAACTGAGATAGTGAAGAAGGCTCACTCACCCGAAAATTTGTGAAGGTTGTCATCACCATCTTTGTACACTGCAATCTTGCTAAGTCCCTCCTGTACAACACAGCCACTGAATGGAACTAATTCCTCAACATTGAATGGGTCAGTACCCACAACTGGTATGAAGTCCTTGGCCAGACCCTGTGGAAAAAAAATACAACATTTTGCCAAATGCAATAATATACTGTTGATCAACTATGTATTTATACCAATTTAAAAATGCACCAACTGTTGGATCCCAAGCCAAGCAACTAAAACTGATTTGAAGGAGCTGAATATTTGCAGCTTTCAGTGCTCACAGCAAAAGAAGTTTCTTCTTGTTCCATTTATGAAAATTAGTTTCACATGCTAGTTTGATGATGATGAAGAAATCATGAAAGAGGTCGAAAGAAAAAACCTCTACAGTATGCTGGATTTCTTCTGCCGCATTTGACAATGTCTGTTTTGAGATGGGAAGCATCCTCTGGGGATTGTAAGCCTTGACCCATGACTTTTGCTTCCCTAAAATCATATCCTTGATCATAATCCCAGCTATTGTGCTTTCAGTCATGCCTTGCCCACTGTCACCTGCCCTCCAAAAATAAGCATATCCTTAAAGGCATGGTAGTAGTACATTTTTCCAGCTAAAATAATATTATCTTCCAGCCACATTTCTCCTGAAGTCTGATGATAACAAATAAAATTACTTGAGCTCTCATGTCCCACAAACATATTTATGGATCAAACGTTTTGATGAAGTTGAAATTCACATGATCATCTACAGTGGTTTTGTCTCCAATCCTTCTCACATAAGACACATGACAGTCTTTAGTTGTCAAATTCAGATAACTTGTTTTTGTCAACAATGGTGAGCAGTTTTGTGTCTAGTAGTAGAGCAGCAAAGTTGGGTAACCCCTTCTTGTACAGGCCCATGCTTTTAGTATGCTAGAACAGAGGAATATCTTCTAGAAGGAAGATCGAAACTTCTTATTTTCCCTCTTGGGAAGAGAGGAGAGAAATTAATGAATGTGATAGAAAAATGAGTCTTTCTCTGTCTCATCATGTTTGGACAATCCTTTACATTACAATCCAGTTTTTGCTAGGAGGAGAAAGAGATGATGATTACCAGTAACAACGTATTGATCAGCTTTGCCAGCTTCAAGGGGTTCAGGGCCAATAATGTGTAATGCATCTGCTGGCTCAAACACCTGTCCATATGATTTTTCATTCAATTGAAAGGTAGCACAAAAAAGAAACAATTTTTCATCACCAAAGTTGTGGAGTTCTGCACTCTTTCCAAATTCACAAGATTTTTTGCAGCCCTGTTACATCACCTGAGTGGCATGCACACAGCAGTGCTCTCAAAACAAAAGAGCAACTCATAGATCTGTATTTGAGCTTCTGATTGCAATCTAAATCACAGTTTACACTAACAACACTGTTCAATCCCTGTGGTGATAGCAATGACAAACCTGGCCTGTCCACATGTAAAGAACCTCCTCTGCAGAGGTCCACCTTGCTTTAGCCCATTTTGCTAAATTTCCATATGGGTCGTGGAAGTCTCTAGGTTTCATGCCAGTGCTTGTGTCTTCTCCACCAAACACCAAAACATCAAAATCTTGTCTTTGCTCGATGTGCACTTAGTGATAGGTATCAGCTGTGTCCCACCATTGAGCTCTCCTGCTCCAAAAGCACCTGATCCACATTCACATATCTTACAAGAGGCTTTTCCTTCATACTAGTTGACAAAATAAAATACAGGCTGTAAGAACTGATTCATGATCTGCACTATATCCCAATGCGCTTTTTGGAGGAGGCAAATGACAAACAATTTCTGCAAATGTTCAGAATAGCAGCAGCAGCACAATAGAAGTAAAGAAGATCTCATCAGAAACTAATATCAAAAAATATTGCAGCCAACTTTTGTTTCATGGCACTTCTCTCTAAATCACCAAGCCAATTGTGAGGGGGGGAATGTGGAGATGATGATGCATATATGTATATTTCCTCTGGGCTCCCTTTTCACAGAAGAACCTAACACAAAAGGGAAGAAGAAGTAACAACATAGTACTTGACAGATCCCTTTGGGAGCTTAAGGCCAATAGCGTAAGTACACTTTGCTGTTTGTCAGGCATGAATCAACAGGTCATGGTTGATGGGAGAATTTGTAGCGATAACCAGTGCATTGGCAGTCACTTGGAATCCTTCTTCTGTGGGACTTTTGTCCCCTCACCCTTCAATCACTCGTGTCTCAGAGATTTTCCCTCCTTTCTTCACAATAGCATCTGCCAACCCGTTGATGTACCTATGATCCACTCCCCCAGAGAAGCACAAAAACTTCTCATTTTGATTATATTGGTATATGCCCTTGAATCAACACATTTTGCACTGGCTTAAATCTCGATCAATCAATGGACTGGAGTCATGATATCTATCATCTTCAGGAAAGAAATCACACTTCATGAGAACAACCTTCATAAGGAGTCTAACAATCCTATTGAATTTGAAGGAACTGTTGTAATCAACAATGTCTACTGTTCACTGGAGATAAGATAGGCTCAGAGAAGAGGGTGAAACTCGGCAGCATTTGCAAATTGTATAGCAGTGCCAATTTTTCCACTTGCAGGATCATTGCCCAAGCCTGCATTTCCACTTTGACTCCCAGATTTTGGCAAGCAACAAACTCCTGCAATCAATTTCGTCAATGTCGTGGTTTCTTGCTTCAAAGAACAGGTCCACAGAAGACAAAAAAGGTGGATTTGAAAGGGACCAAAAAAAAAACCATGGATTCAGAGCCCATCATCATCTCTTTGCTCCTCCACAACAGAATCTCAGAGCATGCAAGCCATAATTTTGTTTCCTTTCTGCGTAGATCTGTCTGTCTACTAGTGGTAAACTTTGGATCAAGCTTTGCTCATGCTGAAACACCTCTCTCAATTTGTCAACTGCTTTGTATATTTTCTGAAACACCAGAGATTAGTTTACACTTCATGTAAAAAAAATGGAAGTGATTTCCCTCCGGTCAAAGCTGTAAACGTATTTTCCTTTAGCAATTTGTCGTGAGCTTCTTTGGTATGAGCATGTGGAAAGAGATAGCCATCGACTCGAGCAAAATTGCATTGAATGCCTTCTTCCTCGACTGTACGCTCCACCCAGTCAATGGCTGTCTTGTAGCTCTCTGCAACAATCTGTGCAACGTAAAACCCATGCACATCTTCCACTTGATGGTAGAAATCATCGTACCAAGGCATTATATGTGCTGAGGTTCTGCCTGTCTGTCCTCCACCTGAAACACCACTTCCCACCCCGTCGGCAGTCCTTGTTGCATGAGAGAATTTGTTTCAGAAAAATATCAAGTCTGCTGCCAAATCTGATCATCATCTCTATCAATTTTACCTCGAACTAGACTTTCAAGAACAACCACCTTCTTGCCTTCCTTGACAGGATTGTAAGCTACTGTGAGACCAGCTATTCCCGCTCCCACAACCACCACATCGGTGACCGCCTTCCGCAGCAGCTTGGGGTACTTCACCTTCTGTTGTGTCTGATCCCATACTGTAGGCCTCAATCCCGGAATTGGCACCTTCTCTATCATCTCCGCTCCCGCCTGCACTTGCTGCTGGACTGCCGCGCCCTGCAGCTCCCCCTCGCATCCCCTCATGCATGACTTTCTCTTTCAAAGCTTTTCTATCTTCTTCACCATCGAAGCACTTGGAAGATAGACAAGGAAAGAAAATTGAAACCTGCGTTCAAACTACATAGATTGCAGCTCGTGTTCGAGACAGTTCCAATCTGGGACAGAGCTCATGCGATCGTTTGTTGGTTTCGAAGAAATCACTTACAAAGTTGTGTGCTTGGTGTAGAAGTGTAACGGCATTTTGAGCTTTCCGTTGTTGTTGTTGTTGTTGCCGACTGCACTCCGGCTGCAGCAGGAGCTGGATCTATTCAGGCTTTCCCAAGGAACCCATTGGTTTGATGATGGCAGCTTATCTCTTAAAGTGATCAGATTCAGCTTGTATAAAATGCAAGTTCTGCATGCCGATGTAAGAGCGCAAAATTCATGCGGAAGGGGAAAAAGCTCATTCAAAAGCCATGTGGATGATGTCGATGAGCGAGTGATTTTCAGGAGATATGCAAAACTTGGAGCAAAATACATCTATCGACACGAACTGCGAATATTAATTGCACTTAGAAAAAAATCTTGTCGATCAGAAAAATTCTCGATTTAGGCAGAGCTGAGATCCAAAGCATTCATCTTTGAAACTCTTTTATCTTCTTGCTTTGTGTGAGCTTTTGTGCAAGTTCTTTGTTAAAGAAGCGTGTTTCTGTTGTAGCATGTCTACTTCTGGCATCATATATATTCTTCAAGTAAACTTTCTTTAATCTTTTTTTATTTTTGTTGTTGCTTTGTTTTGTCTCTTTGCTTGCTGTTCAATGTTCCATAGTCATCATCAACCGGCTTCCCAACAAGCTTTCCAACAACAAATTTTGAAGACTCGATTATCTACGCCTCTTGTTTCTAAAGCCTTTCCTTTTACACTCTCTACTAGTAGTAGTTGCGGTGGTGAAGTTTTGTGGTTTAATGATGGATTAGAAATCTTGAGTTTTTTTTGTCTTTATGATCAACTTCAAGTGGATGTTGATAAATTTTCAAACTTGTACAACCTTTCAATTTGTTTGGAGATTGAAAACTTTGATGTCCATGTTGGGGTTGATGGTTCTAGGGCTTAAACATTTTTGTCCCAATTCTCTTGTTGTTACAATTGACTATAATCCACTTTCTATCTACTATTAATGATGAATCTACTCTTGATGAGATTTTTATTTCAGTTTCTTGAGGTGGATGAGAAAAAGTTGAATAATGTTAATAGAGGTGGTCATAGAGATAGCAAACATACTAAGGTTTGGGCTAATAACACATTTGACAAATTACGAATATTTCAGGATTAGGATTTTTAAAAATCTATTGCAAATGTGTTTGAGAGTGAAAATATTGTTATGGGACTCATTGATATGTTGTCACTATTTGTTCTCCAACTTGTGAAAAAAGACACAAGTTTCTATTCTTCAACTAGGTAAATATACTAATCTAGTTTTGTGAATTTTTTTGGTCTTATTGTTTTTTATTTGAGTTTTATATTTATTTTTCTTGTTTTTCGATTTTGTGTTGTGGTTGTTTTATGTTGTTCATTAGGTTTAATTCTAGTTGTGTTTTGTTGTAATGCACCATCTAGTCATTGATAAAAGGTATTGGCAAGCTGATTTCACAAAATAGAATTAACCTATTGTCAAATCAAGTATAACTCTTGCAATTTTATTGATGCAAAGTGTCATTGGGTTATGGTTGTTAGTGTTGAAGTTGTGTAACGGATGTTTGATGTTGGTCTTGGGAAATCTGCCAAGAAGTCAGATGTACTTTCTATTAAAAAAGAATGAAAGATGATATTGCAAGCCATTTGTCAACTCACTTTTTTAATTGTACTAAATTTGAGGTTTGGTTATTTTTGTATAAAGAATTGTGTTTCAAAAAGGGTGCTCTAAACTACTCAACGTGGATTTAAAATTAGGTGGATTTTGAAGAATTCTCTTTAGTTTTTTGCCTGCATGGTTGGTTTTTAGGTTTTGTCAATGAGTTGAAAAAAATTGATGGATTGATGTTATAACATGTTCCATGGATCAATGTAAACCTATTGTTGACTGCCCTGTAAATCATGTCATTGCCACTTTCAAGGAATTGGCCCTTAGATATCCTACTATTTGGCTTGATGATAAGTCATGTCTTCACTTGCTCTTCATATTCACTAGACCTAAGTGGAAGAGGAGTGATGGAATATGGTTTATTACTTCTCTGTTTGGCCATAATTAATTTTGATTAATTGTTGATAATGGATTTTTCACTTTCCTTGAAAGAGAAAGTTTTGTTAAACAAAATTAGAAAAGGGGTTGAAATTACATGAATGAAAGAAGCTCTCATTCCATTAGAGTACAGCATGGAGGTTATCGGTCATCAAGAACTCTTCCTATGCCCTAGACCTAAATGAAAACGGAGTGATAAAATTTTGTTTACTACTTCTCCAATTGGCTGTAACCAACTACAATTAATTGTTGATAATTTAACTTTTGGCTTTTCTTTCTTGAAAGAAAAAAAATTGTTAAACAAAACTAGAAGAAGGATTGAGATTAACACTAATGGAGAAGGCTCTCATTCCATGAGAGTACAACATGGAGGTTATGGGTCATCAAGACCCAATCTCATATATGGGAAGACAACTCTTTCCTTTTTCTATTTTCTATTCTTTACTTTTATTTTTGGATTTAAGTTTTTGTTCTTCTTTTGTTATGTTCATTTGTTTTTGGTTTTTTGGTTCATGTGCTTTTGATTGTGGTTTTCAATTGTTGTTTTATTTGTAAGCACAATCAAATTGACACACACTTGAGAGAAAACTTTACAATGTATAATCAACGGTCAATGCCATTGGTAGTTTGAAACAAATTGCAATTTTGTTGGAAGATTGAATCAGATTTGATGTATCACAGAATTAGGGATTAATATTTTTAAATCAAAATTTGAATTGTGTAATTTTAAAAAAAGAAAAAAAAGAGATTAAAAAGAAATGAAAAGAAAAATGTAAAAAAAGAAAAGAACAACAAAATGAATGTAATTTGAGTTATTTTGTGTTTGAGGTACCTATTGTTCCATGCTTTGGAGGTTTACTTTTGGGTTCTCTTTGTTATGTCATTTGTGAGGGTTTTTTTAAATGATTTTATTGATTATTATGAACATCAAAAGATGTAAATACCAACATGGTCGGACAACATGCAGATTCTGTATTGGAAAATACACATCCTTGGCTTCCTCACGGTTTGTTGGAAATTGAAACAAGCAGCTGGTTACAGTGCCTCCTTGAGCTAACTTTCTGTGAGAAATTTTAGAAAGATTTAGATCCTTCTCCTACTTGAACATGTCAGAGAATCCGAGAAATCGCCAGAAAAGGCTTCTGACATTCTCGAGGAATCTGAAACTCAGGCACTGTACAAAATCACCATTTCAGAGTGTCCCACAATTTTCCACAGCATACATTGAAAAAACCTTTAGCCTGAATTCACAAAGCACAGATAAATCTGCAAGTCTTCTTCCAAGCATTGACAATGAGGTAGGTCTACACTGTAGAGCAAAACTTGAGACATGATTTGCTGTTTTGCTCCACTCTGTGCAGCTCTCCTTCAAGCATGAAACAGGATAGATAGGGGTATGCTACATAGCAGAGCAAAACTTTCAGTCATCAATATGTTTGCTTGCTTACACTGTTGTTCAGGTCTCCTTGAAGATTTGCATATGGAGGTCAGTCATTCCTGTACTAAAAACAGAACTTTCAACAAAGCCTGGAACATCTCCTGCAAGAAGGAGCAACACTGATGTGCGATTGTCTAAGCTTCGGATTGATATGACAGAAGATGGGTGTTCTGCAACAAGTTTGAAGAGAACTGGAAGTTGTTTACACAGACCTGTGTTGAACCCAAAACTCTCAAATTTCACATCTTCTCAGCTGCCAATTCTTTCATGCCATTGTGAATTGATTAACTTGACATCCAACAGGCCAGGATTGGCATCTTATAAAACCTTCTATCTGCAAGACAGAAAAGAAGGAAACTACAGACAGGGAACTCACCAAAATGATGACTCAAAGAAGCAGGTGGATAAAATGTTTGAAAGTGGTGAACACAGCGGTGGCTGCTTTAACTCACCAAAAAGTGCCGATACTGAAAATCAATCACCAATCACAATTAATTGTAAAAATGTACATAGCTGCATAATAATTTCTAGTTTTGGCAAACACAGTGTTTACCACTATGATTGCAGACTGCAGCCTGTGAATCCCACTCTTAACAAATGAATGACTATTTACAAAGCAATGCATGATGACCAGATCATACAGATCAAATATCCCTTTAACCCCAATTAACAGAACTAAACCTATCACCAAGACTTGATTCACACTAAGGGTGTGTGCCTCAACATCCCCCCGCCCCCCCCCAAAAAAATCTAATTTACAGTTGTAATAACAATGAACTTGGTTTAAAATCAGTGGAGGTCCAATTGGTGTTGCGCCAACATAATACAGGCATCACTTTCCAATAGGGGGCCTGAGCTCGGGCGGACTGGGGTTGAAATGTTGTCTCCAGGAGTGCATTTCACATCTGGTGCAATGCCTACACGATCAATCTGGTGCAGTGCAGGAGATAAATACTTGGCTACTGTCACAAAGAGTGCAGAACCATCTCGGAGCTCAGTTACACTCTGTCATTGCAACAATTTGGTCGTCAGTTAGATCTATTGTGCCTAGAGACAAAACCCACATGACAGAAGATGCTGAACAACAATCATTGAACTTCTTACCACTGGTTTCAAAAGACAAAAGAACTTCAACATTGAATACTACAAACCCAAGAGAACTGATTAATAACCTTAGGGTAGCTGCCATATGAAAATACCTAGCCCATGCTAAACCATCTGTATGAACAAAGATATTTGTGCCACAGAGTGTAATGCATGAGCAAATTGACTACTTGTACTGAGGAATACTGAAGACCTCACCAAAAGGCCAATCGTCTGTCGAAGAAGGCAGATGCTCTCACCTGAATTTTTCCTTTGCCATATGTTTTTTGACCAACAAGAATGGCACGTCCATTGTCATGTAAGGCTCCAGCTAGAATCTCACTTGCACTTGCACTCCCCTCATTGACAAGCACCACCAATGGATCATGTGTTAATGCATGGCCATCAATAAGGTTGATGGGCTGCAGGAAGCCATTGCGATCGATAGTGTTCACTAATGTCTCATCACCATCAAGCCACATCTGTGCTACCTCCAGCCCTGCTTTCACCAACCCACCCTGTCCCCAGAAAAAGAACTCATTTCTTACTTGGATACCTAGCATCAAGTTGAGTTCTTGAGTCCACAAACTTCCCTGAACAATTGCCTTGTCACTCATGCCTACATATGAAACCTAAATCTGCAGCACTGGTGCTTAGCAAATAAGAGCATTTTGGTGTTCAGCAACAGGGTAAGGTATACTTACAGGATTATTGCGTAAGTCTAGGATATATGAATCCACCCCAGCATTCTCCATTGTTGCAACAGTCCTCTCCATGTCAGCAGCAGCATTCTGAAGTACTCCAACATCCACACAAGCAATAATAGCAATCACAACAATCAGTCACACCAGTTGGGTTTCTTTGCAGGAAGGTCCTATGACAAGCTTTAAATCTAAGTCTGACCCAATGGAATTAAGGAATGTACACAGGGCTGCAAATAGAAGAAAAGGGATTTAAAAACCTTTCTACATTCTACATTGTTTATACTTAATCCAGTAGGTCTGTCTTGGTAGGTAGGCATTCCTACCTGAGAGAATGCTGACAGACGAACATAACCAGTTTTCAAGTCGTGACCATCAGGTGCAACATGATGAATGATTGCTGAAAAAACTGGAGACAACAGAATTGTTTCACGTTGTAGCTTGACTTCTGTGAGCTCAGTGAGGCCTGTGGCAGTCACTCCATTTGTCTGCATACAAAATTTCCAGGAGTTGTGATATTCTGAAGATGAGGGTTTGACCTCACAGACAATCTATACACAAGCAATATTGTGGGAACAAAAACATTATTAACCATGAAACAAGTCCCTTCACTCACTGACATTGTCTACTGAAATCTAAATGTATCATTTTCATCTATGTACAGGTAGATTTGTAAGTAACATACAGGACGTCGCAGTTTTAAAGTAACTGAAGTGCCAGCACGCCCCCGAAGCCTGGTTGCCACTTCTTCATTATTCATCCCTGCCAACGCTTGATCTGCAATTTAATAATCACACTTCCCACAGTTAGCATGCAGAAGAGGTTCAGAATGAGTGTTGCCAAGATCAAACATGACTGCCAAGAGGCTCTTCACGGGATCCTTTAAGGTACCACCTCCTTTCTACAGCCCTATGTTTTGGCACAGCTGAGACTTAAAGCACACATCTTCTGAGTCAAAATTAGAGGAAGCACAACTGCTTATTCATGAACTCTACTACTCCTTTCTAGGCAGTAAGAATCCACGGTTAAGTAATCAAAACAATGTTGTACCACCCATAACTTTAAAACATGACCATCGTGGAAAAGGATATGAAGAGGCTCATTACCATCAATCTGCACCAATTCGTCCCCTGAAATTATACCGGCACGAGCAGCTGGACCACCCTCTATGGGTGATAGCACTACCTGCAAAGATCAAAGAGTCTGCCTACCTCAGATGGTGTAATACTCTGAAAAATCAAAACTCTGACAATACACCACAAAAAAATTTAGACAAAAAGCTCCACCTATTTTCAGATCAGGACCAAAGAAACTCTCTTGAAATCTGGACATCTGTAATAAATGATATCCATTTCAAATGCAAGAGCTCAGTTGCAGGTGTACCAGACGGCCTGAATCACGGTCTGATGCAATAAGAAGGCCCACTCCTTCCAAAGCACCTTCATTGCTGATACGGAAGCTTTCATACTCCTGCAATAGCGAACTCTTCTGAGATCTAAGTCTTTTTAAACTCAAGCTTGGATGAGAATATGTACAACTTTAGCCTCAAATATAAGCAAGGAAATGAATTGAAGTGGCAAAAAGAGAAAAAATTGCAAAGGAATGATGAACCAACCAAGAGGTATTGTACCTGAGGATTGACAATGCGTGTGAAAGGATCCCCTAAGGTGGCAAGCATGTTGCGAATCTTGGCATATGCAGCATCTGATGTCTTCAATGACAAAGTCTCTCCCAATACCTCTTCCAACTTGAGATCCCAATCTGCTTAAGGATGGATCCCATGAAGAAGAAGGTGTTACTATTTGAGCACAAAAAAATGCTAGTGTTTGCACAAGTGTCTTTCACTCTGTCTAAACAACATAGACAGCTAGCTCTGGGACTGACAAACAAAATTTGGCAGCAAATTTTGGGCACAAAAGTGGTTGAACCTTGATTGTTGAAGGTGGGATCCACATATGTCTCTCGCACAATACCCCATGCCTCAACCAAAGTCCTCTGTACGTTGTTCACCTGCAGCATCATTTCATTACAATTCATGATCCCCAGAAGAGTCAAACACAGACCAACCCTCATGTACACATGTTGACAAACATGCAGGCATGCAAGGAGGAGAAAACAAGTTTGTGGGATGTTGTATGTACCTCCCCAATGCTGGATCCTGGAAAGGTAACTGTTAGGCTCTCTGCTGCTGCAGACGAGCAGGTCTGCAAGAGAATTGCAGCAGCTGCTCCTGTTGCAAGAATTGTACTGGTGGCACTCTCGAAAGCCTTCTGCAGAAGCTTTTGTCTACAAGAATCTGATTTTCTTTCCTTGACAGGTGGAGTGTATCTTGACTGGCCATCATCTTGTTTCCTTCTTGCAGTTGCTGCAACAGGCCGATGCTTCTGCCACCTACTTAGTGCTCCAAAAGATCTCAACAAATGCTGACCATTCTCTAGTAACAACATGCTGCTGCTGCTGTTGCCATAGCTGCTCACAAGTTTGCTGCCAAGAAAGTTTCTCTGGAAGACTTTCACCTTCTGTGCTTGGTGGTACACGCAGACGATTTTTGAGAGACCACCGAAATGAGGCACCACCGGAACTGCTTCCATTCTTTCTTTCAGCGTTCTCTCACTCTCTCTCTCTCAACGGAGACAGAGAGTTGCGTTGTGGAAATCGAACAACAACACTCAACTGAAAACAGCTCCTCGCAACCACTGTGTGTCTCTTATTGGATTTCCATGAATCGCAACACGAGTACACACTCTCTCATCAGCATACGGAATTCACCTCTTTCGGAATCCCGAGACAAAATTTCCGGGAATCACGAAAACCCATCTTCGGAATTGAAAAAGCAACCACCTGACACTACTGCTCCATGCTTCTGACCTTCCTCCTCCCTCACACCTGAGTCTCCACTACTGTTCCTCTTTTGATCTCAGATCCCACCCAAAAGAAAAACACGCTCTTACCAATTGCTCGCGATAGTTGCAAAACTCAAACGTGAAAATCACACAAAGCCCTTGACTTCCAAGTCAAGATGCCTTCAAACACGAGGAGTGACATAAAGCCAAAAACAAAAACTTTGCAACGCACACGCAACCTGAAAATCAGGAGCGACGAGAAACCCCACTTCCTCCTGTGGCTCCAAATCTTCTCTTTACATGGGTAGAGAAAGAACTCGTGGGATTTGACGGAAACGATCGATCCAATACTGCGAAACACGCAACCTCAAATGCAGAAGAAACATTATTATTGCCCAAAATACTTAGAAAGATTCTTGTAGATCTTGAATGGAATCATCGAAGGGGAAAGAAAGAAAGAAAGGTTGCCTAGAGGAGAAAAGAAGAAACTCGGAAACGGTAAAAGAGGCAACTTGGCAAGCGTGACACGCCAAGAAAACCTTCTCCTCTTCTTTCTCTTCCTTTCTTTTTCCTTGCTCCCTCGTCCGTGGAACGAACGGGAGAGAGAGATACAGAGAGAGAATCTGGCAGGCGTAACGAATTTCTGTTGCGAAAAATTCTACCATTCACACGATGGAATCCCGCCATTCGCTCACCACCTTCCTTTTTCTTTGCTTGTTACAACGTTACAAGCCCAATTTCCCAGCTCTCTTCAGTTCCGGACCCACCAAACTGCATTTGAACCGTCGCTTCTCTTTTCGGCCTTTTTCAAGGCTCCTTTTTCTTCCTTTCCGGGGCAGCAAGCAAGCAAGCAAACAAGTAGCAGGTCTAAAAAGCCCACGCACATACACAACAGAAGAAGAACTTAGCCGGTCCAGGCCACAAAGCTCGCCGACCATCCAGCGACTGATTTGGACGCTGATGAGCGACATCGCTGACGCTCAAGGTTGCCCCTGCCTGGTCCACCACTGCTCAACCACCGCACCTTCCAATAGCTTGTTTCTTTCTCTTTTGCCCCTTCGTCCAGCCATGAAATTTCCTGCTAGCGTGCTTGTTTCTCTTTTGCCCTCCAGCCATTAAATTGCGTGTTCGCAGGAGCGGAGCGGAGTTGCTGACGGGAGCGGGTACGTAAGTCGGCCGGCCCAAACAGTTACGATCTCTGAGCATAGCAGAGCCTCGGATGTCAGATTTGGTGACTGAGTGCACGATTTCCTGTGCATATGCGTGGGCCTTGTGGTTGCACAACGTCCTACTTCTCTTCCTCATTCTCAAGCTCCTCCGCTTCTCTCTACAAGTGATAATAGTTTAGCTTCCTCCACTCACCAACAACGACATCGCCATTCGACCTTGTTTGCTCATGAAATCGCTCTCAAATCTCATTCTCTCCAATTCTTGCTAGTAATTTTATTGTTGTCAAATTCTTTTGTTCTTTTTCTTACATTTTTCTTCTTGTTCAATGAACATTCTTCTATTGCTCATGAATGTTCTTAGGAAAAGGCGATTGCCAGTGCCATTCTTGTTGATCGAGTGGGTGGTTCACACGAGTTTAATGTTATGCTCCATCTTCTTCTTGTCGCATTCTTGTTGCTTGGGATTGTTGTCTTTTTGCTCGTGATGCTTCTTACCATTGTCAAGCCTTATGTTCTTTACATCCTTGCTCATCATGCTCAATGTTGTCAAATCTTATTCTTTACATTCTTGCTCATAATCTTTTTCCTTACATTCTTGCTCGTGATGTTTGCCATTGTCAAATCTTATTCTTACATTCTTTCTCATGACGTGCTCTTCATGATGCTTGTACTCGATCTTATTATTATTATTCTCACATTCTTGCTCAATGCTTAATGTTTTGTGCTAACGATGCTTATCATTAATCTTATTCTTGCATTCTTGTTCATCATATATGTTCACCATGATGCTTATACTTAATCTTACTCTTGCATTCTTGCTTCCGACGTGCTCACTATGATATGCTTATTCTTGTTATACTCACGTTTTTGCTTAATAATATGCTCATATTTTCATATGAATGAAACAATGGATTTAACAAAAGCATCTATGAAGATACAATAGCAAGCAAAAGAGCATTTCTTTTGCATTCTAACATATGGAATCATGAAGGACCACATAAATTCAAAAAATACCATGTAAATATTCAAATGTGTTCACAATTGTAGCACTAAACATCAATATCTGATCTTGTTAGACCAGAGTCTTGCATAATTTTGTTGAATATGATGGATGTGACATGTAGTTCCTTGCCAATGAATTGTAGAATGGGAAACACGGATGTTAAGTGTCCAAGGTTCACAACATGCTCTGAAATGAAGAAATGAACCAATTTAGTATCATGCAATGCTAAGTTGTGAAAGAGAAAATCACACAATTTGTGCAAGAGTGGAACCCTTATGTACAAATTGAGCTAACTTTTTTTT
>Ga0116231_10003945_pt1 | contig 30348 bp, 30 predicted proteins | sample S1TSphgellanicum_2_FD_89695 | JGI IMG/M metagenome (GOLD analysis project Ga0116231, IMG submission 89695) | Host-associated microbial communities from peat moss isolated from Minnesota, USA - S1T2_Fd - Sphagnum magellanicum MG | ecosystem: Host-associated > Plants > Peat moss > Unclassified... | reverse complement strand
GCAAGATGATGTCACTGACATTGTATATCACCATGACGCATGCAGGCATGTATCATACTAGGCGTGATGCTAATGCTTGTATCATCCATTGGTGGACTTCGACAAATTATCGTTGATGCCTCCAGCTACAAGTTCTATCAATGAGAGGGTAAAAAAGCAAAGAAAGTAGAAATATTATTAGGTCAGATTCTTTACCATTTTGTCAGGGCCAGAAAGATTTGCTCTTTTTAGAAATAAGTTAAATAATGAGCATTCAAGAGCTGCAACCCATTTCCCGATTCATTCCTTTGCAGTTGTGGAGTGAAACGACAATAACAGATCACTGCATTAGTCCCAGAGCTTAAGGTGTAACCTATTTATGCATTTGTTTTTAGCTATTGGGTATACCCACAGGTTTAGAGCATTTTTTGGCACACCTGTAGGTTTAGGGTATTTTTTAGGTTTAGGGTTTTAGCATTTAAGCTTTAATGTATTTATGTGCAGAGTTCTTAATCACAATGGAACTGAGTTTGCATAATCACTAGCAACTCCAGGAAAGTTTTCAATGGCACAAATTGTGGCAAAAGCACCTTGACATACATACATACACTTTCACAACTTTGGAATTTACTCTAAATTTCATTTGTATAACAACGTCCTTGGGTATACAAATTTTGGTATCCAACAACAACCCTAGAAATCAACTTAAAAAAAATTCAAAGCACCAATTTGAACAATGTTGATTTGGCCTCCAATTTTTGCTTTGCACTTAACACACACAAGCATGAGGCCATTGCAAATTTAAGTGCCCGTATTTTGAAGTGATCTCTTCTAAAGAATTCAAAGACCCTATTCTAACAATCCCATTGCCCATATAATTAAATTTTTTTTTCCAACCCTAGGCACTAGCCTATTCCACATACCCTTGTATATTATCTGCACTAATAATATTATATACCCTTGTGTCCAGACCAATGTTGACGGATTATTTCTTTTTCCTAATAACCGTCGGGTAAGTTTTTTTTTTTTTTTTTGGGGGATCACACAAATGATCTGTATCCCTATTTAAAAAAATTGGGTAATAATTGTCAATTATGCATAAGGGTTGGTTATCAAATAATTGATTGATAATCACTTGTTGTCCTACAACTATTAACCGGTTATAAGGTTTTAAAAAAAATGTAATTACAAAAAATGTATTTGCATTAGTGTTTAAAGATGGATAACCTTTTTGGATGATAATCATTCATTTAGGTTAATAGATTTTTTTGAAAATTCAATACCAGGTGATTATGAATTTAATTGGGTATCCAAAAATCAAGAACTCACTGGTAGGTTATTAATAACCGAATTATAACCGGTTCCAAACTCAATAACCGACTTGTAACCGGTTCTAAACTCAATAACCGACCAACGCCGGTACACAGAAGGTTGAAAGCAGTGTTGTGCGGTTCTTCTTCCTTTTGGAGAGAACCTCCGGTTCGGTTCTGACATTTTAAAATTGATGCGACGATTCTTCGGGTACGAGCCTGAGCCAGGTTATTCCAAAATTTGAACCCCTTTGGTTCCGGTTCTATCACATTTTTTCAAATTCAAGAACCTCCGAACCTGGTTTTTGAACTTGGGTCCGGGTTACAAGAACCTGACCCGGATCCGCCGGTTATTACCCTCCAAACAGGGCACCCGCTCAACACTGGTTGAAAGGGGGGTGTGAAGAGAACCGACGGGTATTATCAGCGGAGGCGAGTTGAAGGTTCCCGGGTATACTTTGGTATTGATACCCTCCAGGACACACCGCCGCGCGCGCGTCGTCAGCTTCGTTCCTCTCCCTCCCGTTCTCTCGCCTTCTTGTCTCTCTCTCTCTTCTTCAGAAGAGCGCTCTCTCTCTCTCTCTCTCTCTCTCTCCCCTCTTGCCTGTTCATCAAAACCGTTGCCTTCATCTCTATCGGATCTCAAAAATGCATCTACTCTTGTGCGGTTTTTGATGGTCTTTTTCCTTTTTTTCCTCCAGTATTATTGTTGTTGTTGTTTCTGACTGACTGTGTTCATCATCACCTGCATTGCATTGCATCTGTTACTTTCTTTTTTTCTTTTTTTATCTTCTTTTTTGGTGGAGAAATGGGCCGTGGAGGGGATGGAGGTCTTCTTCCATCCGAAGCTCCGGAAGTGTTGCCTGCTGTTGCTGTTGCAACGGCGGCGGTTGAGGACGAGTCCGTTAACTTGAAGAAGCGGAAGAGTCTGATGGCTACAGACTTCTTCTGGTCAGAGACCGACGAGCCGCACGCCACAAGACGCAAGCAGATTCTGGCAGCGCATCCGGAAATCCGAGATCTGTTCGGATCCGATCCCTGGGCCCTTCCGCAGGCGCGTGAGTCCGTACTCGCAACCTTTTTTTTTGGTGTTAGTTTTGAGTTTGAGCTTCTTCTTCTTCTGGCATTCTGTGCTCCAAGTTTTGTATCTATGTTTCCTTGTCACGCCGGCCTCTTCTTGGATATCCCTGTAGGACTGGCTATCAGCAGATTTACCAGCAAGTCTCGCACGAGAGATTCTTGGAAAGAAGTTTCAGATCTGTAGATAGCTACTGGCAAAGGCTTCTAATGATTCAGAAAAAAATTCGGGAACAATGTGTTGTTGACAATGCAAAGAGAGGCATTTGCAAACAGAGCGTGAAAGGCTGAAGCACATCATGAAAGCTGCAGTAGCAAGGAATTGGCATTTGCAAACGGAGCATGCTCCAGATACTATATCATAAAAATGTCACAAAATGCAAGCTTGAAATTGTGCCCTGTGATTGTGGCCAATTAAGGGAGTTAAGTTGCAGGAATCATCCAGCTTATATGCATACAAAATGTGGATAGCAATGAGCAAACTTAGGGTTTGTCAGTAGGTCTAATCTATGGGGAAAATCCAGTTGTGGAGGCATCCAATCAATGGTTTTTTTTGATAACTTAGTGCTTTCCACTGGATGAGATGGAGAAAAGAATACGGTAAGTCAATGCACTATACTGTAGTTTTTCACGATACAAAAATGTGGTCTCTCGGAGTCTAGAGAGAAAGTCACCTTGCTGATTGATAATTTGGAATTTTGTTGTTTGCTCTGTGGGCAGATTGTTGCAGTTGTGCTGCTACAGACATGGACAGCAAGCTGCATGCAGGAAGTGGGTTGGCCCATTCTTCTTGCCTTGTCCTATTGCTTTGGAGCTATTCTTAACCACAACTTGTTCCTGGCTATCCATGAGCTAAGCCACAACCTTGCATTCTCGACACCAATTTACAACCGATTTCTTGGCTTATTTGCAAATTTGCCAATTAGCATCCCAATGTCCATCACGTTCCAAAAGTACCATCTTGAGCACCACAGGTTCCAAGGAGTGGAAGGCTTTGATATGGACATCCCAAGCTATGCTGAGGGCCATGTTGTGACCAATATCTTTATGAAAGTTTTGTGGGTTATTTGCCAGCTATTCTTCTATGCACTCCGGCCTCTCTTCCTGAACCCCAAAACTCCCGGATTATGGGAGGTCTCCAACTTTGTCGCCCAATTTGGATTTGATGCTGCACTGGTTTACTTTTTCGGATGGAAATCATTGGTCTATTTAGTGCTCTCAACATTTCTTGGGGGAGGTATGCATCCAGTTGCTGGCCACTTCATTGCTGAGCACTATGTCTTCATGGAGGGTCAGGAGACATACTCATATTATGGGCCACTCAACCTTGTGACTTGGAATGTTGGGTACCATGTTGAGCACCATGATTTCCCCCGAATTCCAGGATGTAAACTTTACAGGGTAAGCTTCTCAATTATTTCTAAGGTTGCTTGTTCTGAAAACAGACTCACTGCTCATACAACCATTCTGAAATTTGGCTCCTAGGGGAAAGATTTGAGATGGTAAAAAAACAAATGGTGTTTTCCTTGTTTGAATGATGTAGTTGACAAATGAAGAAGTTTATAGATGAAAAGCATACATAGCACTTTGCCAGGACATGGTTTGCCAACTCATTTGCAGTGTTTTTCTGTGTTGTGAAGGTGAGGCAAATTGCCCCGGAGTTTTATGACCATCTTGCATCACACTCATCTTGGACACATGTTATCTACAAGTACATCACAGATCCCACTGTTGGGCCCTTCAGCAGGACTGTGCGGAAGTCAAATGTCATCACAAAAACTGATTGAAATGCACATGGAATTCAGTACACAAACTACACTTTTTCAAACTAGGTTGAAAAAAAAAAGAAGGAAGGATCAGACATTCATTGAAGAGATGATACTATTCACATCTGGACAGTGTAAATAGTTTGTCTCCTCTTATACATGCACTTATCTCCTCTTGGTCTCTGAAAGAAAGGATTTAAAATTTTGCTTTCTAGTTGAGTCTGCCACTTCAGATTAGTACCTTATTGTCCCAAGCAAGATTTTTGATGGACTGCCATCCTGAGGACTTTGGTAGTGAAACTGCCAAAGAGTTCCGGTTTGTGTACAAGCAAAGAACCATTTAGTGACCAAAGTGCTGTAGTTATACTACAGGATTCTGCAAATCTCTTCCTCTTTGTACCGTATCATAGATTAACTAAGAAACCCCAAATGGGCAGATTGATTGATTGATTTTTCTTATCAAAATGTTGGTAATTTGTGTGAATTTGTGTATAATTTGCATCAATAAGTTAATGCTAGTCTTGCTTCTTTCTTTCAATGACTTTTGGATTTTGGCTAAGTAAAATGCAAACCCAACAATTGGTGTGTTTTCAATTCAGCTTTACCTTTTGACTTCCCCTTCACAACTGTCCTGTTTTCTTAACAATTGTCATATGATGGTTATGTTTGTTAAATTATAGTAATCCATGTTAATTATATATGTATTAGCCTTTTGTGTAAACACCCCTCCAATATGGGCCTTTGCATTAGCTGTTTGGCCAGATTCACCCACATGTGGTATGTGTACTAGTGTTTACCAGCCCTTTTTTGGCCGGCTATATGCTGACAAAAGGCAAAAATTTTACAAACAAAAGGTGCTAAAATGAAGTGTGATTCGAGGTTTTCAATAGCCAGAATTTGAACAAAATTAAATAAAAATCACCAGATTTCTGTACATGGTTCAAGTACACAGCCAAAACTAGAGAAGGATATTTTTCTTTTTAATCACTTTCATATTAGGCTTGTATTCAAATTTGGCTAAAGCTTCTATTGATGATGTCCACTTTGGCTACATCACAAAATTGACATTAAAAAACATTGGAAATTATATAAAATAATATAAACCTTGCATAATAAAATGATGTATTAATTGAATATATAAACAAATAACCTTGGACAACTTTTTTAAAAATTGGATTGTCAATCATTATTATTATTATTATTATTATTATTATTATTCTTTTTTTTAGTAGAGGTTAACTTTCTTGATAGGTTATAAATGGTTTCATTTTATTTTTTTCCTCTTTTTTTCTTACACTATTGCAAAGTTTGAATTATTGTTCATATTGAAATTTCCAAGTGTTAAATGGCAACCTTTTTTTTTTTGGGTGGAGTTGTATTTTAAAATTAAGGGATATTCATGTTATTTGTGACCTTAGAGTTGGCACATAGGGTTTTAGTATCTCCAGAAAGATATAATATTAAATGTAGAGGCGTTTGAATGGAGTATTTTAGGACTTATTTTAGGATTCTGGCTATAGTTGGTCTTTTTTCTCTGAATTTTCATACTGTGGTGACAAATGTTTTTGGAAAGAGTTAGAATCTTTTTAGCGTAAATTCGAAATAAAATTGCTAAAATTTTGGGGGAAAAAATCACCAAAATTTCACCTAAGGTTTAGATTTGGCAAATTTCTTTCATTTTTTTTCCTCAAAAATTGGCCAAGAAAACCTTTTAAATCATTCTTTCATGCTTTGTTTTCTTGTTTTGGGGAAAAATATAGCCAAGATACGAAAATTCGCCACGATAATATTTTTAAAAAAAAAAAAACTGGAATTTGCACATTCTCTTTCTGGAGAACGTATGAAAAAATAATAATAATAATAGTTCGTGGCATGCTTTTTCCAAAATTTCAAAATTCTTTTGTTTTAAAAAGTTAAAGTGCCTATTTCTGGCGAAACGAGTATAAGACCTTTTTTTTTACTAATGAACAATTAATTAAATGCACATCACTGGAGTGAAACAAAAAAGGGCTGTTGTGTGGACAGGGTTGTTGACATCGTCTTGAGGAATCCCCGTGTGGAAAGGGATTAAAAATTAGGGATTGGCGCTCTTGCTTCCTCTTCGTTTCCAGCCGAGAGAGAGAGAGCGCAGGCGTGCGCGCGAGAGAAAGGAATCGCTCGCGCGGGCGAGATCGACCGATCGAGAGAGGAAAACGGAGTTAGACGGAGCATCGAACACGGTTGGTGTGGATACTATGCAACCGAAGTTGGTAGCCATATTCTGGAGCTGCTCGGGTGGAGAATTGTTCGGTGAAGGACGTCGTCCTTGTGGGCCTTCATCCTTGAAAGATGAGGCGGGGTCTGGACATTGCTGCTAGGACTAGGAAGTTAGATGTCGACAATCGGCTGCCTGTTAAATTGTATTACCGCACAGCAGACAACCTTCTGAAGCAGGTATCGTAAACTGCAGCTATCTGTACTCGCTCCGGGATTCTCTGTTGGATTTGAGGGTCTGCTGGTGGTGTGATAGGCTGGCGATCTCCGAATTTTGCTAATCGGCGGTTTGTGATGGATGATCCTGCAACAGGCTAATATATATCGGGAGGAGGGGAATATCATAGACCTTTACATCCTTCTGCTACGATTCTCCAGGTATGTAAACCGTTTGGAGGTATGTGTTTTTTGTTGCGGACAGTTCTAGAATGCTTTGTCGCATCAGGGAGCCAGCCACCACATACAGTCATGTCCGTTTCCTTCCATTTCTCCCTTTACTACACAGGGGATCTTTTGATGTTTGAAGTTGCTCTTTTGATTCCACGAGATTCCACTGATGAACTTCTTCATGCATCACGAATCACTTTTATTGCCTGCAGCTTGGTTTCTGAGACTATACCCGAACATCGAGATTATCGATTGTATGGGGGAGAGAAAGCTAAGTATAGGAAGGTAGGATTGCAATCTGGATCCACTCCCATGATACAGTTGTTTGTCCTTGAAGAATCTAGGGCTTTTTGAATCAATTACTGTTTTGATTTGCTCACTGCTGGTGGAACTTCTGAATCAAGCTTTGTTCCTGAATGTAAGTAGGATTGCAATCTGGATCCACTACCATGATACAGTTGTTTGTCCTTGAAGGAGCTAGGGTTTCATGAATCAATTACTGTTTTGATTTGCTCACTGCTGGTTGAACTTCTGAATTGAGGCTTGTTCCTGGATGCAAGTAGGATTGTAATCTGGATCCGTCCACTCTTGGGATACAGTTGTTTGTCCTTGAAGGAGCTAGGGTTTTGTGAATCAATTACTGTTTTGATTTGCCCACTGCTTGTTGAACTTCTGAATCAAGGCTTGTTCCTGAATGTAGGGTTGCAATCTGGGTCCACTCCCGGGATACAGTTGTTTGTCCTTGAAGAATCTAGGTTTTTTTTGATCAATTACTGTTTTGATTTGCTCACTGCTGGTTGAACTTCTGAATCAAGGCTTGTTCCTGAATGTAGGGTTGCAATCTGGGTCCACTCCTGGGATACAGTTGTTTGTCCTTGAATCTAGGGTTTTTTGAATCAATTACTGTTTTGATTTACTCGCTGCTTTTTGAACTTTCTGAATCAAGCCTTGTTCCTGAATGCTACAGAGAAACCCACCACAGAGGGGAGGGAGTCAACAGCCCCATCACATCCTGTATGCTATAGTGTAGAGTATTATTCGAGGACTTTCGACTGGTTTTCAGTATCTGAAACATGTTTCTGTGTTGCAGAGGTTGTTCGAGGTTGTTGCAGAGCTTGAATCACTCAAGCCAGAAGTCCAGAAGCAAGTTGACCAGATTAATAATCCTTACAGCCAGATTTCTTCCTCAAGCAGTTTTCTGCCATCTGATTTGAGTGCTCCTTCGCATTTTTATGCCAGGAGCCACTCTCATGGCAATCCCAATGACAAGGTAGGACCCTGTCTTACTAACAGAGTTTAACTGATTTCCTGGCAATTTTTCAGTTGCAGTACCCACATTTGGTGTTGGTGTTTCTGGAAGTTGATGTAGAAGCTGGATGAGTCTCTCACTATTTGTAGTCATAAATGGGGTTCTCTTGAATTCTGAAAAGCTGACACCTATGCAAAATTCAGTTCTTAGAGCTGTTGAAGCAGATGCTATGATTGATGTATGCTGCAAATTCTGGAAGTGGAAATCTGTTTTACAGATTGTATGAGCTGAAGGTAGAAAAAGATGTTTCTGAGTCACAACAGTTTGAAATGTGTATGAGTAGTGGTTCTAAAACTCCCAAGACATATTTGATTGTTTTGTGAAGGGTATTCTGATTTATTGAAATTTTCCAAGACTTATACCTAGTTGAGAAACTGCTCCTTTGCCTGCAATGTATCCATCCACAAAGGCAATATTATTTATGTTTTAGGGCTGAGGGTTTAGACAAAGTTGTGCATGGAATCTGTTTGAGAGTTTGTAGAGGTGTTTGCAGCTTGGATCCAGGAGTACGCAAGGTATTTTGACAGGTTTCAGGGACTCTGGGAGCCCAGTATTCAACCCTCCTGTTGAAGAACAATTCAAGCACTTGTGAGTTCCCTGTCTACTCCTATTTGCAAGTTTCAACATTTTGATCACTTGCATGATCTTCTCATGCAGAGGGTAGAGCTGCAAGAGTGTTTCTTTCCCCAGGATTATCCTGGATGTATTCTAGTGTAATTAAGCATTAATATTGAGAGAATCTAGTTAGCTTCAACTCAACTGGTCTTGAGATGGTTTTGAGGACCTGAAGGAAAGGGCAGATGAGAACTTTGAAACTGATTCTGAACTGGTCTTACAAAATTTGACTTGGTTAACATTGTGAATTAGCTTACATGGTTGTGGTTCTGATGAACATTCAGATCTTTGACAACTCTAAATATACCACGGCCAAGGGATGAAACATTGTCAAGACACTCATTTCTGGTGCCAACTAGCAATTGGAATCAAAGAGATTCCCAGCAAGTTCGGGTATGTGCATTCTTGGAAACTGATGATTTGTTAACAACAGTGTATCTGGAATAGGATGTAACTGCCACACAATGCATTTTTGTTTGCTTTATGGATCTTCTGTGACAGCTCCTCCTCATTGGTTGCAGGTGCAGTATCCAAGTTATATTGATACTTCACCCATTGAGATGCCAAGGTTTGTGCATTGACAACATTTGGTGTCTTTAAGCACCTGAATAGCATTTCTTGATTCTTAATGCCCAAGTTGTGTTTTTTCTGAAGTGTGCCTGTTGGGCACTTGTGTTGAAGCTTCAATCAGAGCTGGGGTCCGCCTTCACAACCTGCTGCAGTGTCCACAAGTGTCTCCTTGGATACTCTAGGTGAGCCTGCTCTTTGGCCTGATTCTGGAGCTATTGCTCCAACAGACATTGTGAATGTCATCCGACAGCCATCACCTCCCCCAATGCTGGCACCTGTACAAACTCTCCAAGAAGCTCTGGCTGCACATGATCATATGCAGCCCCAACTACAGCCTTCAGGTCTTGCTCATCCTGGCCCTACACATGTTTCAGAAGATGACTTCACCCAATCCAAGGGCCCCAAATCCCTGCATATAGTAAGAGTTTCTGTCTTGGTTCCTCTGTCAGGGTTTCTCTGCACCCTGATGTAATCTCTTCAACCTGGTTTCTCTGGAAGTAAATGGTCAAGGCCTCATCCAGATTGCAGTGTAATCATTTCAGTTAACTGGATATTTGGATTGACTTCTTTTCCAGAATAGCTTGTTTATCAAGCTTTTGTTCTTGGTTCATCTGCAGCCTCAAGTCTTGTCAGGCTATTAACTCCGCTTGTGTGTTGCAGTCTACAAAAATGATGGATGAGTTCATGCAAATGGCCAAAGCTAATACTCTGCGAAATCTTGAAACTTGTGGAGTGCTTGCTGGCTCTCTTGTAAGTGAAGATCTATACACCTGGAGTAAAGATTTCTGCTACTTTCTATGTGAAAAAATACATAATGTTTAGGACAAATGAGAACACCTGTCTACTTCCTGCTCAGTTATTCCCTGTGCTGGAAATAACAAATGCAAATTTCATGATTTCATAGCTGCAGAGAGATTAATTAAGGCAATTGCATTGGAGCTAATTGTTTATCTTTCCAATGCTGTACTGCAGAAAAAGGGTACTTTCTATGTTAGCACACTCATCATCCCAAAGCAGGAAGCAACATCAGATTCTGTAAGTGATAATATTTCTTGACTGGGATCTGACTTATGAACTTTATGAACTTTGCTCATTTTGTTGTGTTATGTTCAAAGAGCTGTTGTGGAGTTGTCTCTGCAACCTCATGGATATCTTTTCCAGTGACTGTAGCAAATGTTCTGCATGCAAGTAGTCACCAATGTTTATGTTCCAGTGATGTGCTGTAGGTCCCAACCAGTCCCCTCTATGTGGGCATCTTCAGTGTAGATGCTTGCTTGTACAGGGACAAGCTAAAATGAAATGAAGCACACGCCTGTTGTGGTTCAAATGAGGGTACTAGTGACTTTTGCAATTAGCTATGTCTCTTGAGTGCTAGCCAATATTATGACTGAGCCTTCCTACAATTTTGGGTGGATTGTTATATACTTATCTACACCCTTTATCTGGAGCTAATGAACATAGCAGTTTGTCACTGCTATTCATGATGAAGGTGATGGCCTGACACTTTGTGAGCAACTCTCATAAGGTTATGACCACACTCATTGTTGTGTTACCTTCAATTGTTATTTTTTATTTTTCTCTGCAGATCATAGATATATATTGAGTTTGATAATGTCAAGGACTTCCAACATTCTGCTTGTGTATATTCTGTGTTTATTTTGCTTGACTAGTTCATATTGTGGTTGAGATCAGAAGGCTTACTTTATCACTGTACATAATTTGGGTTTTGGTATATTCAACACTGGTGGTTTTTAACTTGGCTTTTGACACATTGTTGTGGATGCCAGTGCCAGACCCTTAATGAAGAAGAAATCTTTGATTCTCAAGACAAACGAGGTCTTTTCCAACTGGGATGGATCCATGTAAGTAGAATGCTTTTTTATGCAGAAGTGGTAGTATTGGATTGTATGATATTGTTGTGATCCTTAGAGCCCATGTTGGTGCTGTATCTAGTATGTTGTTATTTCAGACTTTCTTGATTGAATTACTTCATATGAATCCTTTCCATGAAGTTGATTGACCAGGAGACATGCTTAACTTTCCATTTGCTGACTTGTCTGTTTTCTCTCCAGACTCATCCGTCACAAACTTGTTTTATGTCATCCATTGATCTCCATACTCATTACTCCTATCAGGTAATGACTTTGAACCTGCAATTGCTTGGTGTTTGGTAGGCATGTGAAATTAGAGACTTGATGTGCCACAATTTGATCTGTCTCATGTCATCAAAGACCATAGAGACTGGAAGACAATTCCTTGAATGCTGATGGTAGCCCTGTCTCTATATTGTTGTCTGGTCTCATCAGGCCATATGTACTTGGTTGTGGCCTTATCTCTTGTCAGTGTGATTGTGTGGTCTGCTGTGGTTGTGCAAGGCCTGGAACAAAATGAGAGGAGTTTGTTGTGTCTGATTTCCTAGAAACAGCAGTGTTTGGTGGTATCACAGAACTTCTTTTGGTTAAAGATTTTGTGCTACTTCTGGTGTGGATATGTATATTTAATTCATGTCTACTTGTCTTCCGACTACAGATCATGCTGCAGGAGGCCATTGCCATTGTAATGGCACCAACAGACCCCTCCCGGTAAGATGCATAATACGCTCCAACTCAGTACAGTCGTTTTATAATTTCATGGAGTGAGATGATTGCTTGACATTTCCTGTATCCATGGAGTGTTGCAGGAGATATGGTATATTTCGTCTAGCTGATCCAGGTGGTGTAAAAGTTCTTCAGCAATGTCAACAGCGTGGTTTTCATCCCCATGAAGAGCCTGCAGATGGTGGCCCCATTTATGAACATTGCTCCCATGTGCTTATGAACCCAGGACTGCCTTTTGAGGTTCTTGATCTTCGGTAGATTCTGTGTACAGATGTCACCACATTCTTGTATTTACTAACAATTGAGCGAGATATCAAGCTAGATGTTCCAGTTCCAATGGGCTGTAGTAGACCTTCACAGCTGCTTCTTGTCTGGCAAGGAAGACAAAAAGTTGCAGCAGCAAGCAATCAGCTCAAATAGCCTTAATAGAGGCTTTCTTGGTTGTTTTTGATGATCGGATGCAGCTAGGAGCAATACTCAGCTGCCAGGTGGGTTCCCAAGAAGATACATTTCTCCACTGTATCCCTCTATATTTACCATACACTCTGATTGCAGCCCCAAAATATAGGGACCTTCAGTGGACTTCACTTCTGTTCTATATGGCAGGTTTTGTGGATGGTTTTGATTCCTGGATTCTAAAAAGGTATGTCATACTGCTAGTGAAAAGCATTAAGAAGAAGATTTTAACCTTGTTCAGGCTTCCTTAATCATGAGAATGGAGATTTCTTGTTTCTCATGAGTGGTATTGTTACTCCATTCAAATCAGTAAAGTGTCATCATGTCATCATGTCTGTTGAGAATGTTTTTGTAGTTTGCTTGCTGCCCAGAACACACATGTAGCAGTCGAACAAGGTTCCTACTACCTTGTGGTTGGCAACCGCAAAACTCCAATCTCTGAAAGGTAAAATGTCTATCAAATGGATGGACCTAATAGAGAGAGAATATAAGGTTGTAATATGCTTCTTGGTTGTGAATTCAGAAATAAAATATCAGATTTTCTTTTTTGGGGTTTCTGTTTGTGAAAACTCATGCAGTCTGTTTTGGGCTTCTTTTGTTTTACAAGGGTTATAGAATAAAAAAGGAATAACCTGTCACATTTGAGTGGCATTTGTAGGCCTTGCTATCCTAGATGAAATGTGTTTAATTCAAAGATATATATATCAATTTGCTATTTTTGTGGTGTAGAACCAGAATTGTGTCTGTACATGGTGCATTTCTGGGTTGTTATTGGGCCCTTTCTCTTTGGCACATTGCGATGAGAAGTAGTGGTTTTGTGACTGATGTGAAATCACCCCTTTTGTTAGCATAGGGATTTGACATGAAACACGGTACACATAAGAGGTTCGATATTTTGAAGATGCAATAGCAATCATGGGCATGTGAAAGCTCACTTGAAATGTGTGAAATGTCTTTCACAAGAGAAAGAGGCCACATCAAAACCCAATAGTGGAAAACAACACAATAAATATATACATGTGTGTATGCACACTTGCACCAAAAAAGCCAATTGATGTAATGATTTAAATACAGCAAAATTGACAGAGTCAAGAATATGAAGGACTTGCATATCTCTTTGTGGCAATCAATCTTCTTTGCAACCTGCAAATGTGGGCCTATATCCTCTTGCAATGATGTAAGTTTCACAGCAAAATAATTCTCCCACATGAGTGAACTTCATGACCAGCTGCCTGCAGATGCATATGACAGCAAACATCTGCAATCCATTCATTCAGGCATCTACTCCTCTCAGGACTTATCCTGACACCCTCTTTAGTGACAAGTCTTTGGTAAATTGGCAGTCCTGTGACTTATCCCAGGGCTTAGATTTCCTCCCAATTCTCCTAATAGCAAAGGTGAAGAATTACACCCAGATGCAGATTGGTAAACTGAGATACTGTGGTAAGGTCTCAAACCATCTGTAGTGATGCACTGCAGAGGCTTCACGTGGTTCTCTAACAAGGTGTCAGGTAGACATTGCAAAAGGCAAATCCACAACAAGACCAGAATAAGTTTAGGGTTCCTGGCACCTCTGGCACTGGATCAAAGGTATGGCGTTAACATCACAATATATGATGCAAGTGAGAACCAGCAGAACTAGCACAACTAAATGTGTGCCAGATTGTGCAAGGGTTTGCCTCAGTGGTTACAGTATCATTTTCTTCTTCAAATAAAAAATAGCAATTGGAACCCACTAGCTGGAAGGGATGGAACCTGTGCCAGAGACCTATAACACTGGCCAAACATTACACATAGATTACCTTTGTGTCCGGTGTTTTATGTGAGGGTGCATCTTGGCCTTTTGTGGTTCTGAGGGGCACAACTAGCACGAGTATATTCAACCATTTTTGTCACCTGTTCAGTGATCAAGTCTACACAGTAGCTATGAAACCTGCAAGCAAGTGAAAAAAATTAGATAATTCATGGAGTCCCTCAATTCCCTTCACACTCTTAATGCTTCAACTCTTCCATTTCCCTCACACTTTGCAGCCATCTCATATGTTATCTTTCCTGGAAACCTGTATCCACACCAACTTCTTCCACCATACAATTCTGCTACCTCTGCATAGTCCAGATTATGAAAGCGATCATGAAATCTGCATGCAATTATGTCCCAAAGTAGTCTGAAAGAACAACAGCACACAAAAAAGAAGTCCTTCTGGACTGTCCCCTCAAACTACAATGTACAAATCATTCAGAGCATGAGATATGGTGCTTAGGAAACCAAACACCTCTCAGAAAATTCAAGCACAATTTTCATCAGGACTTGAGATTGCCAAGCATGCCCAGCAATCTGCTAATCACACAAAATACACCATACCCTACCACTAGGAGAGTGGCTAGTATGTCCAATGAGAAACTACTACCACCAAGCCTGAGAACAAATGGCGCATCACCTGCACAAGTGACCATCAACTGTAATAACACAACTGATGTAACCTGACCATTGCCGCACCCCTAAACATAGTGTGGCTTGAAGCACAAAGGTTCAAAAGAAGAAAGTGGATTCTCTCTTCTTTGGTATCTATTGGTGCAAGTCCTCTTATTTGATATAGATGCTAGCCAGAACAAGCACAGTGGAATGAAAGTGGAAAGATTGCAATAACAATGTGGCAACATGTCGGTTCTGCATTTTGTTAAGGTTGATTGTACAGCACAAAATCAGCAGAAAATGCACTATTTTCTGCAAAAAGTAAGGTCTCAGAAACAGCTTACAATATGCTCAAGAATTACACTTTCTAATTGCTGCAATGATGGTCATCCTGCATGAACTGAATGTGGGGCCAAGTGATGCATGAACCTACCAGTCCTTTCAAGATTCACAATTGCACCATAAGATCATCCGGATTGTAGGGCAGTTCACATTTACAATATCTGCACCAGTGCCAACAACTGATCAAAATCACATGAATTTTAATCTCCCAAGTCAGAATAATGCAGAATTGTGATTGGTGTATGCAGTCTGTTTTGGAACTTCATGTTGTTGTTGTTGCTTCTGTTTCTTCTTCTACTGTCTGCTGCTTCAATGTTCTCTATCTTGGCTACATAGGAAGGAAGGCTTATCGGCTTCTTGGCTACGCATCAAAACCGCATCTCCCACAGCACAATTAAGCTTGAGAGTTGCTGGTTGCTTTCAAAGCGTAGGAGTTGCGACAGGGATTATGTCATAATGTTTTCTACAAGGTCCTTGGTTCACTATGGAGGCTCTAGATTGAAGGTAAGTTATGAAAGAATCTAGAGATTAAAGATTTTGAAGAAAACAAATAAAATGGGTGTTTTAGAAAGCATTTTCATAATATGAGCATTGTGCATGTTCATAGATGCTTCAATGATATAATAGGTTTGTTTCTTGATACCTGGATTGTATTTCAAGGATACAACAAATAAGTGAAATTGTTGAGCATTTGTATTGACTCACCATAAACAAATTTGACGGATATCTATATATGGATGATGTTGCCATATGTATCAAATATTTGTAAGATGTGTTTGCATGAGAAGTTCAAAAATTATTATTGGTTACTAATGTCTTGGTCAATGGGTAAAATGGTTCAAGGTTTTTCAAAAAAAGATAACTAGATGTGTAGGTTACTATAGGTAAATTGGATTTTTTCAGGAGTTTTTTTATAAAAATTACATGGACTCTTGTGGGCATATTTGTCAATCATGAAGTGACAATTGACATAAAAATACATGATGATATTATAATTTTGGAGCTATAAATTAAACAAACATTGAAATTATTGCAATTGGATTGTAAACAAATTGTTTTGTGATTAATATGTGAAACAAGATGTCATGATATATGAAATGATTTTTCTAACATGTGTAACATGTTCACATAACATTTTGAATTTCTAAAATTAAAAATGGAATTTGCGTGGAGTAATCAACTCTATGGCCCAAGCTCCTTTGGTTCAATCCAAATTTTCCTCACTTGAGGATATATAACCATCTCTCCAAGGAAGGTAGATTTGGCATAAAGATTGTATGACATGAGTCCATTTCTAGCCTTCTAAGAGCTAGAAAAAATAGATATTTGTAACGACAAAACCTCAACAATTACAACTTTTCAAATCAAAATTCCACTTCATGAAACGCCTTTACCAAAAATACAATGTCCAAAAATGTACAAACTTTGATGGGGTTCTTCATCAATGTCATCCAAATTTCAATTTGGATTTTTCTTCAATCGTGAAACTAAAATATATGGCATTCACCTTTATTCAATTTCAAATCCATGAATGATCAATGTTTTCTTTATGATCAAATATCATGTGTGCACTATGTTGATCCATTTTATATGTAATCATTGTTGCTTAAATTACCACATGGTGAACTTCTAAGTTGAAATCCTCAAGATCAAATTTAGAAAATATTGTAAACATAATATAATTAGAATATTATAAATTAAAATCACATCTGACTAACTTTTAAGAGTTTTGAATGACTCTTCAACTTATAGAAAAACACTAGTAGTTAAAAAGACACTATTAGTTAAAAGACATTCTTAGTTTAGCAAAGATCAAATTAAATTACTAGTAAAACAAGTTCCTCTTGTGATAAGTTTTAAGGTGGATCCACCATTTTGCAATGACATACACTCTAAGAGTCACAACAGTTTTGGGGGTCACAACAGCTCTTAATCAAGAAAGGGTTTTCCCTATCAAAACCAAGAAAGTGGTCATCTAACACAAAACCCAAATGGTCATCATCAAAATACTCCATGGCACCCTGGAAATTGCAATCATTATAATTGCCCTCGATACTAGGGAAGGGAATGTCCTTTCTTTTCGAACAAGACACGTTTGCAAGTCAACATAGCAAAGGAAAATCAAGAGACACACAATGAAAATGATGAATTTTTTTTTCACAAAGAATTTGAAATCGCCATGCTAACATCACATCTTCATGAAAAGGATACCAATTGGTATCTTGACTCAAAAGCAACATTTCATGTCACGGGTGATGTGGGAAAGCTCACAAACATTAGAAAGGCAGTAGGTGTAACAAATATCAAGTCTCCTAGTGGTCACACCCATAAGGTGCATGGTAAGGGCAATAATATTGTTGTTTATCAAGATGAAACAAAATCTATGAGCAACATTCTCTATGTGCCTAGTGTAAAAAAAAACCTTTTGTCAATAGGAGCTCTAGTAGACATGGGATGCATTGTAGTTTCTGGAAAGGCCAAATGTTGGATCTTGTCAACAAATATTTCGAACAAAGTTTTGACATTTGGTGTCCGAGATGCTAAGAATGGATTGTACAAGCTTGAAGCTTCAACTCTCCACAAGCTTCAACATAAACCACCATCCCTTTGCTTGAATGTTCAACAATTGTCAAATGTGGAGCTATGGCACAAAAGAATGGAACACATTAGTTTTTAAAGGTTACACAAAATCTCCAAGCATAGAAGTTTTGAAGGAATGCCCTACATACCAATTGTTACTAAAAGTTGGGAGGATTGCGTGCTTGCGAAACAACACAAAAAAATTGTGCCAAAGAAAAACATGATTCAAGCTTTAAGACAAAACAAGCTTCTTCACACTAATTTGTGTGGACCATTCAAACACACTTGGTTGGGAGGATCAAAGTACTTTCTTACTATCACATATGATTTTTCAAGAAAGATGTGGATATTCTTCTTACTTCAAAAATCTGAAGCTTTTGAAAAGTTCAAAACATTGATTAAGATCATTGATAGGAGCAAAGGAAAGCACATCATCACACTTCATAGCAATAAGGGTGGAGAGTTCCTTTCAACAACATTCAACAAGTTTTTGGAAGCTAAAGGAATCAAACGGGAGCTCACCACAACAAAACGGTGTAGCAAAACAGAAGAATTGAACGATTCTTAACCATGCTAGAAGCAAAATTGTATTTGTACAACTCCCCAATTACTTGTGGATAGAAGTCATCAACATTGTTATCTACTTGACCAACCACAGTCCTACAAGTGTGAATGGAAGACTCATTCCAAAACAAGTTTACACAGGTAAACCACCACAATTGGGACACCTAAAGGTATTTGGTTGTTTAACCTACATTTACATTTTTAGAGAGAAGAGTGGCAAGCTAAGACTAAGGGCAGAGCGAAGAATCTTTGTGGGTTACAATGATGTGTCTAAAGTATACCGAATATATAATCCTCAAATTCGAAAAATAGTTGTCACAAAAGATGTCATCTTTAATGAGTCTTTAGTGGGTTTTAGGATGTATGATAATAGAACTTGATGGAACCAACTATAAATAAAATAATTCTTCTTGTTTTAAAATATCCAAAGGATCAACCTTCAATGGATCAACCTCAACACAATGATGACTAGGTTGCATAACCGGATTAGGTTCTAGAACCAAATGAGGTACTAGCAGAGATAAATCATTCACCGTTTGTTCACACCAACAATGATTCTTCTCCAAGATTGTTCCAACAACACCCACCTTCACTAAAACGATCAAAACACATTCGAGGAACACCATTCTATGCTCCTAACTACATTTATACAATTGAAGCAACTAAGGAGGATCCAATCACATATGAAAAGGCTACATCTGATTCAAGATGGGTTGCTGCAATGTAACAAAAATGATTCCATAATCAAGCATGATACCTAGGAGTTACAAGAGCTATTAGAAGGGGAAAAAACCCATTACTAGCAAATGGGTATAGAGTGAAAACACACTATGGGGGTGCCACTTTGGGCACTTTCACAACATGTTTATAATGTATATTTTTGCAGAATGTGTTACATTTAATTTTAGGTTTCACTTTTGGTGTTTGGGCTTGATATTTTGATTTTCATAGAGCTAATGATATCTAATATTATTTGAAAAATAAAATAAAATTTAAGAGATTAAATTCAAGGAATAATGGGTATATTAATGGTATGTGTAGTGTAATAGAGTTTTTTTTAATTTCTGGACTGCACTAGGTTTAGGTTTGAATTAGTTAACCAAAAAATGTTTGAAATGAAAATTTTAAAAATGACCCACCTCACATACCTTGTCATCCCATTTGAAAGTGACAGTTTGTCGAAATGTTAATTTACCATGTGTTTATGGTCATCACCCCCAAAAACACCCATTTGTGATATGATAATCATCAAACTTTTCAATTGGCTCACAAACTTATTTCAATCATATGGAATCACAATGTTTAATAGATACTACAAATTTCATAAAGACTAAAAATCATTTCAATCATTTTTTGAATATATTTGTATTTTTTAGTACGTTGTGACATATATATTTTTTGGCACAATTATATTCTAACATCACATCATATTAAAATAAGAAATGTAGTTTCTTTGAAATTTGACTTATTTGGGTTTTGACCTACCATAATATGCAAAAACATTGTGAAAATCCTACATATAATGACATGGTTGAAGTTCAAACATGGGACCCCTATAAAATAGTACAATGTGACAACAATTTTGGCCCCCCCCCCATAATGTGCTTTCACCTTATATAAAACAAAGCCAACAATAGATGATTTTGTGCTAAAATTGAAAGCTAGGCTTGTAGCTTGTGGTTTTGAACAAATTGTTAAAATTGACTTCTAGAAAACCTTTGCCCTGACAATCAAATGGGCAACCCATATGGACCATTGTGGCCCTAACTTCTCAACAAAGTTGGTTGATCAAACAACTTGATGTTCATTTTTCATTTTTGAACGAAGAGCTCTTAAAAGAGGTGTTCATGGTGCAACCAAAGGGTTTTGAAGTTCCAAGGAAGGAACACCAAGTTTAAAGGTTTAAGAAAGCCATATACAGATTATGCCAAGCATGGTATTCTAGCAGTGACTTGTTTTTACGTAACCATGGATTATGGAAAAGCAACTTTGACCATAATCTATATTACAATGTTTCTAGTGAGAAGTTTTATGTCATTTTAATTTTATATGTGGATGATGTGTTATTCACAGGGAATGATCCAAAATTAATTCAAATATAAGAGGAGTTAGAAAAGTGTTATGAGATGTCATGTCTTGGCATTGCAAGTCTTTACATTGTTATTGTGTTTCTATACTTTCATGAAGAGAATATGTTGATCTAGCAACAATATGTTGAAACAATATTATACAGATTTCAAATGGTAGATTGTCATTTTGTTATTACCTTAATGGAAGAGGGTGCACGACTTCCTTCTGAATTGGAATCGGAGCTCACTAATTCTATAAAATACCAACATTTAGTCAGGGATTTAACCTACTATATGATCACATGTCTAGATCTTTTTTATTCAGTTAACCATTTGAGTAGGTTTGTGTTGGCACCACTAGATACTCACGTGACAACAACCAAAATAATCTTAAGTTACATCAAAGGGACCAATGATTATGACATATTTTTCTTCCTCGTGATGGAGGAGATGGATTGATCTTCTACATGGATGTAGATTAGGCGAGGGACTTGGACAAACGTTGATAAACCATGAGATGGATCTTCAAATAGTGCCACTATCCAATAACATGGAATAGCCAGTTGCAATCAACAGTTGTTCTTTCCACACATAGGCAAAGTATTGCGCATTTAGTGAAGTCACAAAAAAATTCACATGGATTAAAACATTATTAGATCAATTGTAGCTCGGTGTTCATGGACCAACATTATTGCTTTGCAATAATTAGAGTGCATTGAAATTAGTGAAGAATATGATTTTGCATGTTAGAACTAAACATATTGAGTTGCAACATCATTTTATATGAGAAAAGGTATAGGAAAGAACAATTGAAGTAGCATATGTTTCAACTACAAAACAAGAGGTAGACATCTTCACAAAACCATTAGGGAGGATCAAGTTTGTGGAACTAAAAAGACAAATAGGTGTCTTTGACAAAAATGAGTTTCAAGTAATTACTCCAACTAATATTTAGTCTCTAGATCAATTGTCAATAATTTAGTACTAGTTTCTTCTTAAGAGTCCAAATGTAAAAATCTTAATGTAGCAATAGTGTATATTAGTCTCGTAGTCTTTTAACTTAAAAACACATGCAAACTATTTTTAGATCTTTAAGTATTTAAATAGTAGTATGTAAAGATTCAAACATGGGATTTGTCTTTTAAATCAAGCACGTGTGAAGGAGGGTGTAAACATAATATAATTAGAATATTTTGAATTAAGATCACATCTACTTGATTCATAAAAGTTTTGATTGACTTTTCAACTTATAGAAAGATACTAATAGTTAAAATGACACTATCAATTAAAAGACATGTTACTTTAGTAGAGATCAAATTAAATTATTAGTGAGACAAGTTCCTCTTGTGATAAGGTTTTCAGTGGATCCACCGTTTTGCAGCTACACTATAAATTGTATATATTTCGTTTTGATGGGAACTAAATGTATGCATATTATTTCCATAATCTTTGCACTACAAGAGCAATTTGTTTTACAAATATTTCTCCATATCTATAGTCCTCACTCCAACAACTCACAAGATTTCAATATTAGAGTAGCATATGGTCCCATTCAATAGTTGAGTATCAACTCCTCTTCAATTTTACCCATCACACCCATATTTACTTACAACTAGACCCAAAACGACTCTAAGAGACATACCTTTCAATCCTACCTCATCCTTTAGTGCCTTGTGGAAGGAGTCTGCTAATTAATTGTTTCCAACATCCACAAACATCATGGGAGAAAAGGCACAATTTGCCTATTTCTTCTTTCTTCAAGCCAACTAAACTTCATTCCACAAGGGAATGGAAATAGATGCTTCAATTGCCATTCAAAGCAAGGGTGGCAAATTGAGTTGCCAATGAGACAATGCATTTGCAAAAGAAATCATGCATTAGTGCACGAGGTGGCAAATCTAGAAACAAGAGTTCTATGCTCAATGGCCAACCTCGACTTATATTCCTTGAGATATACAAAATCAAGTATACCTTGGTATACAAATTCCTTTCATTCATATGGAGAACTTGTTAGTTCAAACATGTAATAGGATGACCCTAAACTACCATAACATCTACTTTGCAGGGTGGTCAAAAGAGTACTTGTAAGTAAGGAGTCACACATTATCTATTAAAGCAATAACATCATAACATGATAGTTCTCTTGCACTCAAACATCATATCCATGGGCTGAATTTTATGTATGCCACAAAAATGTTTTTCATATTGAATCATAGCTTCGATAACTACAGAGATTGGAACTTTGCACCTTACAACATTGCTCATCTGCATGTGTAGCCAACCCCTCTCTCAATCAACATGTAGAATGCACTGTAAGAGTACAATCATATTTGTCATGATATCACTTACCTAGTTAGGTCATGCATTTGTTGTGCATTCAAGGGAAAATGAAGCTTTGAATGGTTATAAAACAAAGTAGAATTTTATTCAGTCATTACAGAGATGTTTGTTGAGTGGGCATTTGAACTTTTTAAGTGTATGTGGAAAATTACCATGAAGTGTATGCACTTACCACTATGCCATGTATATTCATAATTTTACATAATACATGTACTTTGCATAAAGATGGATTTGATGGGAATTATATTGGAAAAGCCAAAAAGTAGTTACCAAACAAGTTGGCACACAATGAATTGATAAAAACAATAGAGTTATTAATTGAGAATGTTGCCACTAAATGTTTTGGGTATAATTTAAACAAACATAGATATAAAAAGGTCAATGCCCTTTCCAGTGATATGTGAAACAAGTTGTAAAGAAACCTGAAAGAAAGAACATCCACATATGCTTCCTCAAAATCAGAAGGGTCCTACAATTAAGAGATATCACTCACACAAATGGAAACACATCTGACAGCCAGCCATTCTGAATCAGAAGGTGACTCAAATAACAAAGCCAGAAATTTAAAATGCATTGCAGTTTTTATAATAATCCTGGAAAGCTTTACTACTGCAGTTGTAAATATTTGGGTACAAGACAACAGCCATCTTTGAAGGCAGGAAAAGACCCAAGTTGAATCAAAGAGGTTTCTAACCCCATGTAAATGAATGCACACAAGGATATTTTTTCGATGGGCAGGACACAGTTATGTTACACCTACATTGCAACTCGATGGGGTGGCTTTATACAAAATCATCATCAGAACCCTGATCTGAGCTACAACTGCTTGTGGCAGTTGACTCATCTGAGGAAGAATGACGACGTTTAGGGACCTTTTTAACAACTCTTGTGACTTTGGCACGCTTGCAAAGAGCTGGTGCTGGAGTTGCAGGTTTTGCTGGTGTTGACCTCGGCCTTCTACAGTATGTAGGAGTAATTGGCAAATTAGTCTTGTCACATGTAGTAAGTCCTTCACCTGGACTCCTGCTCAGTTTCCTCAATCCAGGCATTGCAGTCAAGCTCCGAGGACAAATTCTGGGTAACTCCTCTTGGTTCATACCTGGAAGAGGAGAAGGCTGTACTGTACCCTCTTTCAACAAAACTGCAGGGCTTGCAGGTGGTATAGTATGTGAAAGATTACTTGGTGGCTGCTCTCTGATAGTTGGCAGATAGTGTGGACCTTTTGATAAGAGGGAAGACCTTGGGAAGGAGTCAATTGGAGACAGCTTGCCATCAATTTGGCAGGTGAATGCAAATGATACCTACACGTTAAAATCCTTTGTTAGTATCTTCAAACCTCCACCAGTTCACCATGGTCACACTGAACTGAACATCAAGACAACTGGCATGTTACCTGGGTTCCAGCAGCTGCTTGGAGTATGGCATCAGGAATAGTTGCAGCATCAGTATGATGTGCCCAGTTGCTTAGATCTTCTTCAGAAGGTGTTCCAACCTAATCAGCCAGGACATTTTAGTTTTCCAGTCCAATGCACCAATATAGATACTGGTGTATAGATACTGGCAACAAGATCCTACAGGCATAACAACACACCTGTTTCTGCCATGGCGTCAACCTGTCCAAACATCCAGCAACTTTTGCAAATTGGCCAATATCCTCTGTTTTGTTGACCTCACAATTGGTGCTTGTATTTTCTGAGCCTGACAAATCGCTTGTCTCACAGCGCTTGCAGTTTAGAGAATCATGTGTGTCGGATCTGTTGCACAAGAGATTAGTGGTCTATCACTCACGATCTTATGTAAAGGAAGGACCATCTCTAGCTCAGATTTAATTACCTGATGTTCTCATGAAGGGTAAACAAGTCCCTTAGATCCTCTGTTGAGAGGGCATTAACCTGCATACAGCTCAGGAAAATTCCCAGCTCAGTTAAATGTAAAGGGCTGCACTTTTAACCATTGAGATTTTGAATTCAATATTCTACCAAAAACTTATTAGAGCTTCCCATTCTATCTTTCAGATCTTCTCTATAAAAAGTTGAGCAACTAAAAAACTGTGATATAATTTGTCAAGGTTTGACAAATCAAGGACTTGATCACCAACTACTCTTGAAGAGTGTTCCATAATTCTGCGAGAAGTTGCCCACCAGATGTCTACAAGTGCAACAAGAACACTATCTTCAAACCAAGCAACAATCAGCCAAGTCACAAACCTGAGTTTTTGCATCATTTGCCTGATCCTTGTCAACCACTTTCTGGAGGCTCTCTTTAGACATTTGGCGCTGGTATACCTACAGATACCTCAAGCATGATCAGAGAAGGCAACACCATGTCTGCAAGTGCTCATGGCCAACCATGAGTTAAATGTAATTAAGAGGTCATAATGTCAATGTACCATGTATGATTAACATACCTTTTCTTCAATTGTTCCAGTTGCAAGGAACCTGTACACATAAACCCTTTTCTTCTGCCCATCTCTCCACACACGTGCTGCTGCCTGGAGTTGAGCAAAACCAAGATATTGAGCAGCACTTTGTGAGACTTTGTGTCCAGATATGCATCAATACATCATCATCACAGACAGAGTAATAAGTCAAGAAAAAGTTGAAGCCAAGCTCCTGCTGGGAGTGAGTTGCAAGGGTCACACTAACCTGTTTATCTGTGGCAGGATTCCAATCAGGATCAAACAGCACCAGTCGATTGCCTCCAATCAAGTTTAACCCACAACCTCCAGCTTTGCTACTCAGCAAGAAAGCAAACTCATTCTGCACAAGAAAGGAACTTAATAAACTTCACAGTGCCCCCTTTCTGACCATCCCACAGAAAAGCTATACACCATTGAACTGGCAACATGACCACTAAGATTCAAAGGAATCCATAAATTGTTATCTGCAAGAGCAAATGGACTGGAATGTCTTACTAAAGTGGGGTCGTTGAACCTCTGGACCATTTTCTGTCTTTTACTGATAGTGGTAGTCCCATCAAGCCTTACAAATGGATAGTTCCGTTCACGGCAAATTTGAGCAAAGAGGTCCAATGTCTGTGAAAGTCAAATATTCATAGAATTAATATGTTGAACTAGCAAGCACTGTTCATGCTCTGTTCTGAAGCTTTGAATGCAACCAAATCTAGTTTTTCAATGTTTAGTAGAGGACATGACTCTGATGCAGAACCTGAGTGTAGTTGGACACAAGGACAATGCGGTCATCAGTCTTTTGGCGCAGTTCAGCAAGCAAGTGAGCCAACACTGCCATCTTGCCTGAAAGCTCAATCCAATTTGCCCACGTAGCACTCCTGTTGTGCAACACACCCACCCAGTCTTGGTTATCATGATAAACAGAAGCATCCCCTCCCAAATCTACAAAGGTTTTCTAGGACAAACTGACTGGTACCTGCTAGAGACAAGATGCTGTGGGAAGAGTGGCATGCAATCCTGAAATCCTGCGGCCTCAGAGCCACCCGCACGTAGAGTATCATAGATAAGCTGCACAAATACATACTTTTTCAGATGCCAAAAAGAGCTCATGTTTGCTGTATCCTCCATGAGTTACCTGGCCTTTTCTCTGCCATAAGTGTTGTTGGGATCTTTCAGTTGAATTTGATGGAATACAAACTAGAAATTTCTGTAAACTTTGACACAATTGCACTGAATGAAACTGGAAGAGTACGAACTTTGGGATGATTGCATAATTTCTTGAGAGCTGTAATTGAGGCCAGCACACGCGCACGCTTTGTTTTATCTTCCAATGCTTGACGTAGCTGCAACACACTAGGCAGTTTGCGAACACTATTGATAAATCATGACAATAGTTCCTCAAGCCATCACAATGTAGCAAGACAAAGAAAAGAAATTTCCAAGACAAATCAAAGTTACTGTTGTCAAAGGAAGGATGAGTATACCAGGTTTATAACCAGCTTACATTCTTTGAACGAATAAAATGTCGATACAGATCTGTCTGTAAGTCTGTCATTCTGCAGCAAACAACCTCGATGATCTTGCACAAAGAAGTAGCAGTATCAGCCAAGTGTTAGGCCAATGTCACTATGAAGAAAATACAGTGAATGTATCAGAGCTGCAGAGCCAGCAAAGTCAGGGATCACAAACTGCACAAAAACAACATCACTAGAACAGGGCTTTTAAAGCCTTAGACATACTCAGGCAGATGGTCATTCACAGCAAAACAAAAACCAGGGAAACCATCACACCTTAGGGGGTAAGTGGTTTGAAAGTAATGCATTTGTTCGCCGCAAAATAAACTGCATGCACAAATTTTGTCAGAGTCAAATCTCAAAGTGTAGAGTCTTCTACAATTTGTTGCACTGGAACCACATTCCCAAAGCAAGAAGTTACTTGATTAGGGAATTACCTGGTTGACCTTGTGGCTAAGCTCCCCAGACCGTTCTATACCTAAAGCTCTTGCATCATCAGTGGCATCTGGCTCACGACCATTAAGAATTGGGTTCTGCCACATGAATGAGAATAGCCATCAACCATCAAAAGGGTTGTGTTGATAGGACAATTTCAGTTGCAGCCCACATCCTGTAACTAAGCTATAAGTCCAGAACTACAGACGAATTCAGATCAACTTCATAACTACTGCGATAGACAATCATCACTCACAATAATCTATAACCACTGCATGCCACTATTGATTTTTAAGCACAGTTTTCCTCATATCCCAGCTCAAGCAATGGATTGCATACCTCATAGTGGCGACGGAAGGTTATTGCATCACCAAGAACTCCAGGGTTTGTAAAATTAACCATTGCATAGAACTCCTCCAAATCATTCTGCAATGCAGCAACAGAACAAACTGAGGACCATGTAAGGTGAAGTGGTTCTCAAGAAATCCCAATTACAAGAAATGCAACAGACAGACGAACTTTAGTGACTCTCCAGACTTTAAACCAATGAAAATAACAACCATGCATCTAAAGGGTTATCTAGTGACACAGAAAACATATATCAGTTAGACTCCATACCTGCATAGGGGTACCAGATAGCAACACTCGTCTAAAGCAAGGGAGAGAGGCAAGAGCCTGCACACAAGATGGACTCCAAACATCAGAAAACCCAGAACCAGAAGAAGACTTGGTCAGGATGTTAGCTAGATGAAGAGGCATAGCTTCCAAAAAGATTTACATGAAGCTCTCTGCCCAATGCCATGGAGCCTGTGAGATTTACATGTGATCTGAAGAATGAACCATTAGCTCAAAATTGATGATTTATGAAATTCAGGAAAAAGTAGCAAGCTCAAACCTGATTTGTAAGTGTCTTGTCATTCTTAAGTCTATGGGCTTCATCACAAATAAGAAGGTCACAGCTGCCTTCTTTGTGAAATTTGGATGCATGCAACCTGAAGGTCTCATATGAGAGGATAAGAACCTGTTTGCAATCCAACAAACCAAAAAAAAAATTGCATCATGAACAGTACACAACATTGTGTGCTGCAACATCATTCATGCAGTCTCAGTCTGAAACAGTATTTTGTAAGGCATATCCAATTTATAAAATATTTTGTGGGGGGAATGTATAACAGCAGACCAGAGGAGACATTTATAGTACCTGATATAAACTATGTGGTGCAAGAAAGGTTGCAATCCCCTGCAACACATCTGCGCGAGTGGACTCACACATGGCCAGTACATTTATGGTTCTATGATTGAGCCACTTCTTAATCTCAGACTCCCAATTACTCACAAGGCTTGTGGGAGTAATGATTAGCACTCGCTTTGCCATGGGACGTCCATCAAAGCCTTGTTTCAGCAGAGTCCACAAGAGCGTAATAGACTGCAATGTCTTTCCCAATCTGACCAGACACCATGAGTCTTTTAGCAAAAAAAATACTGAAAGAATCCAGATCAAAATTGCCAAACCCAACTCATGATCTCCACAACTCAATACAATCAATGACAAATTGAAGGTGGGGACAACATCATCACCCCATGTCATCTGCTAGGATACAGCCATAGCCACGACATATCCCATCAGTAGTGCTTGTATCCATCTCACGAAGACCCGCAACACACTCAAACATGAACTGCACACCCTCCCTTGTACAATCCAGACCACAAGATTGTTACTTGCAATTGATGAATGTCAGCATGATGCAATTGATCATATTTAGATTGCAATTGACGACCTTTAGGCATTCCTCCTTGCCTTCCATACCTGATGAATGTCAGTTCACAAGCCAAAAGCACTATGACAAGACAAATTTGGAAGACTGCGCATGTATGTACCTTTGATGCTGGCGCAAAAATCGCACAAGGTGCGTATCCACAATAATCGGTTGTTGATTTTCAGAGACCGAATCCGGGACATCTTCAGGCTGCCACAGAACTAGTGGCTCGATCTCCGGAGGAAGCTCTTTGCTTGGCACATCCTCCGTGACCTCAGATTGTGACCGAAGCGGAGGCAACAAATTGTCAACGGGAGAAAACGGCTGCCTCGCAGAGCACCATGGGATAAAGCGCTTACGAGCCGAGAGACGACGAAGAAGCTCCTCATTGTTACCAGCAGGGGTACGAGGACACGGTGACTTGAAAGGCCTTCGTATTACAACGGCCGCACTCGACACCGACAGCACTTTGGGAAGCAACGGCGCCCTACTCACTTGCACATCGCCTCTGCAACCAAAACCCACCAAACCCTTCAACACAAAAACCCCACAAAAATGCAATCATCTTCAATTCCAAACACGAAAGAAAAGAAAAGAAAAGAAAAAACCGCATCATACTTCTCCTCTACCTCAGCAGAGCAGCTACATTCTCAGCTTTAGTGCCTTCAGGCGTCTTCAAGTCCAAATCATCATCCTGAACGAGCTCTTCTTCGTTGGCTTCATCAATCTCGTTCTCAGTATCCTCTCGAAGCCCGTCGTCTTCCGGAGTTTCTTCAATCTCTTCTTCGATTTCCTCCACGTTTTTGGCACCGTCATCTTCGTCGTCGAGTTGAATGCAATTGCTGGTCATGCTGCGAAGACGAGACAGAAGAGAGAAGAGAATCGATCGGAGCTCACGACGACCTCGGAGCTCGCGATCTCCTAACCCTAAATGCAAAGCTAGGAAACGCGAAGAACGTCGACGAGGAGGAAACACACAGCGGACGCAGCCGCGATGGCGGGAAAGTTTGAACTTCCGTATATCAGGTCTTGAGATGAGATCCCGATTCACAGAACCCACTATCAGGTCTTAAGATGAGATCCCGATTCACATAACCCACTATCAGGTCTTAAGATGAGATCCCGATTCACAGAACCCACTATCAGGTCTTAAGATGAGATCCCGATTCGCGGAACCCAATATCAGGTCTTAAGATGACTCCCAATTCACTCCTAAGGCAATGAGCGGGCAATCATTTGGGGACTTTTGAATCGATGCTTCTAATGTGTTGAGGAACATGGAAATCAAAGAAGAATGACTTCTATAAACACAAATTGTATATATTGTAAAGGACGTCGGGATGAGAAATGAAGCTTCCCCTGAATCCGTCTGGTTGTCCATCCCGTCATTCGTCCAATCCATCCATCCAAACAGAATAAATATATATTTCCATCCATCTTGTCGTCCATCTGTCCATCCATCCAGTCGATGCCCTGGAAGCTCCGAGGTTGCCGGCTGCACGCCATCCCTCTACTGAGTCTAACACTGCAGCTTTCTGCCCACCAAGAATGGGAAGGAAATAAACCAGGAATGGCCCTCCATCCATGTCCCTATTTAGATACATC
>Ga0116231_10003944_pt1 | contig 30349 bp, 16 predicted proteins | sample S1TSphgellanicum_2_FD_89695 | JGI IMG/M metagenome (GOLD analysis project Ga0116231, IMG submission 89695) | Host-associated microbial communities from peat moss isolated from Minnesota, USA - S1T2_Fd - Sphagnum magellanicum MG | ecosystem: Host-associated > Plants > Peat moss > Unclassified... | reverse complement strand
TTAGTTAACAAACTTCTTTTGCCTTTTGGCGGGGGCCCCTTGTGTTTGTTGTTTTTTTTTTTTTTTTTTTTTCCCCTTTTTGCCGGTCCTTTAGAAGAATTTTTAAGGATTGACCAGCAAAAATGGCTTCTATATTTTATGCTCCTATGGTTTGTAATCTAAATAATAATAAAATTTTGCAGCTTTTGGACAAGGAAACAACAATTCCCATGCAAAGGTGGTGGGATAGTTCTCTTGTATCCAGATTCCATACCACAATGCTCCATTGGATCCTACCTATAGGCTGCATTCACACCAAGGGATAAGAAGGAGTAGTATCTATTATTATTCCATTTAACCTTTCTTGGTGGATGGGGGGGGATGGGCTTTTAATTATTAAAGTTTAAAGAGTATACTAATCACTTTCTTGTTCACAAAAGAGGTAAGATAAAAATAATACAATTTGGATTAATTTAACCTTACATTGAGCCCATCAAACTTAAGGTGAAAAATCTAAATGATATCTAAATCACATCCGGGGATATTTTAATCCTTTGAAATGAAGGGATCAAACTTGAAACCATCCAAACTTTATGCCAATTTTTTTAAGATTGAAAATTTTTAATTCATAGGGATAAGGTATTTTAAAACATTTATCCCCCTCTTTTTTTAACCCCAAATAACATTTCATTTGCCAACACACTTTTTGGGTTATTTTCACTCTTTTGGTGTGAATGAGAATAAAGTTAGGACTAATTTTATTCTCTTCGTTTATTTCCTTTATCAACTTGGTGTGAATCTAACTATAGTAAAATAGATGTGCAAGTTATGTCCTCGTTCTTCTTCACCCATAAACATGAAATATTGGATAGTGTGTGTACCCATGAGCACCTAAAGTATTTGTGGATTTTTTAAAAATTACTTTTTCGGTTTATTATAGGTGACAACTTGAAGAATATATCATACCTATGATTGCTAACCTGAACTTTTTTTCTCTTTTGTTTTTTCGTCGAGTATTTTATTCTTTTAGAAAATGAGGTTCAACAATTTCAATTTCAAGTTTTCAGAATTTCACTAGTTGAAGAATAAGTATGCAAAGTAACCCAATGTGTATTTGTGTATTTATAATAATAACCCAATGTGTATTTGTGTATTTATAATAATAACACAATGTGTATTTGTGTATTCATAATAATGACCCACTGTGTATTTGTGTATTTGTAATAATAACCCAATGTGTATTTGTGTATTTTTAATAGTAACCCAATAAATTCAATAAATTCATAACAAACAAAATGTATGTGCATAGTGCAATTTCAGATTTGTGAAACTTGCATGTTACGAGTGACAAACATAGAATTTACAAGCAAGTGGTGCCATCTCCAAAATCTTGACAAAATTGAAAGCCGACCAGATGATAGAACAACAATAGTTCATGGAGTCTGGTTATCGTATCATTCATTTTTGTATTGGTTTTGTCCTGCATGGCAGATTCAAACAAAATCATAAGAGATGATCGAATCCGTGTAACTGCGTGAGGTGAGGTAATTTGAATGCACAATGGATTTGATGAAGAAAGGCAGCTGAGAAAGTAAAGCTAGCTTGTTCTCCAGTTGTTACCCACAAATTGGTCCCTGGTTCAAGCAAAAATCTTACCCTGAAAAATCCTACATGGGTGGTGGTGCAAAGTCTCTCTGGGCAGAGCCAACAAACCTGCCACCCATCTCTGGAGTATGGATACAAAGTTTGTTTGCTCTGGGCCAGAGCCAACAAACTTGCGCCCCTCTCTGGAATATGCATACAAGGTTTTTTCACTCTGAGTAGATCCAACAAACCTGCACCCATCTCTGGAGGATGGGTACAGTGCTGTGTCTGTGGGGAAGGAGGATGAGAAGGAGATCCTCCTCCTCTTCCCATCTGCAACCACCCCATGTGCAGGAGCCACGTTGTCGTAGGTTTGTCTGGTGTCAGAGAGGCCAGATCCACATCTCCATTTAGCATTATGCAAATCTTGACTCTGTGTGGGCAACTGAACAACAGTTTGGAGGTACTCACAGGGTAGCTGCTGATGCTGGCGATGATGATGCCTCCTCACATCATCAGCTCTGACTTCTTTTTTGTTCAAAACACAAATGGATAATTTCAATAGTTGCAACTCCATGGAGTGCTTGGAAGGTCATGATATTCCTAAACGTGTCAGCTCACAGACATCTCACCATGGGTGTCATCACCATCAGCTGTCAACAATGGAGTGGCTAAAGTGAGTAAAATCTCGGTTCTGAACAAAGCACCGCCCACCTACAAACTTATACTAATCCAATAGTCTGAAGAAATAATGCCATGGAAATTAGATCATAAAGTGTTTTTGACCACAGACAATTATTAAGAAAGAAACTTGACCCTGAAAACTCATTCCAGCTTGTGCTTGCAGTATGCATCTCAACTGTTGGGGAGAAGCCTTGTTTGAGCAGAAAAAAACACACATCCAGCACAAGAATGCAAACTTTTTCACAATTTGTGTGGGAACTGGGTGTACAATACAAATGGACAACTCACCATTCTGAAAGAAGGGGGAATCCAAGGGTGAATCAACCTATTCATAGTCAGGTGGTGCATATAGTCCTACAGGACCAAAATTGAGTTTTAAACTATTTTTGCTGCTAGTTGTGTAAACAAACGAAAGCCTGGAATGCCCACTACAATGGCAAGATGACTCTTTCCATAGTTCAATGATTTTCCTAGCATAATCAATACCACAGCAAATTCAATTGCTGCTGCATTGTTAACTCAGATCACAATGCTTCAGGACCCAACTGAGAAAAGGGTCACTGTTTTTGCAGGGGATTCGATTCTATGTGGGTAAACCCTAAACCCTAAACCCAAGTGTGCCAGGCTAACTTTAAACAAGTACGAACTTCAGAAATTGGATGCACAGGAGAGAGAGAGAGAGAGAGAGAGAGAGAGAGAGAGAGAGAGAGAGAGAGAGAATTGATGCAATTGATAATCCTAAAATTATACAAACTGTGCAGAGATTTCATCATCAGATGCACTACTCAAGAGGGCACATTCGCGCTCCAGTGAACAGGTTCCCTCCCTGCCTGGTCCCACCACTAGAGACCACTCGTGAAAATATCCACTTGCTGTCGCCACATATATCCTCGCCCTGTGCATGACCCACAACCCTCATCATTCAGCCCACAAACAAAATGAATGCTAAGAAAATTGGAAAACTTTCTGAAAGAAGGCCAATACAGAGAGCCTGGCTGGACTTCTTGGATCCGACAATGGTCCCCACCCAGGAAGAATGGATCTTGAGCCTTGTAAAAAAATAGATCCCTCAGTGAGACTAACTTATCCCAGAAACATGGTCAAGAATCTGGAATGGTTCAAGGATTCTCAGAACAACATAAAAACCCATTGTTTTACTCTGATCTAGCTAACACTGCAAATGGAGAGAGAAGGGGACCAAAAAGATTCTGAATGTGAGGGTGACCTGTTTGTCATAGAATTGGATGGAATCCCATCATCACTGAGGTCATCAACATAACCTGCAACTGCACAGTGACTGTACACCACAATACAAACCTTAGGCAACATGAATGAGGAAGCAAACTACCACATCCCAACAGGCACTGCAAGGACATGCACTGTAACAGCAGCATGGCAACCCCTTGAAAATGGCAGCAAGAGCCCTGGAGATGTAGATTATGGCCCATGACACTCTGAAAAAGGGGGATTGTTACTAGAGGCAAAAAAATCATTTAACTTTCATATAAAGGAGGACACAGAGAGACATGAGCCAAAAAAAGACACTTAAGTGAGTGGGCAGGAGGAATCCATACCTGCGGATTCCAGGAGGAGAACCATTCCGAATGGTGATGAAGCAACGCTCTGAGTCCACAATGTCACTCATGGAGTCTGGCATTACTGATGCCAATAATCCTGCTGCTGCTGTCCTGCTGACAAAATCATCAGAAAGCAGAACACATCCTAAGATCATAAGAAGCTTCATGTAATTGCATGAAAGAAGAATGTTTCAGTGAAAAAGGTCAGCTATGGGTCTAGATCTCTTGCCCCCTCACCTTGTTTGTCTCCCAGCGCTCATAACACCCTCTTCCCTGAATACCCCATTGTCACCCAACACATGTTTTCATCATTAGCTTTCAGCAGCTAATATCTCTTGAATTGAGGGTGAAATTGGCCACCAGCTGGTGGCACCTTCACCCATAGTCACATATGGAATCTACTGTGAGAAGGACGACCGCAGTCACAAAAGCATGAAGAGGATTATGCAGAAGTCTGAGCCAGCTCCTTATGCCCATAAGAAGTTCTAGAATGCCAACCAAATAGCACCATACAAAAGGAAGAATGAATTTTTACCACCTTGAATTTGAGCCCAACTTGAAGACATGGATTGTGCCAGAAGCACAAGTTGCTGCGAGCAGCTGTGGACTTTGTGATTGTGGCCCAAATGACAGAGAGTAAATTGGCACTGGATAAGTGCCACGTCGGAATGTGAAGGCCTGATATTACAAACAGTTACATCATCAGTGGTCTGTTGCAGAGAAAAGAAAACTCCCATGGAAAAACCAAAACTAACAGGACAAAGAGGGAGTACAGTCATAATAACCATAGGGGTGTCAGAGTGTGCATCTAAACTGAGGTCTACATGAATCATCAGCAACAAGACTTCCAACAAAAAAATTCCTGAAGAGCTTCTAATTGTCAGATATTTGCAATAAACACCTTTGAAGCTTGAGGAATACAATGAACTCTGATAACAGTGCCTTGTTGGGAGGCAGTAGCCAGAAACAAGCCATCTCCTGACACCGCCATTGCTGCCAATGGTGATCGATGAGCTTGAATCTGCCAAACCCAAAAATGAACATGAGGTAGGTAGGCTACAGCTGCTAATTGATGAAGCATTCAGTTTGACTCAGAGTAAAGAAGCCACAGGATCAAACTGAATCGTAGAAAACCCAATATCTGAAATTCAAAAGATGAGGGATACAAGAGCAAATGAGGATGGGAGCTCTGGACACAACAGATGTCAAACTTGTGTGGTGTGTACAGGGTTTACATTCTTCTTACCTGGCAGAGGGCATGAAGGTCCAATGTATCATAGACTAACACAGAGCCTGAGGTTGCACTTGCAGGTAGAGCTAAGTAGCAGTTCTCCTGATTAGGTGATAATGCACATAAACCTGCAGTGTCACTATGTAAGTCCACAAAAAAGCTGGACACAAGATAAAGAAGAAGAAGAAGAAGAAAAATGCCATGTTGAAAAAGTGGGTTTGCATCAATATGTTGCAGATGTAACTTTGAAGAGGAGGGAGATTCAGGTGCTTAGAGAAAATACCCCGAGGATTTGAAATGGTATCAATTGTCTCAAGGACAGTTAGCTGAGCCAGGTCATGAATGTATGTCTTACGCTCCAACACTACCACCATCCTGTCCTTTGCCCCACATACCATTCCCAATGCATGGATGAGGGAGAAAGAGTGGAATTGTTCTAAGATATTTCTCTAGACTAGTTGGTAGATGAAGCAGCTCAGAAAGTGAACAAGAACATTCAAAGACATGCACGTTACACACATGATCCCTAAATGCTCCTGACATCACACAACTGGAAGGAAAAAATGAGTACAACATTTCTTCTTCCTGTCTCCACTCAATTCTACCAAGGAACCAGCAGGAGAAGAGGGATCCACGCCAAATCTATAAAGTGCTTTCTCCCTTAAAACTTTCTAGGAAAATCAGAATTTTATCATACCGTTTACGGTTCATGCAAACGGCCAGGATGGATGACACAAAGTTGAGCTCTGCCAAGTTCACCCCAGTGGAGGTATTGAAAACACTTAACCGCCGTGGAGAGAGTGCAGGCTACAAATCAGCCACACCAACTTAGGCCTCTTTCCCTTTCATTAAATCACCTAATAAAGCTTTGCTGAGTTGAATATACAAATTTTGCAAAGAACTGGAGCAAAAGGGGTCCTTCGCTTTTTCCCTTTACAAAAAAACTTGGTATCCCAAAAGCCAGCCAGAATGTCTCTAAAATTGTAAAAGGAGAAAATTTTCAGCATCCTAAAAAGAGGAGGAAACACATTCATGGAAAAGGAAAAGAAATGCAGTTGACTTCTGGAAACTGGGTCACCCACAAAGGGAGTAACTGAAGGATGAGGAGAAAGAGAGAAGAATTGCAGGAACCCACAAACATAACTTTAAAGGCAAACTCAAACACTGAGCCGATTTTCCATGTAGAAGAAAATGACAGGGAGGTGGGGGGAAAGGGGAGGAAATTTCTACCTGTTCACCTGCTCCTACTACGGCAATGAGGCTGGAGCTAAACAGCATCTCCACCACACTAATTGCTCCTTCTGCTGCACATTACAGCCCCCATTGATGATGGAAGATTGTGAGTTCCAAACTAGTTCAAAAGGGATTATCTGCGGCTCATAAGAGAGAAGGGGGCACACAAAGACAAGATATGGCCAAAGACACTTACAGCGTTCATAACAGCAGCTGCAAGTGTCACAGTTGAAAATTTTGTAGCCATCCTTTGTGCCTATAGCCAGGCAACTGCATCATCCCACCACCAAGTTCCACATCAAGAGAGGTACACTATCATGCCCATCACCCACCACATATTATATTGGAAGAAAAACACATTGTTTATAAAACTTGAACAGGGCAACCCAATTCAACATCAGCAAAAACACTTGTGAATTGCTGTTGTCATACTTCTTTCACCCAATTTGGTTGTCAGATTCCATTCCCCAACCCTCCCTCTCTCTGTGACTACACAGACATAGCTTTTTTCAAAGCTAGCTTCTGAGCTTTTTCCTTTTCTTCTCTACACACCATTCAAACCCTAATTGCGATTCTAAACAGCCTCTGAAACACTTGCTTCAGCAGAAACCCTAAAAAACAGTCACCGACATCTCCTTGGGTTCCTCCACCTTGGGAGGGGTTTCTTCTAAATCTAGGTTAAGATTTGCAATCGAAAAGCTTGCAAAATCCAGAGTTGCAAGTGGGTTTCCAAAGTAGTAAGTAGGTTGCCAAATCTACAAGAGTGGGGTGTTTCCAAATCCAGAGCTTCGAAGCGCATACATAAAAATCAAATCAACCGGGATAATGAAGATTCGCTGAAACCTACTACACAAAGAAAGAGGCAAAAACCCAAGCTCCCAAAACAACAGAAACCATACCCATAAAACAAATAAATCAGTCACGACCCATTACCTGTGGTCTTGATTGAAACCCAAATACAGGATGCGTCGTGACCCAAGCGCCTCATTCATGGCCTCCTCCTCCTCCTCCCCCTCCCTCGCTCGCTCGCTCTCTCTCTCTCTCTCTCTCTCTCTCTCTCTCTCTCTCTCTTCTCGTCACCTCTCTTCTCTTCTCAACTCTTCTCTTTCTCTGGACTTCCTCAGAAACGTCGAGTCCTCGCCGAGAACCAAATCCCTAGAAGGAGGAGAAGGAAGAGCAGATCATCAGGACAACAACAATTGAGGAAATGGCAACACCGATCGATCGATCATCACCCAAAGTTTGATGGAATATGCTCCTTGATTAACAAGATCCCCAGCCATGGGTCACCCAATTCCTCGGAATCCACCCAGATTCCTCCCTTCCTTCCCCCGAAGGAAAGAAAGAGAGAGAGAACGAGAGAGAGATTGACTGACGATTCTCCGCCCTCCTCGGAGTTTGACCTAGATTCTGACCTAGATTCTGCTTCCAACACTGACCGACTGCAGAATTATTCCATTCTTTTCTCCCTCTGAGTTGACCAAGATTCTTGTTCCTCCCCATTCACCGACCAGGATTCTTCCAAAGACACACTGATTGCATCCAACCCCAAAAATAATAATAATAGTAATAACAATAAAATAAAATAAAATAAATTGGATTCCAATTTTTGTGATGAAATTTTATTTATGTCATGGGAAAATTGAATTTTAATTCTAATGTGCTCTACCCACAACTTAATCAGTTGTTCTTTGGATTCCCAAAGTGAAAATCAATTTAATTTTAATAGGAGGTTCAAATCCAATTATCTCCTTCAAATAATCTCAATGATTTTGGAAAATCATTTTAATTTTAATATGGGGTTCAAGGTTCGATTGCCTTGTTCACATAATTGATGATTGATTCAAAGTTTTGTTTGATTTTGTGCCCCGATTTATGTGAGTAACCAAGGGTGAAGCTTTGAACACCTCACAACGATTCTTTCACAATGGTTCTTTCACTTATGTCATGATTATTTTGTTGAGCATTAGATTCATGTTGGTGAATCCATGCTGAAAAGTTCACCTCTCTTCACATGGGAACTTCACTTTTGTTGGAACCACACATTCAAGTGCAAACTTCACTCCTTCATTGCTTCAAACATATGAACATTCATAACCACATTTAGTGTAATTCTACTTGTTTCATGTAGGTTATTTTTTTGGTCTTATCAATTCTTGTTGCGATGTCACAATCTTTAAAGTCAAATTTGTATCATAATTGTTGTTTTGAACTTGTATTGTTTTTTATTTTTGGTTGTGAGCTTAATAAGATTCTTGTTTTGTGAAAAGTTTGAAGATTTTCTCACCATACCCATAACAGGTTAGGTTGTGCTCATAGTTGTCACAAATGTAATTATATAACAATGCCAAGAAGAAATGAGCAAGAGAAAATCCTTGAAGAGTTGGAAAGATTATACATTACAAAATCATTTGCCCATGCGTCGAAAAATTGTATTAATAACAATGATGGAATCAAAGAATTGAAAGTTCAAAGCCTTGATTCCTCACAAGAGAATCCTTATGACAATGACTCAATTGAAGAAGGGTTAATTAATAGTCTCCATGTACTATATATGGGCATTAGTGCATGAAGGTACTTTGAAAGATAGATTAAAGGTTCCAAGAACCTCAAAAAAAATTCAATCCATCATTTTAAATTTGTTATATGAACATTTCAAGTAAAAATCAAGATGTTCATTTCAGGTTTTGAAAGAATCCTATAATTGATACAAACCCATCACATTTTTCATAACAATTTTATAATAGGACAAGCACTAATACACTTACAATTTATGGTTGTTTCATATAAGTTTGATCACTATGTTAACACAATTTCCATTATAAATGCATGCAATATGTTTGGAATGTTTTAAGGTATAGTAAAGATATTCATTAATCAATACATTGTTGTTATTTAATCCATGAAGTCTAAAGCAATCAAGTGGCTCATTGTTAACAAAAACATGTTATTGCGAAAATTGAAAATTGAATTTTTCTTGTGTTTGTGTGTATTGTAGATGGAACTTATATCCTTCTTGCAACTAGACCCATTAAATATGGTGAAAATTATTACTTTTGAAAAAATATTATGTTATTTTAACAATGATTAATTGTTTGTGACTACAAGGGTAGAATATTGCATGTGCTTGTTGGTTTCCTAAAGTCTAATCATGATGACTTATGAGTATTCACAAATTCAAAGCTCTGAATGAATTTCACGAATTATTTTTGTGACAAAAAACCACATGTTGGATGATTATTCCTATCCTCATTTACATTCTAGCTTATGAACAACCCATAACTACACAACCATTGAATGCAATATTCAATACATGGCCGGCAAGATTTCAAATTAAAATACCATAGTACTTGGGCAGCTTTAACAATTCTCTATCAAATAATTAATTTAATCCATAATTTATGGTTCAGCAATTACTTTTTTAATTTTGAAATGTTCAACATATGTGTAATATATGTAATAAAATTCATTAGTATTTTAAAGATATTTCACTACATTAGTGGTCACATGGATGTAAAATAATTGAGTTGGTCAAATAAGTCCCTGGTTCAAAACTAGTTGGCAGCTTGAATGTGTTTTTAAAAATTTCAACAAAAAGGGTTGAATTTTTTCTGAAATTTTTGGCAAAGTTAAAAATAATTTAATTTATGCCAAAACCACCCAGATACTATGGTATAACATTACATAGGTGTGGTAAAAGGTTGATTCCAAAGCTTAAAGCATCTACATATTCAAATTGAAACCAAACAATCTCATAATAAAATTAACATGCACTACAACAAAGGTGTCCCTATACGCCAAATAATTTCACTAGATTATGAATGAATTCATTGGTTATAATGAACAGGACTTAATGGGGAAGTAATGAATTCATTGGTCTACTGAACGAGGACTAATGAACTACACCCACATTTTGTAGTAATGATGGTAAGTTCATATTAAAGTTGACATGCCCTTAAAGGCTTGTTATAAGATATTGAGGTAAATTTTATGATATTATGTGCTTAAAGAGATTTTTAAACCTTGGGTGCACAAGAAGCACATGCAAGAGCTTCAAAATTGAATTAGAACAAGCTTTTTAAATTGAATTCATAAATATGTTAAAATGCACAAACCAAGAAAAAAAGGCACTAACACATTTAAAACCAAATCGATGCACAAACAAACGACAAACTCACAAGCCACCATTCTCCTCCTTCTCGTATATTTTATAACCTTCCATGATAGCTACATCAAAGTGGCATTTTTTCTTAGAAGTTCATTTAACTATCAAGGTATGGATGCCGAAAAAATGATTTATACATAACCATTTTCATTTGATTCATCATTTCATTTATAATTATTTGTAGATATGTTTGATTTGATAATTTTCAATTAACTGAAATCATAAGTTATGTCAAAAAAAAATCAATATTACTTTAACCATAGGTTATTACATAGACATATACCTACCCAACATTAGTTTGGTGTCCCAAACCTTGCTGGAACAATTTGGTACACTTTGATACTTCCAACTTTCAAAATGGGAGTTCAATTTGGGAACCTTGGGAAAGTTTTCATTTCACTCCAAAACACTTCCACTTCATTTAGGAGTGTGTTCACACTTTCTTGTTTTCGCTCCACATCATAGCCCAATCCCAAAACAAACTTTGTGTTTCCTTTCATTCTAAAAATGCAACTTACCCATTTAAAAAATCAATTGTGTATTGTAATACCCGCATGAATTCAACAACGAACTACCATATAATTAATTAAATTTATTATCTTAACTTCAGTAATTGGTTTTTTAATTCTCAAATTTTTGGCCAGTAATGTTCATATAAAATAATAAACATGAACTTTTTGTTTTTGGGAGATAGTCTAAGTGTGTCTAGACTATCACATTCTTAACTTCTAAAAGCGATAGGTTTGAAATTCAAACCCAACAATCAAAATATTTTAGAATTTTATTTTATAATAATTATTGAAATTTTGGCACAAGTAGTAAATATTTTTTCGAAAATTTGGAAAAATAAAAATAATTTAATTGATGCTGAAATTGTTTGTGTACTACGATATTCAATTTAAGGTCACAACAAAAGTGGGTTGTTGATCAAGACTTATTATGTACTGCATAACCTTTTCCTTGAGAATTTATATGATTTAGTATGAGACTCTTAACAAGGCAATGAAGATCATGATGATGAAAATGGTGAAAATTTGAAATTTTATGGGTGATCAAATGATTATACTTTTAAGGCAAAAATAAATACATCAAAAGATTTGTGTTTTCTTTCCATTGAAATATGTAACATGTACCATTTAATAATATAAATACATTTACACATGATTTCAATTCATGTTCAATTTTTTAAAATTTTCAATACATATACATGTGTGTTATATTTTGGTAAAATTGATTTAGTTGTTTTCCACACACAGGTTTCACATAAAATCTTTGGTTATAAACCACATCCCACATTATGTCATTGTTCATATAGATGAAAAAATCGATTGAGAGGAAAAAATTGTAAATTTATGACTTTTAATTCACAAATGGGTGCAAATAGGATAATAAGAACCAATGTTGAGTCCTTCTGGCGAATGATTATTCAAGATTTTTTTAATATATTATGAATTCCCATTTGTAAGTTGAAAAAAGTTTCAAAATTTTATATGACCTCATAAGATGTTGCATTATACTACAATGTAAAAAAATGTTTAAAGAATCTCCTCACCAATAAAAGGTTTTACAATGTTTTTAAAACATTGATTATGGTGTTTAATGAATTTTTTGAATATTCTATCTGCATTAAATTTAATCCAAATCATATCACATGTTTCCATAATATATTATAAACATTGCCATGAGTGCTTTTGAATAACTTGCAACATTAATATAATTTTTGACACTAAAACATGAAAACAAAACAATGGTTACTATCAATTGTGGTTCTTATTCATGTCATTGCACCCAAGTTGGATGTTACATGATATTCCATCACAACATAAGCAAACACATGCAAAAGAGATACCAATATTAGTTATTAAACAAACCACCCACATCAAAACTTTTATAACATATTATGCACTTGAACTTTCACCTTGCACCTTCAAATGTGCAAGCTCCAATTGCAACTATGAATTTTAATTCTCAACCTCCATGTGAATAGCCAATTCTTCATTTTGAATTTCCATGGAGAAATCAAGCATTCAACTTCGGAGCTCATAAGTCTTTTGTTGCCAATCACATCCCAATTTTAACTTTTTATCACCAATAGCATGATCTTCAAGTTGGAAATATTAATGAATGTTTCAACAAATACAAAAGGTTTTTTGTTTTTTTCATTGCCCCATCTACTAGCTTGATAGATTTTTATTCCAAAGTTATTACAATTAAATGTCATATCATTTATGTGCACACAATAGCAAGGTTTGTGGATGTAAAAGCCTCTCTTTTAAGATCAATTTAAGCATTTTCACCAAAGTCAAATGTTTCCCTTTCATTTTCAAAATATCCTTCACCTACAAAATCATTTGCAAGTTTTGTCAAAGGTTGGTGCTTAAGTAAGGAATCCTAAAAGAATGTCTTCTATGTCCACTCCACACTATGCTAAAATATGATTTTCACGATTAAAACATTTTGCAACATGCCCTAAATCTAATCATGTAGTCATGTGAACCAATGTGTCCTATTTGATTAATCATGATCATGATTACAAAACTATGTGCAATATGACGTAACTACTTTTAATCATATATGTGATTACATGATTAAAGCTTTAATATGACTACAATATATAAATTCCCCCTTCCTTCCCCATTAAATTTTGACCAATTCCAATTTTGGTCATCTACATTAATTATATTGGTAGCTAGGTAAATTAAGCTAGGTAGGTAACTTAAGTTGGGTAGGTAGGCTAGGCTAAATAACTTACCTAGCCTATCACATTTACTTAACCTAACATACTTACTTAACTTAGTGCACCTACTTAGTTTAATTAAGTAGGTGGGTAGGTAGTTAAACTAAATTAGACTAAATAGGTCTTTAAACTAGTTATATAGGTTAGTTGATTGGGCTAGGTTAGGTTAAACATTGGTCAACATAAGTACCTACTTAACTTAACAAACCAACCTAGTTTAGCATACTTACCTAGCCTAGCAAGCCTCCTTACCTAGAATACCTACTTAGCTTAATGTACACCTACCTAGTTTAACCTACCTATCTAGTTCAACATACATACTTAGGCTAAAATACCTACCTAGGTTAATGAACCTACCAACTAGTTTAATGTACCTAAGTTATATAGGCTAGTTGGTTAGGTGAAGCTAGGTACGTAGTTAGGTTAGGCATTGGTCAACATAGGTGGATTGGTAGGTAATATTAAATGGGTAGATGGTATCTATTAGTTTCCAATTATTTATTTACCTAATCCTATTTACTTGAATACTTACTTATTACCTTTTTTTTACATAATTAGTAATGTAAACAAATGTCAAAAAAATGCATGTTTATAATAATAGGTTGACAAAATTTTAATATTTTATGAATGTGTGGTGCATTGGTAAAAACTTAGTTTTTTAATTTTCAGGTGAGGGGCTCAATTCCTTCTAAATGTAACCTCTATATGTGCATTAAGGGGGTTAACCGAACCTATGGTTAACCTATATTATAGGGTTAATGGAAATAAGGTATATGGTAAGGTGGGTAGGTAGACATGGAGGTTGTTGGGTGGGTAGGTAGTAATGTTTTTTTTTTTTCAATTCTTGATGGAGCTAATGTGGAGTTCAACTTGACTAGCAACATTATTTGAAGTAACTTTTTAAATTGTAACCACATGTGGCAACACCTTTTCCAAACAAACATTTTTAGTCACTATTACACAAACATTTTTTAAAAATAATTTAAAAAATATTTCATTTTCAAAAAATTGTGGTGATTTTTCATTAAAATTTGATTAGTAAGTAACTAGGTAAGGTGGGTAGGTCAACTAATCTTTAATTAAAAACCACTAGCTAGGTAGGTAAGTAGGTTGATCCATTAAGTTGTTTAGGCTAGGTAGCTAAACTAAGTAGAGACCATGTGCCATGTTTATAATCCATCATGTTTATAACTATATTTACAATCATATGTCCAATCATATATGTAGTCATGTGTTCAGCATGACCACAATCATAAATATCATGGAATGGTGTTTCTCACTATGACCACATTTGCAACTAGACAATAAAAATGACAAGTGTGATCAATTACATAATCATGTAATCATGCATAGTCATTAATGGCACATACGATTACAAATGCAACCATATATGTGGTCATAAAATCAAGATTTTGGCATAATGTCATCACTTGAATAACTTATATATGGTGGGTTTGTTGATGTTCTATCCTCCATGAAATTAACATCAATCTTTTCAACAAAATGACATAATAAAAGTACTTAATTTCTAATACAATTAATACGCATCCATTACTCAATGATGTTTAATCTTTCACCTATTGTGTGCATGAAATCCATTGCATCACATAATTGTTTTTTAGATGTGCAATCTTGTTTTTCACTTCAATAGAACTATGGTGGACTCGTTTTGCCTCCAAGAAAGAAACGGTCGACTTAAATATGTCTTCTTTCTTCTTCCCATTTCACTAAGTGGATCCATCCTCTTTCTTTCCAGCATTCAATGATTGATCACAATTTCTAGTTACTTTAAGCCATTCAAGTAGACCTATTGATCCCACTTTATGCAAGCCATGATACACATGAATTTTTTGAAGCAATCTTACCAAACAAAAAAGTTAAAAATAACCAACTTTCGCAACTTCCAATTTCCAATATTGGACATGGATTTCATCTTGTTTCAACTTCTAACTCCATCCATGGTTCCTGCAACAAGTTGTAAATATATGTAAATGCAAAATCCACATGTTCCTCAAACAAACCAATACAATATGAAAAGCAATAGGTGAGCAAAGAATCACCAATTGTAACAATAAATAGTTTGCAAATGTGAAAGATTTAGCAATTCATGACAATTTTTTTTTAACTCCAAACAAAAATGGAGTTGGCAAATTCTTTGCAATGGTGACTTGAATTTGATAGATAGACAATGATTTTACTAAAGGATGGGATTAAGAAATGAATTTCATGCTTCAAAATACATGTAGTTTAGCCTCCAAAAAAATTATAATGAAGTATTTAAAATTCAATATGTTAAACCAAGAACTTAATGTGCAAACAAAAAAGTAATATAATTAAAAATAAAATGATTTAAAAAATAATTACAACATGTAGTTAAACCTCTTTTCTTGACCAATTATCTTAGCACTTTAATCAATATCTTATTTTTGTAGTGCAACTTTCCCCATTACAAATAGTTATATGCTTGGTTCCATCAACTATTTAAACAACAATTTTATTTATTATTCTATTTTTTGAAAATTCATTCAAGTTCTTGTGAAACTCTAAAAATGGATTTTATAATTAAAATAAATAAATTTTCATTCAAATGATGCCTATTGAAATGAAACCATGGATATGTTCATGTTTCTTTATAGTCATTGAAAATAAAGGGTTTTGCAACCTGGCTTGTATAGGATTTCAAAATCACATCAAACATTTACAATTTTAGGTATTTTAACAATGTGAGTGCTATCAAACAAGTTGCACTAATTGGATCAAATGTAACGCATCATATTACATGGAAATGTATATTTACGAAAGACATGTTCAACTTTGTGCAATTCAATGCAATTACATTGCAACTAAAGTGTCCATGTAAGATTCTTATGCAAAACACCCATGTATGCATACATAACTTTTTATTCATCCATCAACAAACAAAATTTGTTGATGTCCATTATAATTAACTTGCAACTAATGCATTATTGAATTGTTTTTATGCAATTAATGAATTTTGCTAATGGTATTATGTTACAATTGAAATTCAACTAATGTAATTCTAAATTTTGTGACTTATCAATTTGTTGATGGAACTATTTTGCAACTAACACGTCCATTTATGAATAATATTATTTTGTGCCCATTGGAATTATTGGTAATGATAATTATGCATTGTGAAACATATTGCATAAGTCCATTGCATAAATGACGATAAACATCTTGTTATATAATTATATATATTACTATTTAATGTTGAAAAATACAATATTCATGAACATGTTTTAGGATTCATGGTCCTTTCCAATAATATATATAGTGTTAAGCTACAACTTGTTAAAACTATTGTTATCAAATGACCTATCAAATATCTATTGCCATTTAATGTTAATAGGTCCATTTGTGTTTGTTCAAAAGTTGGCATATATTTTCATAGTTGCCAAATGTGGAATGATGTTTGCACAATTAATGCAAGGATAATGTCATTGGAATGTGAAAGATAATTTAATGTTCATATTTTAAAACTAAGTAGGAGGTTTTCACAATTATAATGCAATCAATAATCAACGTACAATATATAATGACATAATTAATTTAACATTGAAATGAAATATAAACAACACATCACAACCACATTATATAACCAAATTTGCTCATTTCCTCTCACTCTTGTTTGGTTTAACATTTGTCCATATTGTGAAAATTGAATAGTTGTATCTTCTAACTACACTTCAAATTATAAACAACATATGCACAATGTCACATGTTTAACTTTTCACCAAAATTTAACACAAACAAAACATCATAACCATACAATGATTAAACTACAAGCTTCACATTTACACACAAATATTTAAATTCAAAGGTGTTATAAACAAAATTTGAATACATTGGTATTGAATTTCCACACATGTATATGTAAACTTATTTTCACATTATTTGTCTTAGCATAAAAGTGTATTAAATTTGAATGCATTGGGACTTGCATCATCAAATTTCATAATCAATAATTCATTATAGTTGTATAAAATCTAACAACTTTACAACATAATATTCTTATGCATAAGAACAATGGACAATATTGTAAATGCACAAAACAACATAAATGTTGAATGAATATTTATACTCATTACACCGTAAAACAAGTACTTAAAACTTCATAGAATTATCAAGAATAAGACTTTGTTAGTTTCAATCAATAAAATAAACAAATAAACAACCAAAATTTTACTCAAACCAAAAACAAAAAATTACATGTCTTCACTCCATGTTATATAAACAAGAATGAATTGTTTTTCTTGATTTGAATGTTTCACTTTTAAAACTAAAAGCCATAAATCAAAAAGGATGTTATCCAACACATATGTTAGTTCTTTTGCAAGAAGCTTCAAATTAAAGAGAATAATTCTCTCTTTGTTCATCCTTTAGAATTTTTTGACACTAGGCACAAGTGCATGACAACCATTGATGTAAGTTCTAGGATCTAATAAAAGCTATAGCCATATGTCACTTGCCTTTGCCTATTTTGGTTGAAACATAGTTGAAACTTAGTTACATTAACTATGTATTGAATTTTAGTTGCACATCAATTACATTTTGATTACTTGTAACAACTTTTATGCCATTTACAAATAAAATCGAATGATTTTGATCGAATTTGTATAATGGGTACATATTTTAATGTTAAAATGGTAACATATATAACTATTTTGCAATTATAATGGAACTCATTGAATATATATAATATTTTTGTGAATAAGTTGTAATGTAATTTTACATTAATTCCAAAGGACATCTAGTTGCATTTTAGTCTAGGCTTGACATACATGTTTTATCATAATGAATGTCAAAGTTTGAAGTATTCATCAACATCATATCGTGGTTGGTTTCATATGGACATATACATTGAAATAGACATATTAGGGTTTCACCCTAATCAATTAAATTTAGGTTTTGATGACATTATAGGATTGATCATGGATGGTTATAAGTTTCATTTAGTGATAACCAACATTTTTTTAATGATGACATTTTACCAAAACAAAATAAAATAATGAAGTGATTTTGGAGGTTTTCAATTACCAAAAATGAAAGAAAGAAATTTTTCTAGATTTTTAATATTTGTTTTTGAATATGTACAACCAAAATATTAAAAAAAAGATTAAATATTTGTGCTTCATATCTCTTTTATAGCCAAATTTGGCTAAATCTTTGTAAGCATGATTGCCACTTTTTCTACATCTTTTTATGTATGATGTGACTTGGCGACATAAAAAATTCCTTAAGAAAAAACAAGTGATAATTGTACAAGAATAATATAGAAAAGTTAAAGGTAATTGAAGAAAACTCTAGTATTTGTTCAAGGAATAAAATATTGTGAAAAAAGTATGATGTGCAATGTTCATTCCAACTTAATATATAACATTTAAATGGTTTTAAGCTCCCATTCTACCACATTTGTACCATAGTACTTGGGCAATTTTGACATTAATGTGCCAAATGATTAATATGATGTTAAGTTTATGATTCAACATTTAAGTTTTTGATTTTGAAAATTTTGGCAAATAAAGATTAAATACAATAAAATCATTAGACATCTCACAAGTTTCATGTTGTCCTTTCGCTCAAATTTATCATAGTTTATGTTACTTTGTTAGATAGGGTGTGGGTTCAAGTTTGGCTGCTTTATTACATTTTGATTGAATTTTCAACATAAAGTTTTTTTTTTTGTTGAAAAATTCAGCAAAAGGAAAAATAATATATTTTGTGTTGAAGTTGCCTAGGTACTACATAATGTTTTCCTTTAGGTGGGATTGGTGGTGTTATGTGGGTTCTAATTTATTCATATTCACAATGGAAAATAAAATACAATAGAAATGTTAAAAAATGTATGTATACCTGACCTTTGATTGATGTTTGATGGCAATTAATTATAAGGAAGGAAAATAATAAACAAAAAAATAAAGAAATAAATGTGAATTCATTATGCCAAAATTTAGGGAAGTTGAACCTTGCATTTGTTTTTCACATAGAGCAATCTTAACCATTGCACTACCATAATGATTTTTGAAAAAATAAAAATTAACATAGTCAAATCATCATGTCAAAATCTAGAATATTCAAAATGGGTTTGTTGAACCCCATTTTTTAAAAAATAATTATTTCAATAAATGTTGTTGATTGTTAGTTGTAAGTATGATATCTAGGGAAAAAACATGGTTAGGTATCTCAAAAGTGGCATTTCAAAGTCCATAATCTAACACTAGCGATTTTTTTACAATTTTAACAATTATCAAACCATAAATCCTATAATTATCCCCTATGATTTTAATCATAAATATTAATAAACCAACCTATGAATATCTTTAAACATGTGATTGATTAAAAGATCCATGCAAAAGATTAAAAAATTTAATGTGAAATGGACTCCCAAGGATAAAATTTATAACAATCACATCATTTACATATATATATATATATATGGAAAATTTCAATGCACTTCACTAATCAATTCTTCATTTAATGATGTTTTATTTATTTATTTCTATTTTGACACTACTTTGATGTATTTTTTGAATTCACATTTTTCATTTTCTCTATGTGACAGGTGTAATGTTGTCATTTCAAAAGTCCATTATGAGTCCATAATCTTCTTCGAATCCATCCAATTTTTTTATGATGAGTCCCATTAAAGTCTATGACAAAATTTGATAATGTTAATTTCAAATATGGCTTTAAATTTTACATTTGTATGTAATCCAGAATAATTACAAGTGTGATAGTCCAAACAATCCCCCTATTCATGCTTTCACTTTCTTAACAATGTACAACAAGTAAGATAATAATGTAAATCAACAAGGAGGACATCATGTATTCTTTGGAACAAGCATGAAAGGCATGTCACCACCTTTGAAATGGTGTTGGACATGATGAATAAATTGTGTTCCTAGCCAAGTGAACCAACATATGCATGTTCCATAAGACATTATGATTTCTTGCAATTTGGTAGTTGTTCAAAAAAGGATATATATTTTTAAAAAGTTGCAATGCTCACAATTTCTTGACATTAAAAATGTAAGTAATATGATTTACCTTAGTCATTTGTCAGTTTTTCAATTTTCAACTATGCAAACTTGACAAATTCAAAACTTGTTTATCTTAATTAGAATGCAAAAATAATTTTTTATAAAAAAGCTTGAATGTTTGAACAACTTCAAGGTAATGGGGTTGAAAATTTGATAATGTATAACCATTTTATCATATTATGGCACAAATGAGACAAATCTATTGCAAAACACAAGTAAGGGAATATAAAACCTAGGTTCAACCCAAACACCTAATCACTTGACTTCTATGAAGACCACAAACTTTCAATTTGAATTATTGACTTTGATTGAAAGAGTTTCATTCCCACACCATTCCCATGCAAATTTTCCACACTTTCATATAAACAACATAATCCTTTTAACATTCATGTTCAAGCTATTCAAAAAATAACTCTTTGTCAATCAATGTTGACAAACAATGAACATGAAAATATTGTAAGAAGGCAACAAAGGTTTTTAGCAACTTGAACATATCCTCATTAGTTAGTTAAAAATCAATTGTCAACCAACTAATCACTCCTTCATATAAATGCAAGCCTTAGTTGAAGCCATTAGATTTGACATCAATATATTGTATAGAATGAAAATAAATTATGAAGTTGATTACTATTCTTGCATTAATGGGGTGTCATTTAGGTCAATCAAAAATTGGACACCTCATATATTGTGTGTATTTTGTGGATATTTGATTTTGTATGCAAGCTTATACATTTACATTTTGAGGGTAATCCATGACAAATTAGAACTGTAGTGTCAAACAATTTATATTACATCCATTGTGTACAACATTCATGTCTAGACACATATATATTTAATAAAACGTTATCAATTGTCAAGAATCTATGTTTAAACATTAACCAAAAATGGAGTTAGTGCCTAAAAGATGGGTATACCTTTGAATAATTTTGTTAATTTGTGAATCAAATTGTGTTAGTTTGTATTGAGTTGTATGATGTGAATCATGTCAATGTGCCATTTGATTTTTCATGCATACATTTACTTCAAAAAATTTATTTTATGTGAAGATAGACAACATTAAATTTGAATTTGTATGTTGGTTGTACCTTTGGAGGTGGGTGTGCCCTATATATGGTTGTAACACCAAGTGAGTATTGGTTGGTCAACTATCATTGTACTTTTAATGGATAGTTGACCAACCAATCACCCCTAGTTTTACAACTAGTGTTGGGTGACTATATCAAATCCAATGTATCATCCCAATAGGGGTAAATCAAGTTTCTAAATGAAATATCAACTATGGAAAATATATATAGCTTTTGAAAGTTTCCAATTTAGATTGACAAGGGAAAATTAAGGTTTGCAAAATTTATTAATTTGGTTAAATTTGAATGACCAAATTTTACCATGTTCACAAAGTAAGGTAACGACAAATATTTAATGTACAAAATGATGTATTAGAGTATGTGAAAAATGGTGAATTGGAGTATGTAATGCGAACAAGCATGGCACATTGATAAGAATGTTTAAATGTTGTACAATTAACATTGCAAACATGAGTGCATGACATTAAGAAAATCTTAGTCAATCACCATAACTCAAACAAAACCTTTAGTACCATGTGCATTGCAAAAATGTGGAATGCAAATAGAGTATAATATAATATGGATCTCCATATGGCATCCATTTATTTGTCTCAAAACAAGTTCTCAACCTCAGATATACAACAATCAAGTATAGGATCAAAAAATGGATATATATATATATATACACACACATTGCATTAATTAAATATGATAAGTAAAATGGTGGAAAATAAAATTATTAATTCAAGTACAATATAATTTCCATGTGCCTACCCATGATTATATGAAGGTAAATGACCATGTCATTGTAAACACTATTTCCAACCATATAAAGCCCAACTCCTAAACTCAACAATATTTATGATGTATACAAAATGGTTTAATTTTTAATTGATCCATTTTTTGGTTAGTTCCAAAACTAGTTTAATTAAAAAAATTTCCTATGTGGATCATCCAAACTCAACCTCCTTGACATAAGTAAATTGGTGAATTTGATTTCAATCCAATGAGAATCATGCAATTAAAAGAAAATTTCATAACTAGTTACAAAATTAAATAATCATTCAATAAACTGCTTTGTTTTTTTTGTTTTTAATTGTGCGACCTATTCTCCAAATTAACAATGCTAATTGTTAGTATCAATGTTCAATGGGTTTTGAAATCCATTTAAAGTTTGGAATGTAGATAAAAAATTTAAAATTGTTTGAAGATGTGATACAGTTGCAAAATAACTTGAAAATAATTAGTCAATGAAAATAATTGGAAAAGATAGTTTTGAATTTGAAAGGGAAAATCAAAATTTAAAATAAATTTTTGAAAGGAAGTATGTCAAACTCAAGGTTGATTAGGTAGAAGTTTAAATTTTTTTAAAAAAATGGCACCAATTGCTTATACCACTCATTCCAAACTTCAAAATAATTATCCGTGAACAACTTGATGGCCACACTAACTTAGTCTCGATTTCAAGAGCATTTATCACTTTGCAAAACTTTATAATTTCAAGAATATCCATTCACTAAGAGTATTTGAATGAAAATGAATATTGAAAATTCTAATTAAAAAATAAATTGTTCATGAATGCGATAATTTAAAAAGAAAATATTATGCATTTTAGTGTGGACTCTATAAAGTTCATTATTGGGTTCAAAACTCATTTTTGCCTTCCATGAGGCAAGTATAGACCTAATATGGAAATTGATACAAGGTAGGTATATACCTAGGTAGGTAGGTATATTACCTTACAAACCTACCAGGTTAGTAAGTGGCCAGTAGCAAACTGGATGAATAACTTACCCATGTAGGTTTTTATGCCGTGTAAAGCCCTCCCTTTAGGTGGGTCTTTACAAGAATTTGGGCCGACACTCGGCTCCACCTCATGAGGACCCTTATGGGACCATAAAGACCCACCCGGAGGGCTTTACCCTCTACCAACCCCAATTCTTTTATGTCAAGTAAAGCTCTCACTAGGTGGGTGGGCAGGAATTGACCCAAAATTTTACCCTACACTTCCGGTCACTATGCCACCTTCTTTTGGTAATAATGAGCCTTTTACGTTACACTTTGTGTCACAAACTAGTTTTGAAGGTTTTCAAGTACCGATTTCTCGACAACTTGTGAACTACAACACCCCCCTCCCCCCCCGCCCCACTCTCTCTCTCTACGAAGATAGACGAATTCGGTGACCAACAAGTTCTTTTACAACTATAAATCAATTTATAAGAAAACGTACATACTACATGATATCACTATTATGAACGTAATTTCATGTCATTGGTGTATGCGAAAATTGTAGTTGCAAAAGTGAGGAGTGATGAAAGGATGAGAAACCATTTCTTCTCATATGCGAAAATTATAGACGCACAAGTTAGGATGGATGGAAGGAAGGATGAGAATCATTTCTTCTCAATTGCAAGAGTTGAAGATGCATAAGTTAGTAGTGACGGAAGGACGAGAACCATTTCTTCTCATTTACCATCATAGCATGTTAGAGTCTAATACAAAAGCTATTAGAATTATTTTTTTTCATAAAATTTTTCAATGTATTGTAAGGCGAAAAAAATTTACATTCCATGTTTTCAAACTACAAATTGACCAAATGATGTGAATCGTGGCTAGCGATAGTAATAGTTCTCAAATAATCATTGATTTAATTGTTAAATGTTTTATCCTCAAAATGGGGACTTGAACTACCAAACATTTTGCAACCAAATTGACCTTTTGAGGTAAAAAAACATTTCATTAGTTAGTTTCACTAGATCAATTATTCATTTTCTTAGTTAGTTGTTTGTATTATTAAATAAAGTTACTTGTTGTATTTATAAATGAATATATATACCATAATTTATACATTTTGTTGCATTTCACCACCATTACAAAACATTATATATATATATATATATAATCTTTCTAGCCTTTGAATTGTTAACTTATCTATGTTCAACCATGCAATGCCTTGAGCTTAATGATGTGAAAATGTAGGATAATGGTTTATGAACCCATGAGTTATTCCCCAAGATGTGCATGTATCATTCATATAAATTGTGAATTTGTATTATAAGCTTAAATATGAGTGCTTTAAAAAAAAAAACACCACCCACATAATGATTATCTCAATATCCTCTCGTTTATGCGACAATTTGTAGGAAAATCTTAAATTCTCAATTTGATACATAAGTGAAGCTTTTTAATATCACGTGTTTTGTCAACATTCCTCCAAATAAGATGTACACCTAGTGTCAAGTCTATTTGGATGATAGATAATTACAAGCACAAACATCTAAGTTTAAATTCAACAATATTAATCAACAAGGTGAAAGGTCATCAAAGCCTAATTCATGAGTTTCTCAAAGTTCACTTTAAAAACAAAATCATTTCACTTCAACTATAATTTTAAAACTTTTAATCAATTAAATAATAATAAAATACCATAGAAACTAGCATTCTAGCAATTAATGCAAGAATTAGAAACACAATTTGAAATGCTTGTAAGATTTCAAATTGTGTTATTAACATTGTGAAAACATGTTTTGAATTCCTTGCACTTTGTGTCTTGTTTAAATCATGTGCATTCATGTATGTGCATTACATGCTTTGTGTAGTATATGGTTTGTTGGTTGTAACTTCTTTGTGTGATTTTCTTTCATTTTAATACATTTTTAATCAATCACCCTTATCATCTAGTCCAATACTCCTTTCACCCATTTGTGCAGTCAATTTCTTTTGGACATCATAATAATCCATTTGATTTGAATTTGATAAAACTTGAAGTGGAACACTAAATTCATTTAACAACAAACAAATTAAAAATGTATATAGATGAAACCTTTCAACAAAACAATAACAAGAGTTGAGACAATTGAGTGCCCATTTCCTTATCTCACAAGTATCCCCCTATTAAATAAAAAAAGTTGAATTTAACATATTGTGTTTTATCACCTTCCTTTGGCATTACAAAAGTTTATGCTAATGTCATATTGATTCACATTAAATATAGTGGAAAATTGGGACAATAGTTTGAGTGACAATACCAAAATAAAAAATGTATAAAATTTCATTTTTAAACGTATATATAAATTTTATTTTTCCCCTTATGTATTATGTTTTCTAGATGTGTGTTCAATGTATTTTTTGGGCAATCTAATATTCACAAGTCACCCATCTCAAATAGAATTCAATGTAAGTTATAAGTTAGTTTGAAAGTTATGTGAAATTTTGTCGATCCACCTTAACTAAGTCAATTTCATGCACATGTAAAAATATACATTCATTCGTGAAGAAAATAAAATGACATCTGATTAGTTATAGTGAAACAAGATTAATATACAAGACAAAAATCACAATTAATTAAGATTTAAATTTTTAACATGTGTTGTTGTTTCATCCATCCATCTAAAATGTGATTACACACACATCTTGTGCATTTTTACCCAATGCCATGGATGATATCCTTCTCTCAAGAGTTAACCAACCAACTTGGGCAAATTTAAACACTTGATTCCCATTCCACCTATGATAATTTCATTTTCACATGTAGGTTAATTGATATGGTCATTTTTAATGAATATGAACCGTTGGATCTTTGTGATCAATTTTGTTCATACACAATTTTTCCATCCATTTGTTACACTTTTGTTGTTGAAATTCACCTCCATCCATCCTGGGTTCAAATTTATTGTATTCAATCATGAATTTTCATTGCTATTTTCCTTCCCTCCCCCTTAATTAATATTCACTAATTTTGAAGATTCCATTTAGAAAGTTAAAATGTTTCAGAATATTTCAAAAGATTGTTCATTTTTCCTTTACAATTATTTTTTTCTGTTTGAATTATTAATTGTTTTGCAATTTTCAACATTTCTAAAAATAATATAATTTATGCCAAAGCCGCCATAGTGAGCACCTCGACTATTCATGGTAACCAATGCACTTGAGCTGGTTACCAGACATAATCATCCCTGGTTAGAATTCAGATACCCTCTTTTCACACCCACACACAGAGCAGTTGTGGAATCTTCATCCAAGCAGTGAAAGAGGTTATTGCATCATTGGGCCAATGAGAGCCTAGGGTGGTACCTTGGACTAACTAGTAGGTCACAAGTGAAACGGAGGTTTGAAGGTTATGTGGGTTGGTAGGTCACAAGTGAAATGGAGGTTTGAAGGTCATGTGGGTTGGTAGGTCACAAGTGAAACGGAGGTTTGAAGGTTATGGGTTGGTAGGTCACAAGTGAAACGGAGGTTTGAAGGTTATGTGGGTTGGTAGGTCACAAGTGAAATGGAGGTTTGAAGGTTATGGGTTGTAACACATGGAGATTCCCACAAGGGATGGTTATGGTATGCATAGAAAACGGTGAGGATAACAATTACGACGAGGATAACCATTACGGTAACGTGATGTTTTGTATAGTGACTACTACAGGTATACTAGGGTCTATTCCGGAGCATAATTGACATCTCTACCATGGATTCACATGAATGAAAATTCAATATATTTCATGTATAAAAAATTTTAACATAATTTTTAATTTTATGTTTTTGCTATATTATTATTATTATTATTATTTTGATCAACAAGAGTGTTGGTGAACAACAGTAGAATCTATTAATATGAAAAAAAAAAACCATTACAAAGGTCAAAAAGTACAAGAAGAGCTGGTGAGACAACCACCCAAAAGCATGCAAAACTTGAGTAAAGCCTTTGGAGCCCTTGACTAACCATGCCATGTTAACATATCAATGAAAACAATTATCTTGTATTATGGAATGAATTAAAACCATTTTTTTAAATAGTTAAAAGCCTAATTTTTGGGTTGTCACAATAGGCACTTACCTACTAACCTACTATATTTGAGGGCTTTCAAACAATTTTTATTAATAGTTAAAAAACCTAGTGTTGGTTTGCCATGATAGGCACGTACTTATTAACCAACCTACCTACCTACCAAGTGATTTCAAACAAACTTGATTAGTGGTTTAAAAACAACCTAGTGTTGGGTTACCACAATAGGCACTTACTCATCAACCTACATTCATTCCGAGTGATTTCAAACAAACTTTATTAATGATTTTAAAATCTAAGGTTGGGTTGCGAAGATAGAAAGACATTTACCAACCTACCAATTAACCTACCTACCTACCTACCTACCGAGTGATTTCAAACAAACTTGATTAGTGGTTTAAAAACCTGGTGTTGGGTTGCCATGATAGGGACCTACCTACCTACCCAGTGATTTCAAGCCTGCCATGCTACTTGGCTGGAGATGGAAGAAGAAGGAGGAGGATGAGGAGGAGAATGAGGAGCAATGGAGCTGCAGTGAGAATCTGCTGACTACTTGCTTGCTTGCTTTACAACAACTGCATGCACAGATGCAAAGAGGAATGTGCAGTTTTAGTGTTGGATTTCCAACAGCACCAGCAGTAGAGGAAGATCTTCCTTGGGGTTTGGAGAAAGAAAGAATTAATTAGAGTAGTTTGGTTTTTGTAGATGTGTTGTTGTTGTTGTTGTTGTGGTGGTGGTGGTTTTTTTCTTTTTTTCTTTTTTGGGTTTTCTTTCTTTCTCATCTTGAGCAGCAGGAGCAGCAGATTTTGGAACTTTTTGTGGTCTCTGAATTTCATTTGTTTTGCTCCTGGGAGCAAGCTTGCTGCTTTCTTTCTAGAAAATGAGCTTGAATTCAGAAAGAAAATGCACTACTTAGGGGTTCCACAAGAGGAGCTTTGTTCTTTGTTGCAGCAGGTGGGGTGTGGGTGATGGCTCCTTGTCCTCCTCCTCACCATCATCAGCACTAGCAGCGGCCTGCGGTAGTCTACTACTACCCCTACTACTGTGAAGTGAAGAAGCAGCAGGAGCAGCAGCAGCAACAGCAGGAGGTTTTGTAGGAACCCATTTCCTCTCCACAACTAACAAAAAAAAACGAAAAACCTGCTGGTACTGGACTGCTGTCACACCCAATAGATTGAATTCCTTCAATCCATTCCATTCATATATGTAGCAGCAAGCAACTGTGGCTCCACCCAACAACAAGAAAAAGAAGCAGAAGAAGAAGAAAACCCATCTGGTTTGACAGTAACAACAGATCAAACAAAAAACAAACACTGCATATGCCCAAAAACCAAAGAAGATCAACTCATGGGCGACCACGAGATGAGCATCATGGCGGTGCAGGGAGGAGATCAACAACAAGCTGCAATAAGTGCTGCTGTAATGCAGACGGAAATCATCATGGATGCAGCACCACCCATGTGGCCAAACACCATGGAAGCTCTGCTACAAACAGATCGCCGAAAGAAACTACTGCTGGCTCCTTCTCTTCGTCTTCCTCCTCATCCAGCAGCAGCTCTAGAAACAACAACAACAAGGGGAATGGGAGCTGGAGTGTATTTCAACGCTGAGAATACATTCGTGGATTGCAACCACTTCCAAGACTTGCTTCTAGAACCCAGCAACAGCATCAACCAGCGGCAGCAGCATCCTGAACAACAACAAGGTCGTTCTTCAGGTGGTCGCCACGGTGTTCTAAGGGAGCTTTACTCGGACAAGCAAGCGGAGTCCTTGAGCTTTATGCAACGCCAGCTCCGGGTGCTCAACATGCAAAGACTGGAAGCCGAGAGAAAACTACTTCTCGAGGACGATTACGTTTCTCATGAGCAGCAGCTTCCCTACAACAACAAACGTACCCATCTCAGAAACAACAACAAAGCAGCAGCAGCAGCAGAAGAAGAAGAAGAAGAGCATGAGCCTCTGAGTAGTAGAGTTTGTTCCTGTGAGGAGGAGGAGGAGGAGGATGCAGCAGCAGTAGCAGGAGCAGGAAGAGGTGGAGCTTGGAATTTGTCAGAGAGTAGGAGTATGGAAACTGCAGATGAGGAAGGCAGGAGGTGGGCACATGAGTACTGGAGAGAGAGGGCAAGAGCATTGGCAAAGCTTCTATCTGAGAGCATAAAGAGAGAGGCAGATCTGAGTGCAAAGCTGGAAGGTTGTACTTGTGTACCAATGGGCCCCAATTCTCCAAAACCTGCCCATTTGCAGCAACAACAACATCCTCCTCCTCCTCCTCCTCCTCCTCCTCATCATCATCATCATCATCATCAGCAGCAGCAGCACCCCAACAATAACAACAACAACTCCTCTTCTCAGCAGCAGCACCACCACCACCACCACATCAACAACATCTCTTCTCAGCAGCAGCAAAGCTCTAGAGTGGAAGCTTTGAACTATTGCGGTGATAGTTACTTGCGGTTTGTTCTCAGGAATGCACCAGTTGTTGCTAGTCATCAGGTGCACACTCACAAACTATTCAAGCCACTCAGTGAATTCAATTCCAAATCAATCATTTTGCAACCCATTTCAATCGCTCACTCGCTCACTTGTTCCTTAAATTCAATCTCTAACTGAATTCTTTTGCAACACATTCATTTCAAGCACTTGCTTGCTCACTTGGTGAATTCAATCTCTAACTGAATTTTTTTTCCAACACATTTCAAGCACTTGCCTTGGTGAATTCAATCCAATTGAATTGAATTGAATTTTTTTGCAACATGTTTCAAGTGCTCACTTCAGTGAATTCAATCCAATTGAATTGAATTCTTTTGCAACATGTTTCAAATTGCTCACTTCAATGAATTCAATCCAATTGAATTCTTTTGCAACATGTTTCAAAGTGCTCACTTTGATGAATTCAATCCAATTGAATTTTTTTGCAACATGTTTCAAGTGCTCACTTGGGTGAATTTAATACAATTAAATTTTCTTTTGCAACATGTTTCAAGTGCTCACTTAGATGAATTCAATCGAATTGTATTTTTTTTGCAACATGTTTCAAAGTGCTCATTTCGATGAATTCAATCCAATTGAATTTTTTTGCGATGTAACTGAATCTTTTTACAACAAGAGTTTGCATTTTATTTTTTTCTTGCCAACAACATGCTTCAAGTCCTTGGTGAACTCAAACTGATTTTTTTTTTTTTTTTACAAACCCCTTTTCTTAAATTTAATTATTTTTTTTTTTCTTTATTATGAAGTTTTTTTTTCTATTTATTT
>Ga0116231_10003942_pt1 | contig 30360 bp, 27 predicted proteins | sample S1TSphgellanicum_2_FD_89695 | JGI IMG/M metagenome (GOLD analysis project Ga0116231, IMG submission 89695) | Host-associated microbial communities from peat moss isolated from Minnesota, USA - S1T2_Fd - Sphagnum magellanicum MG | ecosystem: Host-associated > Plants > Peat moss > Unclassified... | reverse complement strand
TCGAGTTCGTCGACGACGAACCATAAGCGCTGATCGCGTTCCTCGGCGCCGTTCATCGCCTCGACGATCGCCAGGCGCATCCAGGCCGCGATCATTGCGCGCAGCCCCGCGATCTGTCCCGCCTTGTACGGGATGAACAGGAGACTCGCCGAATCCGGCCTGCGCACCCACTCGCGGACGGAGAACGGGGCCGCCCGTTGCGCACAGACGGTCTCGAACGCGGCGACCGCCGAACCCGTCACGGAGCGGATCGAACTGAACATGCGCGCATTGTCCGGATCCATGAACGGCTGGGCCGGAGTTCCCGCGACCAAGGGCCGCAGTTCCTCGGCCGGCGCGACGGTCAGGAGACGCCACAATTCCGCGGAATCGCGTCGGCCGGTCTCGTGACAACGACGCAGCACCGCGGACAGGAACGTGCGCGCATACCCTCGCCACTCCTCACCCGAGGCATCGCTGCTCGTGGGCACGAGTCCGCTGGCGAGCAGTTCGACATCGTAGGCGTTGCGGATCTCCGCATGCCAGTCCCATTTGACGGAACGGGCCTCGAACGGATTCAGGACGATGTCGCCGCGATAACGATCGAAGAAGCGATCGCGGTAGCCGCCGTCCGGGTCCGCGAATACTGCGCGGTCACCGCGCAGAATGGCAGCTCCCACGAGCTCGCGAATCGCGGTCGACTTGCCGGTTCCGGTCGAGCCGATGAACTTGAAGTGCTTGGTCTCGTCGAGCCGCGACAGACGCTGTCCGGCGACGCTGAGATCCGCCGCCCCCGACCGTCGCGGAGACTCCGCAAGGCGCATCGGCCGCTTGTCGAGTACCCGCACCCCCCGCCTGAAGGTCTCGCGCCGCCGCAATCCCCAGGCGCCGGCTCGGCCGGCCAGCAAGAGCAGCGCGGCGACGCCAAACATGAGCGCCAGCACCCGGGCGCTCACCGAGGGAAGCATGGTCACGACGCTCATCGGGTTTCCGTGGTCCTGACCACGAAATAGTCGCCACCCTCACCATAGACCGGTGCGCTGCGGTCGACACGGACGCAAAGACGCGGTGGCTCGCCGCATCGTCGCCAGGCGGCCCGGCCGCCCTGGCTTTCGAGGTGGGCGACGTTCGCGGCAAGGGCGTCCCGCCGCTCCCGCAGCGCCGACAATTCGGCCGTCGTCGGCAGGCTCCACCAGAGCAGCGCGCCGGGAATCACCGCCGACACGCTCGCGCAGACGAGACTCCAAAGCGAGGCGCGCAGGCTCGCGGCGCGACCCAGGGCGCGCAGGGCAGCCATCGCGCGATAGGTCTCCGCGCTGAGCGCCTGCAGCTCGTCGATGAGCGTACGGCGTATCTCGTCGCGCACCACGGCGTCGAGACCGCGCGTATGGGCTTTGAGCGATTGGATGTTCTCTTCGACCGAGCGCTGATGGGCCTGGGCGCTCTCCAGCAACAGCCCGAATTTCATCGTGTCGTCGTTCATGCCGTGCTCCCCTTCATTCGATCGCGCGTTCGTCGGACTCGCGTCCGCGCCGCTGGGCGGCGGCGGACGTCGCGTGCTCGCCGGGCGCGCCGCGCGTGGGCGCGGGCGCGGGCGCAGGCGCGAACTGGATCAAGCGCCACGCGGGGTGCGAGGCGAGCTTGAGATAGGCGGTCAGATCCGGCAGCTGCTCGATCTGCGAGGGCAGCAACGCAGGTTCGATGTTGATGTGCTCGCTGTCGGTGATGGAGCCGATGCGTTCGTCGTAGCGTCGGCTCATCGATCGCGTCGTGCGAACGATCTCGCGCTCCCCGACGAGCTGCGAGGCGAATCGCGCCGTTCCGCCGCCCTCGCTCGCGGCGCAGCGAAAGATCACGCTATTGCTGCAATTTTCGACGATCGTATGGGCCTCCCCCTGCCCATAGCTGCTGGAAACCTGCGCGATCGACTGAAAGCCGAGGACGCAGCGACCGTCGAATTTTCGCAATCGCGCGAGCGCGTCCTTCAAACCGTCGATGGGTCCCAGGGCATCGAGTTCGTCGATCACGAACCAGAGCCGCCGATTGCCACCCTGCGAATCCCGGGCGGGCTCGCGGTTCATGGTTTCGAAGATAGCGAGGCGCATCCAGGCGGAGATCGAACTGCTCAACGCCGCGATTTGCGCCGCTTTGTACGGCATGAACAGCACCCCCGGCGATTCCTCGCGCACCCACCGGCGCACCGATTGTCCCGGCGCGTCTTGAACCGCCACGTACTGCAATGCACTAACCGCGTCGATCGTGACCGATCGGATGGAGTCGAACATTTTGGCGTTGTGCTCGGCGAGGAAGGGCTGGGCCGGCGTGCCCTCGACGAGCGCCCGCAGTTCTTTGGGCTCCGCCGCGACCAGCAGGCGATACAGTTCGCCGGGATCGCGCTCCCCCGCCTCGTGGGTTTGCCGCGCGACCGCCGTGAAGAAGGTGCGGGCGTAACCGGTCCAGGTCGGATCCGAGCGTGGTCGGTCGGGAATCAAGGAGCGCGCGAGCTGCTCCGCGTCGTACGCGGTCTCGATCTCGGCGAACAAATCCCACTTCCTCGACCGTGCATCGAACGGATTCAAGATGACGTCGCCCCGCTCGGCGCGATAAAACTCGCGTGCGTAACCGCCGTCGGGATCGGCGATCACCGCGCGGTCGCCGCGACGCAGAGCGCCGTCCAGGAGCTCCCGTATCGCCGTGCTCTTGCCGGTTCCGGTCGTGCCGATCAACTTGAAGTGCTTGGCTTCGTCCTCCGGCGGGACCCGCGTGCCGGCGATGCCGAGCGCCCGGTCCCGACCGGCCATCGCTGCACGACCGGCGCCCTGCTCTTTCATGGGGGCGCCGACGCCCTCGATGCGAGTGCCGCGCCGATGCGGCGACTCCGCGGGCGGCTCGCGCATCCACCAGCGTCCGCCCGCATAGCCCACGGCCCCGGCGATCGTCGCGGCCAAACCGGTGTGCAGAACTCCCCCGTACGCGATGCCGGCGGCCTCGAGCAGCGGGTCGGCCATCGCCACCGCGACGCCGGCCGCGGCCGTCAGTGCCGCCCCGAACAGCGGCGCGCGAAAGTATTGGCGCGGCCTTGCCCCGCGGAGTGCCATCGCCGCGAACATCGGTCCCTGCACGCTCGCATAGTCCATGAACAGCCCCCACCAGACACTCATGCCGGGTCCGAGGATTGCGAACCGCGACGCTTGCGTTCGGGATCGAACCAGATTTCCTTGATGTGGCGTTCGTGCCGTTCGACGCCGAACTGGATCACGACGTCGATCAACAGGTACAGCAGATTCTTGATGTCGCGCCGGGCCAATTCGCGGCCACCGGGGTTCTCTTTGACGAGCAGTACGAGTTGCTCGAAAGCGAGCTCGGCACTCGCGGCGTGCACGCTCGTGATCGAACCCGGATGCCCGGAATTGACGTTGCGCAGGTAGTCGAACGCTTCCTCGCCGCGCAACTCCGCCAGCAATATCCGATCCGGTTTCATGCGCAGGCAGGATTCCAGCAATTGCTTCGGGGTGACCCGCGCGACGCCCTGGTCGTCCTTGGAGTAGAACAGCCGAACGTGGTTCGGGTGCCGGTCGAGCACGAGTTCCTGAGCATCCTCGATCGTGACGAGTCGTTCGTGCGGGGGGATCTCCCGGATCAAGGCCTTGGTCCACGTGGTCTTTCCGGAGCCGGTCGGACCGGACACGAGGATGTTCTTGCGGCTCGCGACGGCGAGGCGCATGAAGGCTTCGAACTCTGCGTTCGCGAGCAGACGCCGCAGTTCCCCCTCCACGGGGTCCGGGCCCGGTGATGATGCCGTCTTGCGAAAGATTCCCCGCTGCGCCAACTCCGTAATCGACCAGACCGCCTCCGAGGGCCGGCGAATCGTGATTGCCACGCAACCCCCACTCGTTGCGGGTGGCAGGACGATTTGAACGCGCTCGCCGCCGGGCAGGGAGGCGGAAAGCAAGGGCGACGACGCATCGATCCGTTGATGGGTCGCATTCGCGACCAGTTTCGCAAAGCGCTGGCACCAATCGAAATCCGCGAATTCCAAGCGCTCTCGCCGCCAACCACGAGAGGTCTCCACATAGGCTTCGCCCGGACGGTTGATGCACAGTTCCGTGACGGACGCATCGCCCAGCCAAGGCCGCAGGCCGTGCAAGGTCAGTGCGAGGGAGGAGGCCGCCTCCTGGCGGTCAACGAGGTGTGGGCCGGAGCGCATAAACACTGCGAAAGTCCAGATCGCGGGCGACCAGCACCTGGATTCGGTCGCCTTGGGCCTTCGTGATCGTGGGTGGAATGTTGATGGTGTTCTTCAGCACCTCGGTCATGACACCCTCGCCGGCGGACGGGTTGTAGATGACGGTGCCATCGCCGCGGCTCGCGGATTGCACCCCGGCCTGGACCGCACCGTCGATCATCGTCACGAGCATCGCGGCACCAAAGCGTTGCCAGAAATGTCGTTCGACCTCGCCCGACAATCCGGCCCGGCCCAACTCGTCCGTGCCCGGCGAGGCCAGAGGGATGATCACGCCGGTCGGGGTCCGCGCTTCGGTCCACAGTACGAACAGCCGCGAGGCGCCCTGCTGCACCTGTCCCCGCACCTCCCCGACGAGTTTGGTGCCGCGCTCGAGGAGCACGACCTGTCCATCGACCCCGAAGGTATCGGTGGCGGTCACACAGGTCGTCATGCCGGGCAAGGTCGAGTCGATCGCCGTTTCCAAACTGCAGTCGATGAAAGCGCCCTTCGGGAGCAGCAGTTGCATCGTCGGCAAGAGCTCGGCCTTGACGGTCGCCGTCAGACTCGGACGCAGCCATTCTCCGAGGCGGCGCGAGTCGGGACCCGGCGCGTCGCCGTGCGTGAGGTCGGCGGGTTGACCGTAGGGCGCAGCACCGGCGGGAAGCTGCAAACCGGCGCTCGGCGGCACGGATTCCCCCGGGGCGACGAAGGCCGATCCGGACAGTTGACGCTCCCTGTCGAGTTGCGCCGGGGTCTTTGGTGCCGGTACCGCGGAGGATCCCGGCGCGATCGCGATCGGCGTCGGCGGCGCTTCCCCGGCCGGCGGCACTTCGCTCAGGAATTGTGGGACGACCTCGGGCGGCACGGTCTCGGGCGGCACCGTCTCGCGCGGCGGCGGGAGCGGCGGCGCATCGATGCGGCCGAGCGAGGGCAGCGGCAGATCCCCCTCGCCGCGCCGCGCGGCGGCGGCCAGGGCGTTGCGGCGCAGGTCGCCCGGTCGCGTCAACGCATGCGCGTAATACCAGGCCAAGGCACCGAATCCGAGCACGGCGACGAAGCCCAGGGAGAGCAGATTGCCGACGCGCGACTGGAGCGATCGGGCGCGATTCACGGCGGTCTCGGCGCGCTCGCCGTCGATGCCCTGCGCCGCTGGCGCGGAGGCGGGTCCGGGTTCCATCGCGCTCATGGGCCACCCCCGCGGGTGTCGCGCTGCACGCCCGGCGTGATCGTCCCGGAGTCCAGGCGCACCCCGCCGCCGCCGAACTGTTGATTGATGACGCAAGCCGTCAAGTGACCGCGCCGTAAAATGAAGCGGCGGGCGATACGGTGGATGACGACGTCGCCATCGTCCATGCTGAAATTCAGCAGGGACTCTCCGCCGTCGTCGTTGCGTACGAAAATGGCCGGCAATTCCGCGCGGGCCGGAAAACGCAGGCGGGTATGGACCCCGTCGTCCGAAGCCGCCTCGGGCTTCAGGGAGCGATCTCCGCAAAACCAGTAGTCGACATTGCGTGGCCGCTCGTTCGCCGCGTCTCGCAGCCGTCGCTCGAGCTCCTGCGATTCGGCGGCGCTTGCCTCGCGTGCGAGATCCGGCGGATACGTAAATCGCAAGGCGTAGATGACCGTGGGGTCGTCTTCGGGGGGCCGATTCGGGACCGCCGTATAATCGATCTGATACTCGCGCCGATTCGTCAGCACGGTCAGATTCGTGGCGATCCGCGCCGCCTTCGGCTTGAGGAACAGATGATTGCCCTGGCCCACGAAGGACAGCGCCTCGATGTCGCCTGCGCCCAGGCCGACGAAACTTTCGCCGGGCTCGAATTCGAGATCGATTTGGTAACCCACGTAGCCATGCAGACGGTAGACCTCGTCGGCGCGAAACGGCGCGGTGCGCACGCGCGGATCCGTGCTGCCGGGTGCGGGCACGGTTTCGGCGGCGAGCGCGGCCGCGAACCAGAGCGCGACGAGCCCGACGGCGCAGTTCCAACCGCGCGCGCCGGTCACGGCGCCTTCCCGCCGGCGTCGGACGACGCCTGGGGCTCGGGCAGTACTTCCGGCTCGGATTTGAAATCGAGGATCTTGAAGCCGAGCGGATTCCATCGCCGCACTCTGGGATCCTTGGCCGGTTCCGAATAGGTGAATTGGATCGTCGCGATCCAATGAGTGACGCTCTCGGCCGACCCCGCCCCGCGGCGTGTCGCCTTGAGGTAGCGCACTTGGGCGAGATCGGCGAGGCCGCTGGCGCGGGTAAAGAAGCTCACGGACTCGACTTGTGCGCGGACGCTGCTGCCATCTTTGTGCAGGTTCAGCGGCGACTGCGGGTTGGTCGTGGTCCACTGCGCATACCAGGCTTGATTGCGCGCCGCCGAATGAAACGACCCGCATTCCTCGTAGTCGCTTTCCGCGGTTCCGAAGTCGAACCGTTCACAGATCGTCACGTAATGGGAGAGGAAATAGCGGGTGACCGCCTCGGCCGGAGTGGCCGTGCCATCAAAGGCCGGCACGACATCGACGATGCCGGTCGTGTTGTCGACGCGCACGACGAAGGGTTCGACCCGCTTGAGCGGCATCAGAACGATCAACGCCACGCACCCCGCGAGCGCGCAGGTCCAGCCGGCACCCGCGACCCACCACGCCGTACGCGCGGTTCTCTCCATGCGCGAGGTCCGATCCCGGTCCCAGCTCTCGGCCTCCTCGAAGTAGGCGAGCAATCCCGGATCCGCGTTCATCGCCGACTCTCCGGCGGTGGCGCCATGGACGATGAGTCAGGTGCCGCTCGGGTGATCCCGGCGGGAAACGCTCGCGGCGCGTTGATGGGCTCGAGGCGCGTGTCGCAGCGGACGACCGGCTTCGAACAGGCGCAAAGGCTCAGCGAAAGCCAGAGTATCGACGATGTCTTCATACACCCTCCTTGGTGTCCGAGCCTTCAGCGGGTCAGCAGCCGTACGGGGGAAGGCGACGGCGATGGCGACGGGGCGTCCGGCGCCGCGCCCGCCAGTCGCCGCTCACTGCGTATTGCGGCGGATCTCTTGTGCCTCTCCCAGAGTTCCCGGCGGGCTCCGTGGAGACTTCCGCCGACCGAGCGACTGATCACGCCGAGCGTGCTCAAGGCGGCGCCACCTCCGAGTGTTGCCGCGATCGGCATGACCTGGCGCAGCACCAGAAAGACGATCATCGAGACCAGCAGCATGTTCGCGGTATCCATGAGGTGCAGTCCCTTGCCGAGCGCGGCGGTCTGCGCGACGTAGGAATTTACGACGTGCAACAGCAGCGCACCGAGCATGACGGTCAGTATCGTGATCAAGGCATAGTTCGAGAGCTGGGCGAGCCAGGCCGTGAAATAGCGCTTGGTGCTCTCGAACAGGGTCAAGGCAATGAAGAGCGGGCCGAGCGCGAGCAGAACGGCCAGCGCGATCTTGGAGAGGGCAATCAGGAACATCGTATAGATGCACAGTGCACCCAAGAGCACCCAGATCAGAAGAATCGTGCAGCCGCCGAGAATGTCCAACTTCCCGATCGAGGCGAACAACGCGTCCGCGACGGAGCCCGCGCTGTTCCAAATCGCGTCGATGGTGGTGACCGGATCCGTCGCGCCGACCACGGCTGCGGCAAGCTGCGCCGGGGCATTGTAGAAGGTATCCACGATGACGCTGTTATAGAGCCACAGATCGAGGCTCATGCCGAGGACGACCGCGAGCACGATGATGCGTCGCAATCCCTCGACCAGGGCTTCGCCGATCTTGCCCGTGAGCTGCAGATAGCCCCAGCCCATGCAATAGATCGTCGCCAGACTCACGATCGCCGGCTCGAGCAGGTTCGCGAGGCGCGCCGTGTTGTCGCCGATGTAGCCTGCGAGCTGCGCGTCGAGCCAGGCCGAGAACGTGGCAAAGAATCCCATGATGAACCCCTCTTGGTTTTTTCAGGGTACCGGTTGAAAGCGGGTCGAAAACTGTCCATGAGCCGCAATGTCGAGTTCGCGCTGTTGCTGATCGAGAGCGGCGGCCTGAGCCTGGATCGCCTGGGTCATCACCTGCAGTTTGATCTGCTCGTTCTGCACCATCGCGAGTTCCGCCGAAATGCGCGTTTGAAGTTCGAGTACGCCTTTTTGATCGACGGCCGAGGGGATGGCATTGATGAGGCTCTGCAGCGCGGCGAAGCGATTGCTCGCGCTCGTGAGAGCGGCCTGGGAGACCGCCTGCTGGGTCGCGGTCCATTGCCTCGTCGCGGTCATCTGTTGCCGGTTGGCCGGGGACAGCGCGGCAAATTGCGCGCCCGAGAGTTTCGTGTTGGCGGCGACCAGATTCTGGATGCTGCCCGCGAGGCCCGCATAGCTGCCCCCGGACCCGGCGCCCGCGCCGTTGAGCTGGCTCCAGTTCGCAGGCAGGTAGTTTCGATCCGTTCCACTCAGCAGCAGCTGCATGCCGCGCGGGCCGCTCATCGATTGCAAGGTCTGCTCGGCCTGCTGCAGTTGGGACCTGAGCGTGGCCAGCTGCTGCGCGGCCGTTTGCACCTCTTGAACGAGCTGAATCGTCGCCGGCACGTCGACGACGGCCCATTGAGCCTGCGCGGGCAATGCCGCGCAGAGTGCGAGTGTCGGCAGGATGAACCATGATGTTGGGCGCACGGCATTGCTCCTTGCTGTTTCAGGGTTGGGATTGAAGGCCCGGCTCCACCGGGGCTGCGTGACTCGAGTGCGCTTCACCCCCCATGAACGAGGGCAACCAGTCGGCGGGATCCGGGCCGGCCTGCGCGATCAAGCGATGCATGCGCTCGACTTCGCTGCGACGTCCGGAGATCACTGCGAGTTCCGCGTCGAAACCTTTGAGCTCCAGTTGACAGACGACGCTATGGTGGCCCTGCTTGACGAGAAACCGCCGCGAGCCCGGTTCGATCCGTTCCTTGACGAGCTTGAATTCCCGCTCGGTGAGACCGAGTCCCCGCGTGTATTCCGTCGCGTCGGCATCGACATTCGGGAAAAAGATCTTGGTCGGCGTCTGTTCGACGAGCGTGCGGCTGATCGGACTGTCCAGGACATCGCTCGCGCTCTGCGTCGCGAGGCAAATCACCGCGTTGAGCTTGCGCCAGGTCTTCGGACCGTCCTTGGCGAAGTTCTCGAAGCCCGGATCGGCGAGCAGCCGCCAGAACTCGTCCATCCAGCAGACGAAACGCCGGCCGTCGAGCATCCGGCGCACGAGATGGAACAAATAGAGCGTCACGGGTGCGCGTGTCAGGGGATTATCGAGGAAGTCCGTGACATCGAAACCCATGACGTCCGTGCGCCCGAGGCGGCCGATGAGGCTGTCGACGGCGTTGTCGAACACCCAGGCATATTCGCCGCCACGACTGGCGCACCAGCGTGACAGGCGTGCGTGCAAGCCCTCGGCGTCGGTCGGGTCGAGGAACTCGACGAGCCGCGAGAGCCGTCGCGCCCCGGGCTTCAAGGCCAAGGTGCCGCGCAGGGCCTGGTCGAGATCCGCTTGCTCGCGTACGGAGTGGGGCGCGCCGCCGGGGTCGCTCGCGCGGGCTCCGGCGAGCGCCCGCAACCAGACCTTCAGGAACTCGACGTTGTCGGCCGACGCGGGTAGCTGCAGCGGGTTGAAACCGGTCGGAACGCCGCTGACGAGCGGCAGATACTCGCCGCCCAGCGCGCGGACCAGGATCTCGAGGCCCCGGTCTTTGTCGAACAGCACCTGCGTGGCGCCATGCCGGCGCAGCATGGCGACGAGGAAGCCGATGAATACGGTTTTTCCCGATCCGGTCGGTCCGCAGATGAGGGTGTGGCCCGTATCCTTGCGGCTGCCGCCGTCGGGATCCGCAGGATCGCTGGCGTGCAGCGAGAAGTGAAATGCGGAGCCGGCACTCGTCATCAGCGTGGTCAGCGCCCCGCCCCAATGGTTGCCGATCGCGCGCCCGGTCGCATAATTGTGCAAAGGGGCCATCGCGGCGAAATTGCGCGACGTGATGGGCGCCTTGCGGGGCCGCATCGCAAAGTTGCCCGGAAGCTGGGCCCAGAAAGCCGCTTCGAGCGCGAGGTCTTCACGCGCCACGAGCATTCCCGTATCCGCCAACAAGCTGCGCGCCAGTGCGATCGCATCGTTCAGCGATTTCAGTCGCCGTGCGCCCAGGACGTCCGCGGCGGGCAGGTCGGCGATGATTTGCAGGGAGAAATGATGGTCGCCCATGACGAACTCATTGCTCGTCAGCGCATCGAGCGCGCCGTGCAACTCCTCCGCCTGCGAGACCGCGAAATCCCCGGCGTTCTGCATGCGGTGATATTGTCGTTGCAGCAGGGATTGACCGGCGGCCTTCGACAGGAACGAGAAGGACTGCGTCAGCACGAACGGAAAGGGCGCGGCCAGCAAGGCCCCGAACATGCCGACGCTCGTGGGCGTCGGATACTCCTTGATCCCGAGGATCGCGCCGACCCGGGCCGCCGTCGGCGCACGGTATTCGATGGCTTCGTTGCCGAAGAACAGGCGCGACGTCGCCAGCGCAGTGGCGATGGACTGGCGCTGCAAGGGCATGCGCTGCCATTCGCCGCTCACGAGCAGTCCGAGATACTCCAACAGGGAGGAGCAAAAGCGGTTTCCGAATCGGTACGTCCCGAGCAATTCGGGCTCGTAGCGCGAGAGCGCCGCCCGCAGGGTGTCCGCCAGCTTGGCGCACGCATCGAGCGCGTCGGCCAATTCAGCGCGGGCAGCTTCCCGCGTCGTTCGCTGCACCACGCGCGCGGCAAGACCACTCGTCAACCCGGCGGTCGGACGATAGAGTGTCGCGATATAGAGTTCGTTCTGCATGAGTCTGGCGCCGGCGAGGCGCTCGCGATACTTCTCGGCCAGCGCGGTGGCGAATGCGGGCCCCGGCGCGCCGTTTTCCGGCGGCGCCGTCGTGAGCGTCGCATCCCGGCGCCGGATCACGTGTGTCCAGATCGCGAGGTTCGGGCTCGCGAGATTGCGCCACAACACGTTGAGTCGCTCGTGCCAGGTGTTGAGCTCGACGTCGTCGGCGCATTCGAAGCTGGCGCCGCCCAGGCGCAGCGCCTGCAGATAGACGCCGTCGCGGGTGCGCACGACCGTCTCGGAGACATGCGCGGAATAGGGAAGCCGCTCTGCCGCCGTGAACTCGCGGTGTAGCGCCGCCGCGCGCCATGACCTCACCATGAGGCACTCCGGTGACCGCCCGCTCCTGAGAGGGCGCGACGGCCGGGGCGTCGACCCGACGGGCGGGGCAGATCGAGGGCGAGCGGGCTGTAACTGCTCGAGCGCCAATAACGCCCATTGGCAAAGTAGGCCGGCAGGCGCGTACGAGCGGCGAGCAGGAGCAGATCGAAATACCGGGCGTCCCGTGAGCACAACAGCAGGGCCAGACCGTGGATGGGGATACACAGCAGCAGCTCGAGCAGATTCTTGGTCAACAGAAATCCCTCGAGAGTGAACACCATGTTGAACAACAGCGCCGAGTAGGTGACGCCCCAGCGCATCGGCGGCCGGGTGGCGCCCACGAACAAGGTGTCCATCGTCAGTCCGGGATTGCGTTGGCTCACGGGAGGCCCCCTCAAACGCCGAACATGCCGCGGACCCAAGTCACGATCTGCGGCGCGCCGAAGCCGATCGCGATTCCCAGGATGGCGGCCAGACACCACCCCCAGCTCATTCGATTTGCCATGGCCATTCCGCCCAGGACCATGACGAGGATGATGGCGACCGGGGTGAGCCACGCGAGGATGTTCGACTGCAGGGCGGAAGCGCCGGTCAGAAAGGGCGAGGCCTGTGCCCAGGCGAGACTCGGCAGACCCGCGCACGAGCCCAAACCGAAGGTCGGCACGAGAATGCCGCTCGAGGCGGACGATCGTTGACGGTGGCGTTGACGCATGATGGAAATCCTTTTCCGGTGAATCGATGAGAGGGAGAACGTCCTTGGGGTCGACAGAGGTGGACCGCTCCTACACCTCCGCCTCCAAACGGCTCTCCTCGTCGCGCTGGGCGGCAAACTCTTCGCGCTTCGCCTTGCCGGGAGCGCCGAATCGGAAGCTCTGAACGACGAAGGAATGATCGTATTTCTTCTCGCCCTCGGCATCGGTCCAGTTGTTGGCGCGAATCTGTGCCTGCAGGATCAACTGGTCGCCCTTGCGCGCGTTTTTCGCGAGCACTTCGCCGAGCGACTCGAAGGCGACGAACCAAAGACTGGTCGTGGCTTCCCGCGGATTTCCGTCCTCGTCCTTGCCGGCGTAGTCGTTGCCGACGAGACAGAAACGCGTGTAGGTGGTGTCCGCCTTGACCGTGAGTTCCGGATTCTTGGCGAGATTACCGATTGCGGTGATCGTAAAACTGTTCATGGTGGTTCTCCTGATGGGAAGAGATGAGACTCGGGGCGTACGCCGTGGCGTGCGAGAGAGTCTGCAAGACCTCGTCGAAGAGAAAAATGAACTTATCTGGCGCGTATGAACAGAAACGCGCGAGATGGCCGGACGCGCAGCGCGCCCCCCGCGGCCGCGACCGCGGGGGCGGCAGAGCCTGACGGACGTCCTAAACGCCGAGCCGGTCGATTTCCGCGAAACAGTTTCTCAGCCAGACTTTGACCCGCTGCCGCTCGAGCAGCCCCAGACCCGTCACGTCCCCTTCCGCCTTGTTGGCCGCGGCCCAAAAGCTCGAACTGCTCGCGTCGATCTTGATCATCGACGTCTCCTGCAGCCGCTTGATCGTGATCACCTGGGCGCCGAGACCCAGTGCGCGTTCCTTCTGACCGGAGGAGTTCAGGATACGAAAATCGTCGCCCCGGATTTCGTTGAGAACGATCACGTACTTGAGACGGCCCTCGTGCCGGTCGAGCAGTCGCCCCAGCAGATCCACCGAGTCCTTGCCGGCATCCATGACGTGCCAGTAGCGGATCTCCAAACCGAGCTCCGGAGCCACCTCCAGCAACTGCGAATCGTCCATCCACTGCGTGAGCCGCTCCTGCGTCTGGGCGGCGAGGTCGACGAGAATGCGGCGGTCGGGATGCTCCGAGGCGGCCTCGACGATCGCATCGAGACTCGCGTAGCTGTCGACGAGCACGGGCGAGGCGAAGCCGGCATAGAAGCGCAACAACGCGCCGTGCGAGCGATCCGAGTCGAAACCGAGAAATGGCAGAGAATGATCGATCAGGTATTGCGCGAGCAGCCTCGCCACCAAGGACTTGCCGACACCGCCCTTTTCTCCGCCCAGCAAATGGATGTTGGTCATCGCGAATCTCCGCTGTCCTTGACGAGCCCGGTAAGTTACCACTCTGCGGCCCGTTTACCGCGGCAACGCCGTGCATTTTTTCGTTACATCGGGGAATCAATCACTTAAGCTCGTCGTGATGACGGCGACAGCACCGGAGGAGCCTTGGACCGCGCTGCAGGTATCGAACCTGACCAAGCGCTATGGTGACGTGGCGGCCGTCGCGGGCGTGACGTTCTCGGTGAGGCGCGGCGAGATCGTCGGTCTGCTCGGACCGAACGGCGCGGGCAAGACCACCACGATCAATATGGTCCTGGGCGTGCTCGAGGCGAGCACGGGCGCGATCCGGATCGGCGCGATCGACCTGCGCAAAGATCGTGCCTTGGCGCTCGCACGGACGAACTTCGCGGCGGTCTATGCGGCGCTGCCGGGGAACCTGACGGTGGCCGAGAATCTGCGCTTCTTCGGCCTGCTCTACGACGTGAAGGACCTCTCGCGCAGGATCGACGAACTCCTGGCGGAGTTCGATCTGGGCCGCCTGCGCGACACGAAGTGCGGCCTGTTGTCGTCGGGAGAACAGACGCGCGCGGCTCTCGCCAAGGCCTTGCTCAATCGTCCGCAGTTGTTGCTGCTCGACGAGCCGACCGCTTCGCTGGATCCTTCGACGGCGCAAATCATCCGCGGCAAGATCAGGAGCCTCGCCACCGAGGGGCGCTGCGGAATTCTCTGGACCTCGCACAACATGAACGAGGTCGAAGCGGTTTGCGATCGGGTCTTGTTCCTCTCGCGCGGCAAGATCCTGCTCGAGGGGGATCCGCGCTCGCTGCCCGCCGAGCATGGGTCGCCGACGCTCGAGGACTTGTTCATTCGGGTTGCGCGCGAGCCGCTCGCCACCGCGAGGGAACCGTCCGCATGAAGCTGCGCCCGATCGCCGGCATCGTATTGCGACAGATCTATCTGTTGCGTGGCAGTCCCGTGCGCCTCTTTCCGATGGTGACCTGGGTGGCGATCGACATCGTCCTGTGGGGCTTCATCACCCGCTACCTGAACTCCGTGAGCAACGACGGCAGGAACTTCGTCCCCAGCTTGCTCGGCGCGGTGCTGCTCTGGGATTTTTGCACGCGCATCATGCAGGGCGTGTCCACCGCCTTCCTCGAGGACGTATGGGCACGCAACTTCCTCAACTTGTTCGCCTCGCCGCTGTCGATCGCCGAGTACGTCTCGGGTCTCGTGCTCACCAGCATCTTGACCAGCAGCCTGGGGCTCGCGACGATGCTGGTGCTCGCCACGGCGGTTTTCGGTCTCGACTTCTTTTCACTGGGCGCGAGTCTCGTCCTGTTCCTGTCGGTGCTGTTCCTGTTCGGCATCACTTTAGGGATCATCGGCAGCGCCATGGTGCTGCGCCTGGGACCCGCGTCCGAATGGCTGCTTTGGCCGCTGCCCGCGGTGCTTGCGCCGTTCGCGGCGGTGTTCTACCCGCTCGCCACGCTGCCGGCGTGGATGCAGGGCGTCGCCCGCGTGTTGCCGCCGAGCTACGTCTTCGAGGGCATGCGGGCGCTGCTGGCGGGCGGTAGCGTTCCGGGCGCGTTGCTCGCGCAAGGCAGCGTCCTCGCGCTGATCGAGTTGATGCTGGCCGGCTTCGTCTATGCCCGCGTCTATCGCCACGCCGTACGGACGGGATTGTTGGCGCGCTACAGCGCGGAAAGCGCCGCCTGAGTTCGTCCGTCGGCCGCGGGACGGCCGCCCCTCAAGGATAGAGCGGCGCCAATCCGCCGCCGCCGCCGGAACGACCCGGGCCTCGGGGCAGGTCCTTCAAGACGGCGAGCAGGGGCGCACCCTGCCAGGGCCCACCGGCATAACAGGCCCGATCCAGTTCCTGCAGCCGCGCGGTGATCGCCTCGTCGTGCAGCCGACGCGCGAGGGCATCGAGACCAGCGACGGACTCCTCCGGCCAGGCAGCCGCGACCCACGCGAGCAAACTACGCCGCGCAGCCTGCGCATCGTCGCGCGCACAGGCCTGCTGGAACTGCACGCGCGCCTGGGCAGCATTGCGCGGGGGGGACGCAGTGCCCTCGGCCCTCACCGCGACGGGTGGAGGGGGCACGGCGCGTCGTCGACGGGTGCGCCACCACGCGAGCATGGTCGCGATCCAAAGCAGCGCGAGGGCTACGCTCACGCCGATCCACAGCAGCAGCGTTCGCGACACGGGCGCGCCCTCCGCCGTGACACGGCTCGTCGTCGCCGGCGGCGGCGTGGCGACCGCGGCCTGATCGGCCGCACTGCGCGCCGGCGCAGGGGCGGCCCCGGGCGCAGGCAGAACCTTGAAGCGGCGCCCCGGAATCGTCGCTTCCCGCAGTTCATTCGTGCGCGTGTCCCACCAGGACAAGCGCAGGTCGGGCACCGTGTAATCACCGGCTTGGTCGGCGATCAGCGCGATCGTCTGATCGCGCGTGGCACTCACCGTGTCCGCGTGCGGCTCGCTCTTCAACTTCGGGGCATCGGGATAGGCTTTGAGGCCGGCAGGCACGTTGAGCAGCTTCGACAAGTCGGGCAATTGGGTCGCGATCAAGCCTTCGGCTTGCAAATGCAAGCTGAGGCTCACGGGGTCACCGACGTGCAGTTGATTCGTATCGGGGTGCCAGTCCGCCGTGAGCGTCACGTTGCGCGCGGGAACCCAGGGCCCATCGCCGGCGGCCGCCGGACGCGGACGCACGTTCAAGACGATGGGATCCCCCTCGACTCGGATGGGCTTCGTGCCCGCCATCATCCCGGCGCCCGCACCGAACAAGTCCGCAAAAGGATCGTTCGAAAACTGGTTGTTGCGCACTCGCACCGCAATCTGACCCGTCAGCACCGGACCCGGCAAACTCAGCGTACCGCTGCGTTGTGGGAAGAGCAGGTACTGCCGCTCGATGACTTCGTAGTCACGGCCATTGCGCTGCACGGTGTGATTGGTGTCGGTTTGGATCTGTTCGATCAAGGCATCGTTGCTCGGCGGAAAATCCATGCCCGCCTTGTAGAGCGTCTCCGACATGTAGAGACGCACCGTGACGTGCACCGCCTGCTGCAGGTAAGGCTCCGGCGTATCGACACTGGTCTCGATGAACACCTTTCTCGCGGCCGCCGCGCCCGCCGCCGTATCGGGCGAGCCGGGACTGGCGGGTGAGACGGTCAGTGTCAGGGGGGCGGTCGTCTCACCCGACCAGGAGATCGCGGGAATGGTCAGCTGGCCCGCATGTTTCGGCGCCAGCATGACGGTCGTTTGCACGTGCGCGGCGACGCTGCCGTTCGTGATCTGGATCGTCCGGCTGCTGCTTGCGGAGACGACGTCGAAGTCCGCTCGTAGCGGGGCAAGGTCCGGGTTGCCGCTCGGTTGATCGTCGCAATCCAATCGCAGTTGCACGGTCTCGCCCAGCGCGACCGTGTTCGTGTCCAGAGTCGCGCGCACCGCCGCGGAGGCCGTCGCCGCCACACAGCAGGCAAGCACCACGAAAACTCGATGCGCGCGGCTCATGGCTGAGATTCTTGTTGTTGCTTCAGCATGTGCTCGATCATGAACTTCCGACGCAGAAGCCCGGCCGGGTCGTCGGGGACCCAGCGCAACCATTGGTCGAGCGCCAATTGCTGCTCGGTCTCCTTCTTGGCATCGGCGGGCGTCGTGGCCGCAACCTCCTTGCCATCCGCTCCGCGCGCCCCGGGGACCTGTTGTGCTGGCTGCGCCTGCTGCCCGTCCGCTCCCTGCTGGCCGGCCTGTGCCGACCGAGCCGCATCGGGCTGCTGCGCCTTCTGCTGCTGACTCTGCGCCGCCGCGCGAGCGTCCGCGGCGCTCGCGGATTGATCATTGCCCGACGGCTGGCCCGCTTGCTGACCCGGCTGAGCTTGTGGCGGACTGCCCTGCTGGCCCGCGGCCTGTTGTTGCTGACCTTGCTGGTTCTGCTGCCCCTGCTGTCCTTGTTGCCCCTGCTGACCTTGCTGACCCTGCTGAGCTTGCTGGCCTTGCTGATTCTGTTGGCCCTGTTGTCCTTGCTGGCCCTGCTGATTTTGTTGTCCTTGCTGGCCCTGCTGATTTTGTTGTCCTTGTTGGCCCTGCTGATTCTGTTGCCCCTGTTTTCCTTGCTGGCCCTGCTGGTTCTGGTCCTTGTTCTGCTGCGACCGTAACTGCGCGGCGACGAGATCGCGATTATGCAGTGCGTCGCGATAGAGATTCGAATCCCGAGGAGCTTTTTGCAGGGCCGTCTCATAGGCTTCGACGCCGCCCTTGAGATCCCCCGCACGGGCCAGCGCATTCCCCCGGTTGTAGGCCGATTCCGGATCCTCGAGACCCTGCAGCTGCTTGGCGGCGGCGGCGTAATCCTTGGCCTGCATTTCGGCATGGGCACGCTGGCGGGGATCCTGGAATAGCGGCGCGGCCGCGGCCGGCTGGCCGGATTCGAGCAGGCGTTCCGCCCGCTGATCGGGTCGCTGCCACCAGTCGGACCAGTCACCGGAGTGCGCTTCGCCACCCAGCAACAGAGCGCAGGCCACGAGCATCACGCGCCTCACAGCCAACCCCGTCGCGCGAACAGGGCCGCGAAGACCAGCAGGGGCGGCAACAGCCAAATGCCCTCGTTCCGCCATTCGCCGACTTCGATCTTGGACGCGACGGCATCCTCTTCGAACGGATTTTCCGCGCCCCCGTGCAAGGAGGCGATCATGGAGGGCAGATCCGCGAGCGACCAATAGCGACCGCCGCCGGCGCTCGCGAGATGCTGCAATTCGGCGACCGGCAGTTTGGCGAGCACGCTGCCGCCTTGCGCATTCTGCACGAAGCCACCGCCCGGATTCACGGCGGGCGCACCCTGCGGCGTGCCGATGCCGAGAACCTCCAGGCGCATACCCTGTTTCGCGAGCGTCTGCGCCGCGGCGTCGGCCGCCTCGGGATCCGCGTACCCATCGGTCAGGACGATCACCTTGCCGTCGCGGCTGCCCGCTTCGTGCAGCAATCGAGCGGCGGCCTCGAGGCCCGGCGCGAGGTCGTCGCCGGTCTCGGGCATGATGTTCGGAGCCAGCGGTTGCAGGAGCGCGCGCACGGTCGCCGCATCGGTGGTCAAGGGGACGACGACATGCGCCTCGCCCGCGAAGGCGACCAGGCCGACACGCGCATCGCGGGCGGCCGAGAGAATGTCGTCGATCGCGTAGCGCGCACGCGTCGTGCGGTCGGGACTCACGTCCGCGACGTTCATCGAAGGGGACAGGTCGAGGACGACGACCCAATCCTCCGGCGCGCGATAGGCTCGGCTCGGCGCCCGCTCCCAGGCCGGACCCGCGAGCGCGAGCGCGGCGAGCGTCCAGACGGCGACGATCGGCAGCCACGGGGAACTCGTGCGCTCGGCCGACGCCAGGCGCAGAGCGCCCAACAATTCAGGATCGACGAGCTGCGCCCAACCGCCACCGCGCCGCCGCCACCACGCCGCTGCCGCGGCGAGCGCCCAGAGCAGCGGCAACCCGAGCAACCAGACCGGGTGCAGAAAGTGAAAGCTGCCCAAACTCAGGTCCACGCGCGCGACCCCCACAACGCCGCCGGAATGCTCAACAGCAACGCGAGCCCGAGCGGATACGGGAACCATTCGTCCGTGGGTCGCAGCCACTGATCACGCCCCGCGACCGGCTCGAGTTTTTCGATCTGCGCGTAGACCGATTGCAACGCGCTCGCGTCGGTCGCGCGAAAGTACTCTCCGCCCGTGAGCTTGGCGATTTGCTTGAGCGTGTCCTCGTCGAGATCATTGTTGCCGACGGGGCCGAAAAAGCCGCCGCGCACCGCGGCGCCGACACCGATCGTGTAGATGCGCAGTCCCGCCTGGGCCGCGAAACGCGCCGCCTGAATCGGCTGCAGCGTACCGGCATTGCTCTCCCCGTCGGTGAGCAAGATGAGCACGGTGCGGTCGGATTTCGCACCGTTCTCGGCCCGCAGGCGTTTCAACGCGAGACCGATCGCGTCCCCGATGGCCGTCTCGGTGCCGGCAAAGCCGACCAGGGCTTCGTCCAGGAAACGGTGCACGGTCGCCAGATCCGGCGTCAGCGGCGCTTGCACGTAGGGCTGCGTCCCGAAGAGGATCAGACCGACCTGATCGCCCTGGCGGCCGTCGATGAATTCTCCGGCCACTTGCTGAACGACCTGCAGGCGACTGGCGTTGTTCGCCATGTCGCGTGTGTTCATCGAACCCGAGATGTCCACCGCCAGGATGATGCGGCGACCCGTCGTCGGCGCCGGCAAGGGTTCGCCCAGCCATTGCGGTCGCATCGCCGCGGCGATCAACAACAGCCACAGCGCCGCGAACAACCAGATCCGCCAGGAGCGCGCAGCCTTGACGCCACCCGCCGTCGACTCCAAACCCGCGGCAAACGGCAGAAAGATCGCGAGCCCCGACGGTTGCGCGCGGCGACGCCAGAGATAATGTAACCAGGGCAGCGGCAGCAGCGCCGCCATCCAGGGCCAGGCGACCTGCATCATGCCGTCCGCCCTCGGGGATGCCTCTTGCCCACAACCCTGCCGCGTTTCGGCGCGGCTTTGTTCCTCTTGGCGCGGCGTACGAATCGCTCCGCAGCCGTGAACCAGGCCTCTCGATCGGCGCCGTCCGCCTCACCGCCGTAGCTGACGGCCAGCAACGAGCGTCCCATCGGACCGGCGAATGCCGGCGCGCCGTGTTCGGCGAGAAATGCGAGCCAGGGGGCGCCGTTCAGGCGGGCCACCGTCTCCGCGCCGAACACGGCGAGGGCGTAACGTCGCAGCAGATTCTGGATGGCCTGCGCGCTTTCGCCGATCGTGAGATCCGCGGCCCGGGTTCTCCGCAATTCGCGCAGCGTCGCGCGGCGCAAGCGGCCACGGGGGTCGCGCCACCACAGCGCGGCGAAGATCACCGCGCCGAGCACGAGCGCGGCCAAGACCCACCAGCCCGGTGCCGGGGGCCACCAACCGGGCGGTGGCGGCGCATGCTCGGGAGCGAGTTGATCGAGCCAGTTCGAATTCATGCGGCAATCTGGAGTGCGGGAGGGTTGGCGGTATCGAGTTCCTGCACGCTGATTCGCAGGCGCTGCGTGAGTGTCTCGAGGCGCCGCTCCCGTTCCTGCCAGATGGCCCGCCACCGCTCCCGCGTCTTCGCTCCCTCCAGCGAGAACAATCGGCCGGGAAGACCGCCGCGAAACCGGCCGTCGGGCAGGCCGTTGCGCTCGAGCGCATCGACGACCCAATAGAGCCTGCACTCCGCATGAGCGGCGAGGCCGCCCCAGGCGATCTCGCTCGTCGCGGTGGCATCGGCGAAGTCGCTGAAGGACAGCAACAGGGAGCCCGGATGGGCCATAGGCTGCAGCATTCGCAAGGCCCCGGCGAGCGCCTCCGGCCGTGGATCTGCCGGACCCCGCGGCTGCAGTGCCAGCAGCGCATCGAGTATCGGCAAGACGCCCGCCTCGCGCGCGCGCGGCGGCAGGCAGATCGTATCGCGGCCGTTCACGACCACGGCACCGACGCGATCCCCGCCGTGTGCGGCGTTCCAGGCGAGCAGCGCCGCCGCCCGCACGGCAAGGGCGGACTTGAGCTGCGCACGGCTCGCGAAGAACATCCCGGGCTGCAGATCCACGAGCAACCAGACCGGACGCTCGCGCTCCTCGCGGAACAACTTCGTATGCAGTCGACCGCGGCGAGCCGATACGCGCCAGTCGATGCTGCGGGCGTCGTCGCCGGCGACGTAGGGACGCACTTCTTCGAACTCGAGGCCGCGCCCCCGTTGGACGGTGCGATGAGCGCCGAGATAGTGGGCGCGGGCGGGACCCCTCGGACGCAAGACGATACCGCGGGCCGCCCCGCGCATCGCCAGCAGTTCCGCGAGGTCGGGCAGCAGGATCATGGCGCCGGCACGCGCCGCAACAACTCGTCGATGCAGGTTTGCGCCGTGATGCCGCGTGCCTGCGCGCCATAATCGAGCAGCAAACGGTGTCGAAATGCATCGGGTGCGATCGTCTGCACGTCCTCGGGACTGACGAAATCACGACCGTTCAACCACGCGATCGCCCGCGCGCCCCGCTCGATCGCAATCGCCGCGCGCGGGCTCACTCCCCAGCGCAGCCATTCGCGCAGCTGTGCGCTGTAGGGCTCGGGGCGCCGCGTCGCATCGACGAGGGCGGCGATGTACTCGGCGACGTTGTCGGCAAGCGTGAGACCCAAGACCTCGCGACGCGCGGCGAAGATCAGCGCCTGCGACAGACGATGGCTCGGCGGCGGCAACTCCCGCTGCGTGATCGCCTCGTTGCGCGCAAGGCGCATGATCTTGAGGGTGGTCGCGCGATCCGGGTAATCGACGAGGACGTGGAGCATGAAGCGATCGATCTGCGCCTCGGGCAGCGGATAGGTGCCCTCCTGCTCGATCGGGTTTTGGGTGGCCATGACGAAGAACAACGGAGGCAGCGGGTAGGTCGCCTGCCCGACGCTGATCTGGCGCTCCGCCATCGCCTCGAGCAGGGCGGATTGCACCTTGGCGGGGGCGCGATTGATCTCGTCGGCGAGGATCAGGTTGTGAAACAAGGGTCCTCGTTGAAAACGGAAACTCGCCTCCTCCGGTCGGTAGATCTCCGAGCCCGTGAGATCGGCGGGCAACATGTCGGGAGTGAACTGCACGCGCTGAAAATCCCCCTCGACCGCATGCGCGAGTGCCTTGACCGCGCGCGTCTTCGCGAGCCCGGGGGGGCCTTCGACCAACAAGTGGCCGTCGGCGAGCAGGGCCACGAGAAGCCGCTCGACCAAGCCTTCCTGGCCGATGATCTGGCTCGACAGGTAATCGCGCAGCCGCAGAAAATCCGCGCGCGCGGCGCCTATGGAACTGAGATCATTCATCAACGGCTCCCTCTGGTTTCAGGATCACGAGCGTAAGTCATCGCCGGCCCGCTATCGACCGGCCGGGTCTGTGTTAAGTTCCGGGCCGCCTATTATGGCATCACGCCCCGGGATGCATCAGTGCGCTAAACTGGGGCGTAACTCGTTGCGCTTCAAGGGGATGCCAAGGTGCCGATTTCCTGTACGCGGCTGTTGCCGCTCGCCGTCGCCGTCGTCGGCTGCTCTGGTCTGGGCGCCGTTCGCGCCGAAACCGTCGTCGTCACCGCGGCGCGGATGATCGACGTGGTGGCCGGCCGCGTCGTTGCCGATCCCGAGATCACCATCACCGACGGACGCATCACCGCGATCGAAACGCGCGGCGCACCCGTTCCCGCCGGCGCCAAGCTCGTGGATTTGCCCGGGGTCACGCTGTTGCCGGGTCTGATCGACCTGCACGTGCATTTGACCAGCGACCCGCGTTACGGCGGCTACCGCGGGCTCGAGTTCACGGACAACTTTTGGACCGTCGTCGGCGTCGCCAATGCGAAAAAGACGCTCGAGGCCGGCTTCACGACCGTGCGCAACGTGGGCTCGGCGAACTACGACGACGTGGCGATCAAGCAAGGCATCGAAGCCGGTCTCGTCCCCGGACCGCGCATCGTACCGGCCACCTATGCGATCGGTGCCACGGGCGGACATTGCGATGCCGACGAGTTTCCACCGTCGGTCAGCGTACCCTCGCCGCAAATCGCCGACGGCCCGGAGGCGATCCGCGCGACGGTGCGCAAATTGCGAAAATATGGCGCGGAAGTCATCAAGTTCTGCGGCACCGGTGGCGTGCTGTCGAAGACCGACACCGTGGGCGGTCAGCAATACGATCTGGCCGAGATGACCATGCTCGTGCAGCAGGCGCACCTGCTCGGCCTCAAGGTCGCCGTCCACGCCCACGGCACGAACGGCATCAAGGATGCGATCCGCGCCGGTGTCGATACGATCGAACACGCCAGCCTCGCCGACGCGGAAGCGTTTGCGCTCGCGAAGCAGCATGGCACCTACTTCGACATGGACATCTACGACGACGATTACATCTTGGCCGAGGGCGCGAAGAACGGCGTGTTTCAGGAGTCCTTGGAGAAGGAGCGCAAGATCGGCCTGCAACAGCGGCAGACGTTTCGCGCCGCTTTCCAGGCCGGGGTCAAGATGACCTTCGGGACCGACGCCGGTGTCTACCCGAACGGCGACAACGCGAAACAGTTCGCCACGATGGTGCAGTGGGGCATGACGCCGCTGCAGGCGATTCAAGCGGCCACGGTGACCGCTGCCGAGGCGCTGGGCCGCGCCGGCGACGTCGGCGCGATCGAAGTCGGACGCTACGGCGATTTGATCGGCGTCGCCGGCGACCCCCTGTCGGACGTCAGCCGACTCCAGTCGGTCGCCTTCGTGATGAAAGGCGGCGTGATCTACAAAGCGCCGGCCATTTGAGCCGCCCCACCGGGGTTCGGCCCCATTTCCGCGGGTAGCCGGTCGCGGCCGTGGTCATGCGATCCGCCGCTCGCGCCACCAAGCGATCGTCATGACGAGCAACCAGGCCGCAGCCCAAGGCCAGCGCGACAGGCGCTCGCTGTGCGCCGGGGCAGCCTTGGCCACGCTCTCGAGCCGACCCGGCGACGCCGCTGGGGTGCTTGCCGCCGGTGCGGCATCGCGCGCAACCCGCGCGAGCTCCATCGTCGCCTGCCGAGCGAGCGTCGCGCGCCAGGTGATCGCATCGTCGGCGGCGCGAACATAGAACACGGTCGGGTTGCCCGCGCTCTCCAGGCGTTGCCAACCGGAGAACGCGGGCCAATACGCGGCGCAGCCGTCGCCACCGACCGCGAGGGGAAACGCGGTGTCGGCGGCCTCCGCGCGCACGCTCGCCGCGGCACCAAGACCACAGAACACCACGCGTTCGCGGACCCACGCGTCACGGGGTATCTGCGGACCGTCCGGCAGGGGTGCGCGCGGCCGCGACAGCGCGCCGAGCAGCCCCGCCCAGAGCGCCGCATAGCGCTCGTCGGCGCCGAGCAACAGCAGCCGGTAGCTGTCGACGAGCCGCGATAGACCAATGCGCCCTTGACCCTCGCTGCGCCACCAGATGACCGGAGCGCCGTCGTCGGCGGCCAGGGTGACGACGCTGCCCTGCGCCTCGACCTCGACGGGCGCGAGCGTGAACCCCGTGCGATCGCGCGCGGCGAGCGCACGGTCGAGGGTCACGCTGCGTGGTGCCGCAACCGACGTGACGGCGAAGCCGAGATCACGCCACTCCGCTAGGGTCGCGGGCGCCGGCGGCGTATCGACCCGCAGCAGCAGTCCCAACCCCACCCGTACCGCCGCCTGCAGCGCCAGCTTCTCCGGAGGCGCAAGATCGGGCCAGGCCCGGGCATCGATCATCACCAGGTCCGCGCTCGCGAGTTCCGAATCGCTGAGGCGCGCGTCGCCCACGTGGAGGCTCACGCCGCTGGTCAGATCGGCCGTGAGCTGCACCTCGAGACCAGCGTCGGCCGCCCAGCGTCGCCAGTATTTGAGCTCCGGATTGATGGCGCCGGCGCGCACGAGCAGCCTGAGCGTCGCACCGCGCGTCACGACGAGCGGGATCGACACCCGGTCGACGAGCGCGCGCTGCGCGCCGAGCATCTGCAATTCGAACCGCACCGGACCTGCGCCGCGCGCCGGCGCCGCGAGCACGAAGCCGCCTTCGCGGTCGAGGTCGACCGCATCGACGAGCGCCCCCGCAGGATCGCGCAGCTCGGCCCGCCGTGCCGGCGAGAGCGCGCGGCCCGTCAGTTTCCATGCTCGTCCCAACGGCACCTGCGCCGGCCAGTCGAGCGCGACGATGCCGCGGGGTGCCGCGGGCTCGAACTGCAGATCGCGATCGCCGACGGCCTCTCGATCGCGCAGCGACAAGCCGGTGCCGCGCACGAGGAGCTGCCGTGCGCCGGGGTGTTCGCGCAACGCCGTTGCCAGATCGGGCACGAGCACCGCCCGCGGCGGCAGGGGCGCGCCCGGCAAGGCGACGACGGGTCGGCCTTGCGGGGCGTCCCCCGAGGCCCCGGGCGTCAGCACCGTCAAAGCGTCGTCGCGCAAGGGGATCGCCGGGGGAAAGAGCATGCCATACAGCAGAGCGGCGGCGAGCGGCTGCAACCAGACGGCGGGCTCGCGCGGCCCGAACCGCGCGAATCGCCAGATCGCGGCGAGCGCGGCACAGGCCAAGACCAGCGCCGTGATCGGCGCGAGCAGTGCGGCGCTCGCCATCAAGGCGGCATCTGCCGAGCCGGCGCACTCAGGGCGTCGAGATAGGCTTGGCCGACGCGGTCGGCCGCAGACCGCGGCTGGATCGCGGGCGCCGGGGCCGGTAACAAGGCCCACAGCAGGGCCGCGAGTTGCGCGCGGCAGCTCCCGCAGGAGGGATCGTGCTGCAGTCGATCGGCGGCGCTTTCCAGGCCGAGGGCATCCGGCAGTGTCGCCTGGTGCGCACGCACCCAGGCGTTCAGCGCGGCCCAGTCCGGGATCGTCTGATCGGACAGCGCCTGCCAAAACGCCGCCACGGGAGTCGACTCCGGGATCCTGTCCACCGCGACCAAGGGCCGATCGACGAGTCCGGCGCGATCGCCGCTGAGCCGGCGTGCCAGATCGACCTGCGGCAATTGCACGCCGGCGCGGGCGAGGTAAATCCGTTCGGCCTGCTGGACCTGCTTGATGTAAGCCAGGGCTTTGTATTCGTAGGGCAACGCCAGCTCGGGGTCGGCCTGGCGCAGATGCAGCTCGGCCTGCCACATCTCGTCGAGCGCGGACTTGAGGATGCGTCGGGTGTCCGGATCGAGCAGCGTCGCGGCCTCGGGCTTGTCGTGCACATGGCCGTATTGGGCGCTGAGATTGCCTTCGGCGCCGAATGCCTGTGTGGAGGGTTGCGTATCCTCATCGTGCTGCGCGCTGGGTTCTGCTTCCTCGCCGAGGAACTCCCCGTAGCGCAATCTCAGCTGCCGTTGTTCGACGCCGAGTTCATCGGCGCGGGACGCGAAGCGCGCGGGCGCGAGCCGATCCCGATCGCCCTGCAGTGCTTCGGTGTCGATGATGATCTGTCGTTCGCTGCTGAAATACGCGGGCAAGGTTTTCTGCGCGAGTCCTTCCATGCCGATGCCCGCCGTCTCGACCTGCGCCGGCCAGCGCAGGATGAAGCTCGCGCTCTGCGTGACATTCGCAGGCGTCGGGTGATTGTCGGCAACGCGCAGACGCACGATCAAATCGTCGCCCTCGGCCACGCCCAGTGCGGCCAGATCGAGTGTCTCGTGATAGACCCGGTGGCGTTCGTCCCCATCCCCGGCCAGACGCAGGGTCTGCTGCGTCGTCTTGATGTTCTCGCCGGACCCTTGCGCGTGCGCGACACTGAGCTCGGCGACGCCGAGACCATAATCGTCGCTGGCCTCGAAAACGAGATCCCAGGACTTCTGGCCTTTTTGCAGCAGGCTCAAGGTGCGCTCGGGCGTGCGCACGATCAACTCGGGTGGGTGATCGGGGATGACGTCGAGCCGATAGAGACGATCGGCGGTGGCCTTCTCCCTCGCCCCTCGCCCGGTGGTCGCGGGCGACTCCGGTGACGCCGCCGGCGGCGGCGCGTCGCGGCCGTCGAGCTGTACGCGATACAGCGCGGAACTCGTGAACACCCGCTCGCCGCGCCACAGCTCGCCATCGCGACGCAGCGGCAGGCGCGAACCATCGAGGAATACCAGATCGACGCGCTGCGGGGCGCCGCTCACGCGCACGGCAAAATGCAGCAGGCTGCCTTCCGCGAACTTCGCCTCGAGTCCGGCCGGTTCCTGCACGGATAGCCGCGTGTACGTCGGCGGCTCGATGCGCAGGCTGCCACTGACCCCACCCGGCGCCGCGGGCATCGACTCGCGCGCGCCGACGGCATGCGCCCACTCGGACAGGCCGCGCGGCAAAAAAGTTACGACTAGCAGGGCGACGGTGAGGAAGAGCCAGGTCAGGCACAACGCGCGCAGGGGATAGCGCGGCCGCAAATCCGGCAACTCGATGGACGGCAGGCGTCGTTCGAGCCGCAGCCGTTGCAGGGTGGCGAGGCCCGTCGATGCGGTCGGCCCCGCCGGCGCAAGCAGCAGAGCGCTGTCCTCGAACTGCGGGGCCTCGGCATCGAGGCGCCGGAGCAGCCAGAGCGCATCGTAGCGGCGCAGCCCCTGCCACACGAACAGCGCACCGAGGAACAGCATCGCGATCGCAATCCCGATGAGCGGCTCGACTCCGGCCGGCCGGGCGCCGACCGGGGGCCGGAGGAGCAGCGCCACGAAGGCGACCAGCGGCAGCGCGAACGCGACGCGTATCGCGGCAACCCGCCGCCGCACGGCCGATGCGAGGCCGGCGAGACGCGGTGGTAGACGCGCTGGCTCGCGCGGCGCGAGGCTCATGCGCCCTTGCCTGCACGCAGGCGCGGGCCTGCCCCTGTGCCGGTCGCAACGAGGCGCTCGAGCAGGAACAGGAGCGCGAGCACGAGGGCCAGTGGCGGCTCCAGGGATTCGGCGGGCGCCCAGGCCTCGCGAGTCGTCGCGAGCGGCGCGACGCTGCGCGCCGGTGCACTCGCCGGGATGCGCCTCGGCGCGGTAAGCGCGGTCCACAGGCGCCGCGGAAAATCCGCTGCGAGCACGTCCGGCAAGGCATCGGCCCGCAAGGGCGCCGTAAATTCGAACAGGCGCCCAAGGCCCATCGTCTGCGCCCGCAAGATCGGGCGATCGGGCCCGGAGAGCACGGCCTCGCCCACGGTCGGAGCGACCACGACCAGTCCCCCCGTTCGCGCCCGCGCCTGCAGCGTCTGCAGCGTCTGCGGCGCGGCGTCGCCCAGCCAGAACACCCAAGTCGCCGTCGCCGGCAGCGGCACGTCGGCCGCCGCGATACTCCAGGTGATCGATCGGCCGTCCGCGGCCCAGGCCGCGCCCAGCGCCCGCACGACGGGGAGTTCGCTCGCGCCGGCGGCATCGTAACGAACCGCGATCGCGAGCGGCGCGTCGGCCCCGGCGCCGGGGCTCGGCGGGACGGGACTGAAACCCGGTAAGGGCAGCCACGTCGCCGCATGGGCGATCTGCAAGCGCTCGGCATCGAGATTGGCGAGGTTCTCGGGGACGACGATGCTCAGAGCCACCGTCGGCAGCAGGTCGCGATCCAGCTGGCGCAGCAGACTGTGAATCGGCACCGGCGCCGCGGCGAGTTGCGCATCGATTGCGAGGGCCGCCGCATCGCGGCCGTCCGGGAGCACGGGAAAGCCGGTGACCAGCCGATGCCACTCGGCGAGGGGCGCATGCACGGCAGCTCGGGCCGCGAGCGCGTCGATGCCGGGTGCGACGACGACCCAGGGCGGCGCCGCTGCGGCGCGGCTGCGCCAGACCGGCAGCGCGAGCAAGGCCGCGAGGCCGACGAGCAAACCGACGCGCAGCGCCAGCAGCAGCGGACGCACCAAGTGCAAACGCGCGCGCGGATGCGGGCGGGCGCGCAGATAGCGCATGGCGGCGAACCGGAGCTCACGCCGGTCGGATCGGCGGACGAGATGAACGACGACCGGCACGACCAGCGCGGCCGCGGCGGCAATTCCTGCGGGGGCGAGAAACTGAATCACGCGCGCGCGAGCAGCTGCCGCAGCGGCACGTCCGGTGCCTCGTCGAGGCAATGATCGACGTGTCGAATCCCGCTGCGGGCGAATTGGCGGGCCAGTTGCGCACGCGCGGCCTGAAACCGCGCGAGAAACTCGGTGCGCGTGGATTGCGCGTCGCTGCGACACTCGGCGCCGGTCTCGGGGTCGACGAACACGTAGCCGCCCTCGAACGGGAAATCGCGCTCCTCGCAGCTGATCAGCCCGAGCGAGTAGACTTGGCGCCGCGCCGCCGCGAGGCCGGTGGCGAACACCGGCAAGGCGGCGTCGAATCCATCCGAGAGGATCACGACCACGGTCTCCGGGGACAGCCGCTCCCAGAGCGGCGCGAGCTGCGCCGAGTCGGGCCATGCGCCCTGCGCGCTCAGCCGTTCGAGCGCGAGCCAGACCCGGTCCCGGTGTCTCGGGCCGCTGCCGCTCGGCACGACCGCGATTCCGGCACTGGAGAGACTCGCGACTCCACAGCTGTCGCCCTGGAGCGTCGCGATTTCGGCAAGACAAGCGGCCAACAGCTTTGCGGCGGCGAACTTGCTGTAGGCGGGCCTCGCCGCGTCCGCCTGGCTCATCGAAGCGGATGCATCGAGCAGCACCCATACCGACAGCGGGCTGTCGCGCGCCGCTTCACGAACGAAAAATCGGTCGGAACGCGCGTACAGTTTCCAGTCGACGCGGCGCGGTTCGTCGCCGGGTTCGTAGGCGCGGTACTGTTCGAACTCGAGTCCGGCACCGCGGCTGCGACCCGGATGCTGGCCCCAACCCAGCCCGAACGCCGGATGACGGGCCGTGAATCGCAGTTCGCGCAAACGCGTGCGTAGCTCGGCGGGGATCAGCACGCCCTGCACCGACGGAGCAACATGGACTCAACCCGGGTAAGCAACGGCGTCCAACAGCAGGGCAACCACGTCGTCGGCGGAGCGTCGCTCGGCTTCGGCCGCGAACGAGAGCAACAATCGATGCCGCAAGGCCGGCGCCGCGAGCCGCCGGACGTCCTCGCGCGTCGCTGCGTAGCGACCATGGAGCAGGGCGCGCGCTTTGGCGGCCAGCACCAGCGCCTGGCCCGCCCGCGGACCCGCGCCCCATCGCACCCACTCCGCGACCTGGGCGACGGGCGTGGCCTGCGGACGCGTGGCGCGAATCAGCGCGGTGATCCAGTGCAACAAGTCCTCGCCGACGTGCACGTCGCGGGTCAGCGCTTGCAGGGCGAGCACGTCGGCGCCGGTCATGCAGGGCGAGACGGTCCCGGCGCTGCGCCCCGTCGTCTGCGCGAGTATCGTCCGTTCCTCCGCCTCGGTCGGATAGTCCACACGAACGTGCAACAGAAACCGGTCGAGCTGCGCCTCGGGCAGCGGATACGTCCCCTCCTGCTCGATCGGGTTTTGCGTGGCCAGCACCAGGAACGGCTCGTGCAGCGCATAGGCCTTGCCCG
>Ga0116231_10003941_pt1 | contig 30364 bp, 18 predicted proteins | sample S1TSphgellanicum_2_FD_89695 | JGI IMG/M metagenome (GOLD analysis project Ga0116231, IMG submission 89695) | Host-associated microbial communities from peat moss isolated from Minnesota, USA - S1T2_Fd - Sphagnum magellanicum MG | ecosystem: Host-associated > Plants > Peat moss > Unclassified... | reverse complement strand
CAGGTGTGAGACTGGCACTTTTGTTCATACCGGTGTGTGTTTTCGTTTTTTGTTTGTTTTTTGTCTCCCCTTGTTTGGTTCTTTCTGTGGCTTCCTGAGGAAGTGTTAGCCTTGCTGTTTCTTGTTCATTGTGAGAGTGGAGATTTCTCTATTCTTATGAAAGATATCTTATGAAAGATATTTTATCAAGGTGGTGATGTTTCAGGATGGGACTAGCTCCTCTTGGTTTTGTAACCATCAACCTTGCCATGACAGGTTGAGCAGAATAGGCCAAATTGTTGGCCATTCCAGATGGCAGCTGAAATTTAGCCAAGCTAAATATTTTGGGATCTAATAGGAGACTTGGGAACCTGAAAGTTTGTTAAAGGAATGTGACTTTCTTGTGATCAGCAGCAGGAAGATGAGAAGAGTGATGCAGAGGAACAAGCAGCCACTAATGTAGGCACCTTTGAGCTTGTGGATGGTACGCAGGTACTTGATTCCTGCGCCAGCTCTTTGTCCTTTGAAGATTTTCCATTACCCTCTCCTGTAAGCTCTTCATTTTCAATTGTCCATGGTTTCTGCTTTTGCACAGATATGAAACAGGGCATTCAGTCCACTGTTGAAGACTCCATACAACAAATCATATTCATTGACTATATGTTTGACCCTGGCAGTCTGTACTTTTGCTGGCCGCTATTGGCTCTTATGTTGGCTCAGAGTGGGATCTGTTTAATATGTCCTCCTGTAGTTGTGGAGTGAATGGATCAATCACTTTTTATCTCTTTGAAGTTGTGGCCAATGTGGTGTGCCCTTGTGATTTTGGTTTCCTTTCTCTGCTAAGTGCCTCAGCTGTCTCATGTTCATGGTGATTGTGGAATGGTACCAGAATGATTCACCAGCACTGGTGTGGGGACGCGCACGGCCACCTCCTCTTGGGAATGAAGAGGTTTGTTCACTGTTTGTTTTTTCCCCTAGATAGTGTCGTGATCCCTTCCTTAGAAATGTTTGATTGTCCAAGCCTGTTGAGCTCTGAAGTCATTTCATTCCCCAGCTAGCTGAGAAATGAAATGAAGCACTCACATTTGCACTTTATCTATCACTGAAATTTACATAGAGATCTCCAGAGATCAAGGAAACAAGTATGATTCTTATAACAGAACTTGAGATGCTCTTCTAATAGAGCTGATACCCACAAACAAGTAGCCACTAACATGAAATTAGCACTGACTGGTGAGGTAAAACATGCACACTTGCAGGAATGAGCTTTATGCTTAGGTTCTGCTAAAAACCTGAATATGCAGGTATTAGTAGGATTCACATGTCTCATGTGTATTCTGAGATTTCAGATTTTGCCAAATTTGGAGATGGCAGTTGTCATTACAGCTTCCTGCCTCAAAATAGTTTGTAGCTTGATGACTACCTTGGGAAGCTTTCCAAACCCCACTTTGTCCTTAAAAGATCATGCTCTAAAAGTGTTGTGTGTTGTTTCTCTAGTATTTCTTCCTCTTTTCTTGTTTCGTTCTTTCTTTTTTTTTTCTTTTTTTTGTTTTCTCTTCCTTCTTAGTCTCCTTGGTTTTTCCTTCTCTTTGAGGGTTTGTTGAGTTAGCCAGCATCATGGCCCAGTCTTCGCACTGCTGCCAGGCTTGGGACAGAAACTCAGTGTGTTGCTTAATGTATGACGTTGACTTTCAGCTTATGGAAGCTGTTGAAGTCAGTTGGGATGCTATGGTAGCTTCTCACTACCATACATGTTGCTGTTTGAAGGTTTTTGAATATACATGTGACCATCACTGTTGTTCAAACTGTTCCTTGGTTTTGTTTTTTGTTTCTCAGTTAGGGTTGGGCTTCCTCATTTTTCCTTTCTGCTGATATTTTGTTGGATGTTGAACCTCTTTAACCTTATTTTCAGATACCTGTCATTTCTATTCAGATTGACTTAAGTCATAAGCATGGAGGAGTTCTCAGCACTTGTGAAGATAAGTTACTGCTAAAGGATGATTCTCTCTTACAGATTTTGATATGGATATGCAGTGGATGACTTTTTTAGACAGTGAGGGCAGAGTAATGGATCCAAGGGCTCTGAAGAAGCGGATATTTTATGGTGGAGTTGAGCAAAAGCTACGACACGTGGTATTTTCTTGATCCTTTGCTGGATTTTTTTCCAACTGGCAATTTCATCTGGACCAGATCTCTGAATACCTCTCTCCCCTCTTTTGCTGATATATTGGGAGCTCCTGACAAGTGGACAGTCATTCACATATTCAATCACTTGATCATTAGCACTTCACTGTCTGTTGCCAGCTAGAACTTTAGCTTTGTGTTGCATGAAAGCTGATTGGATGTAGCCTGTTGAATGCTTATCCTATGGAGTATCTTTTTAAACCTGTTACTTTACACACAGGTATGGAAGTTTTTATTGGGTTATTACAACTTTGACTCAACACACACTATGAGGAAAGCTCTAGTTGTTAAGAAACGAGAAGAATACAGGGTTCTCAAATCACAATGGCAGGTCTGTTGTCATTAACTTGCATCTTCTTCTTTCAGATGAGTCAGATTTCACAGTCATGTTCTTTGACTTTGCCCAATGATTTATATGCTGGAAAGCTACCATGTTTTGATATAAAAAGTTTGTAGTAGAGTAGGCCCCGGGTTTGCAAAAGTAGAGCTTGGTGTCTATGTGTTTGAATTCTGTATCAAAGCTTTTTGTTGGCTTTTTGTATCAATCCCTTCTTTTTGTTGGCTATTCTGCAGTCTGTATCTGAGGACCAAGCAAAGCGTTTTGCTAAGTTCCGGGAGCGCAAGCACCGGGTTGAAAAGGATGTGGTATGAGTACATATACACTTTGAGCCTTGAACTCATGATGTTAATAGGAACCTAGATTCAAAATAATGTTTTGATCTAAGGCCTTCAATCTTCTGCACTCCTGCCCCTATCTTTGCACCAATATCTCTAAAATGCAGTTGAACCTTGAATTTATTGATATTCATCTTGGGATCCTTGTGAAAGGGAGCTTGTGACCATTCAGTATATGTGACTGCAGGTTCGTACAGATCGGATGCTACCATTTTATGATGGTGATGACAACCCAAATGTGGAGCTTCTTCGTAACATATTAGTGACATATTCCTTCTACAACTTTGATTTGGGCTATTGCCAGGTGGGGGCTGGGCAGAACCTAATGCCTTTGTGTAATGTGATTTTTCAACTCTATGCGATATGGAATTTCATACTATTTTTCACAGCCTTGAGGTTTATTTTAGTTATGCAAAAGATTCATGGTTGGTGTATAAACAGACAGTATCATTTTCCTGAAGCCAGATTCAAGCATCCCCTTACTTTCTTGTGACAAGAGTGCAGGGCATGAGTGATCTGCTGTCACCAATCCTTTATGTGATGGAAGATGAGTCAGAGGCATTTTGGTGCTTTGCTGCACTGATGGAACGAATGGCTCCCAATTTCCATCGTGACCAAAATGGGATGCACTCCCAGCTTCTAGCCATCTCTAAGGTATTTGTGACTGGCCTTATATGTTGGTGGCGTACTTCTTCACTATTTCTGAGGATGTACTGTAGGTCCAGTTCTCTGAGCTGTCAACTGAATGTTAATATCAACTCTTTTGCATTTAGTTGACCATGGAGGGTTCTTAGATATGTCATTGTGTCTTTTCCTCTGAGAATTGAGTACTTTTGTAGGCATACTCTTGGCTCTTTCTTTTTTTCTATGATTGCTGTTTCCTCATAAGGCCACAGATGTTTGGAGTCCTTTATGAAGTCTACTTGGTTTTGGAGTTATGGTTCTTCTGTCATTTTGCTATCTGAGCTGCATGGTTGCATGTTGGCTGTTCTTTTCCTCTCTTTTAACATCTTCAAACACCTGTGCAAATCCTCACATGGGGGGATCCTCTCAAGCAATGAAACTGCAATCTCTGACACTCTTGGATATTGTGCTGGGTGCAGCTGGTGCAGTTGCTTGATAACCCCTTGCATGACTACTTCAAGCAGAATGAATGTTTGAACTACTTTTTCTGCTTCCGCTGGATTCTTATTCATTTTAAGAGGTGAGTGGGAAACATATGTGCTTCCTGTTTCTTGCACTCTCTGTTTGTGGCTGTGAAATATGCAGAGATGGAAGAAGAATACTTGAGATGATGAGTGTGTAATTTCATATCAGTGAAGATATGCACCCTGACTATAGATGTCCACTCTGTGGACCTTCTGACTACCAAAATCTGAATGAGAACACCAAACTGAAATTGCTTTACACTTTTCCTGCTGATCTTTCATGGCTCCTGCTGATATCTGTATGATGTGGATTTTGCTCATGCTTTCAGAGAATTTGACTACGATAATGTATTGAGATTATGGGAGGTGCTGTGGAGCAACTATCTTTCAGAGCATTTCCACCTCTACATGTGTGTGGCACTGCTAAAGCGGCACCGTCGCAAAATCATGGATGAACAGATGGAATTTGACACACTGCTCAAGTTCATCAATGAACTCAGTGGACATATTGATTTGGAGTCCACTCTGCGAGATGCAGAAGCATTATGTTTGTTTGCAGGAGAGAAAGGGGCAGCATGTATCACTCTTGTAACTCCTGCAGTTTTAGCTGCAGGTCCCGAGACCTGAATCGGCACAAGTTAAAAGGTTTGTGATCTCTCTGCACATGTCACTTTTTAACTTGTGAAACTGCCAAATCAATTTGTACAGAGAGTTACAGCCTATATCTGTTAGATACAATTGAAAAGGTTTAACTGGTGTGTTGCATCATTGATCCACCAGAGAATAACATGGATTTTGTGGATGATCTGGATTAGGCGAACTAGATGCATATCAAGACCCTGATATATGTCTCTTGTTCCATATACTGATAGATTTCAGAGTACTGTCCACAATACTCCTGGACTTTGGCATGTGTATATAGTACCCCTGTGATTACTATTATGTACAAAACCATTGGAAGCATCTACTCAGAAACACTGCCCAAGTGTAAGTAAGGTTCGGGCAGGCTCAATTGCCAACACATTGCCAAATTGTGCAACTTAATTTGGGCAGTAAAACTTCTTGTGACCCCTTCTGTACTGGAATTGTTCTCCTATATGGTATTGTTTTGAATAATGGTTTGCCCAAATTTCAGGCAGATTATTATTATGTACTTCTTAGGTGTACTCACTGGTCTTTGTTCTTCCCTTCTGTCCTTTTCTGTGTGTTTTGTCTATCCTGTTGTGTCTTTCTGTTTTTTTTGTGTTTCTGTTTGTTGCTAGCCAGTAGCATGGCTGAGTCTTCCCATTGCTTTTGGATTTGCAGCAGAAACTCAGTACACAGGTTAGTGTTTTCACTGGCCTTCACCCACTGTAGGGAGCTGATGAAGTCAGTGGGGAAGTTGTGATAGGGGAAGTCAATCATATATGCTACTGTTGATGGTCCCTAACACTTGTAAGACTGGCACTGTTGTTCATACTGCTTTAGTGTTTTTTTCTTGGTACTTTGTTCTCTGTTTTGCCTTCCCTTCTTCAGAATTCTCTGTGTCTTGTGAAGAAGTGCTGGCCTTGCTTTGATTTTTCTTAATTGTGAGAATGGAGATTTCTCGATTCGTATGAGAGATATTCTTAGGTTTACCCACTGTTTTGAGCTGATGAAGTGAGAGCAGGTAGTAGACATGGCCCATGAAAATATTTCCTCCATGGGAAGTTGTGGTGCTGTAACCCGTTAATCTCAAACCGTTGAAGTCGGGGGCTCATCCTTGGGTGTTGTCATAAGCTTTATGTGGCATGTATGCTTCAGATGCTTTTGTGTATGGTAAGGACCTGAATGGGGCTGTTCTGAGAATGGAGGTCCCACTTGAGGCGGGAGTCAAGCATGGGAATCCAATTCCCAAAAACAGCCCCATTTGAGGTCCTTACAAGGCTGTCCTTACCTGGTGTAAAGAATTAGTAGACTTTCGCTTTTAGAAATGGATGGGTGTGTGAGACATTTTAGAGACAAGACAAAATAAGGAACCTTATGTGCTATCCTTTGTTGAGGCAAAAACTAAAGGCAAAAAATTTACTTCAGAGGGTAAAGCCACATTCCACATACACTAGAAAGTCTACTGATTCTTTATGGTGACTTGGGGTTGGGTATATTAGGTCTCATAGGTGCAGAAAAAACCATGTCTACTTGGAGCCAACTGTCTAGGAACTATTTTCTATAAGGTGTTTAGGGTTTAGGGTTTATTGGGTGGACAAAGTCATGTATGTCAACTAACTATTGAAAGATCCATCTTTGGCCATAATTAAAGTTCCTATAAATGCAAAAAAGATTGCTTAAAATTGGCTTGTTATGGGCATGGATCCATGTGATGATCTTATTTATTTGTCTATTCATTGAATGTAGTTGGAAGCAGTTTAGCAATTTCATGTAGCCAAAGGAATCTTATACATGAGTCCTCTAATCTTTGGTTAGTCTGTATGGAGATTTGACCATTAGATATGGTTAGATCTCCTTGCCCTAGCTTGTTTTGTCATTGGGCCATGAAATTACGTGTTTTTCGGCATTTTGGGTAACACAACAAGTGGCTCATGAAATGGTTTTTACCTTTCACAATATGTTCAAACAAAATCATGAGAATGATCAAATTGTGTAACATGGCTATGTAATTTGTATATGAGAAAGGCATTTCTTTTGAACTTTTGAAAATTCCTTGACATTTAAGAATCAAAGCACAAAAAAATTGAAGTTCCAACCAAGCTTGTTACAAGCTTGTAACATTGTTCTTTAGGAAAAGAAAAGAGAAATTTCTCTTTTCTTTTCCTAAAGAACAATTTTGGTCTCTATTGTTTGTTTCTTACTTTGCATTGTATTATTTTGGCTCGAACATTGTTACAACCATTGCCAACAATAGCTTACTAGCTTGGTAAGTAAATTAACATTTTTACAAGCAACTTGCACTTAGAAATACTACAGATTTGTTGTGAAGAAATGATAAGTATTATCTTTTTTTTTTTTAAATTTAAATGAAATATTGGAAATACTTATTCAAAAATTGTCATATTCGTTTTGTCAATCGCAACTTACATAGGAGAATCTATGGAAGGTCATCATTAAATTTTGATTGGATCAAAAATAACATAAGCTTTTGGTAATCTAGCCAAAATGATATAAAATTTCTAGGGCTTTCTTAAGGGTGGCCTTAGTTGTAGTTTAAATAATAATTATAATTGGAATAGTCATTGCCATAATTGCGGTTGAAATTACTTTAGTTCATTTTTTTTTTGTATTTAAAGGGTGAGTTTGGAATGGTTTGGCATTTGGTTTTAAATCATGCATAACAAAAAATAAAATGAAAAAGAGGTTAATTTGTGTAAAAAGTTTTTTACATGTTGTTGTTGTGTTAAATTAAAAAATATCACATAAGGTGGTAAAAGGAAATCGATTGTGCACATTTAACATTACAAACTATGGAACGTTTCAACATTTGTGAGAACTTCACAAAATATCTAAAAAAACCTCCCAAGCTAGCAACAATTTTATTTTATTTTTTCGACACATCACTCTTTGTATGAAAATTGCACCATTGTATTATGAAAATTTTCAAAAAAAAATTTTTGTTTCATCAAAATTGTGTTGCATGGTGTGAGTTTCAAAAACCTTAGTCAAAAAAATATATTATTCTTGGTTGGCCAATCAAAATCATTGATCACAAGTTAACGCCTTTTGATTGTAGCTTTTAAATGCTAAATTTTGAGTGACAATTTTTTCATGTCCATATTATGTATATTAAAATAATTTAATAACTTACTTCTTGGAAACTTAAGTATTTAACCCCCCTTTCCCCCTCTTGCATGGACATGAAATATCTCACATAAAATAATGATGAACTATAGTAGTACCTTGGCGACTACTTCAGCATAAATTAAATTATTTTTTTCATTTTCTGAATTTTTTTTATAATTCTATTTTTAATTTGTCAAAAATTAGAAAAAAAATTAGTTAAGGTGTAAAAGTTTGAACTTTGGTAGTCTTGAATGAAGGGAGGGGTAGTAGTAGTATTTCATGAAGGTCCACCTGACCCATAAAAGAGTTTAAGGTCGTTTGAAAATGTACCTTACAATAATTTTAATTTTTATGTTGAAAATTTCAAAATTAAAATCCTAAGTGTTGAACGAACAAACCAAGAAATTTTAATTAAATTAATTATTTGACAATTAAATGCTGAAGCCACCAAAATATTACAATATTTGAAAACCATATAGGAAAATATTCAAAAAGAAAAGAAAAAAAAATAGGGTGGGTTAGGACAAAATATATTATATATATCTAAAGGAGCAAAATTTGGTAACTTACTTAAAGCCATGGCCAAAGTTGATTAATTAATTAATCAATTAATTAAGTGATGAAAAAATTGAGTTATATACATACAAATACGTATGTGCGTACATATACATATGTGTTCATACGTATGTACGTATGTAGATGTAGATGTAGATGTTTATTTTTGTTCCTGCAATAATAGCGTTTTATTCGATTCCTTGGAATTTTTCAAAATAGAAAATCAATTAAAAAGTGCTTTCATTCGTGTCTGTTTGCTCTTCGTCTTCCCGAAGCAGCTAACGCTCAAATTTGTGCAAATCTTCGGCGAGAATTGCTGTCAGGAGTCGCTGGCGATTTTCTTAGAAATAAAAAATGTGTCTATCCTCTCGCATAGATCGGATGCGCTGCTTTCGTTTGGCGAAGAAATCACCGAAATCGGTTGGAATTCGCGAAAACGGGAGCCGATTTTGGTGACAGCGGCGGGCTGGTGACTGTGAAGCTCCTCTTCCTCCTAAACGACAAAGAAGACGCTGGAGTGACAGGGTTGCAAGCAGGAGAGGAGAAAGGAGACAAGAATTTCCTCCGTGTCTTGTTTATCTGTTTCATATTTATCATCATAAAAGAGAAGAAGAAGGAGAAGAAGAAGAGATCATCATCACAGGTAGGTATGTATGTATGCATGTGTTTGTGCGTGTGTTGTTTCTTTTCGAGGTTTTGAGAATGGTGGTTTTGTGTTGTTGATCTGGTGGAAGGAAGATAAACACCTACACAAGTTGTTTTTTTGTTTGTTTTTCTTTCTTTGGAAGTGTTGCTTCTGCTGCTGCTGCTGCTTCAGATTCTGGAAAATGTGTATCAGCCGTTTTGGTTTGAAGGAGGAATGGCATGCTCGCATCTGGGAGGGAGAAAGCTCTAGAGTTAAAAATTAGGTTCTTTCGAATCTTGAAGAAACTTACATTCCTGATGATATTGTTTTATCAAGGTCTTGTACGGTGGATGTTTTGTTGAGGGCAGTAGTGTGATTTTTTATCAGTGCTGTACATCTCTTTCTAGCAGCATTGGGAACTTTTGGTGTTTTGGTTTGTGTACATTCTGATGCATTGTTAAGTGTAGGGTTATAATGCTAAGCTTATTATAATCCACCATTTCTTCTTTGTGCCAGGGGTTGTATGTTTGATGTTTGTTGTATGAACCACCAGATATATGCTGGTGAAACTTAAATGGATTACAAGCTTCTAGCGCTGTCTGGCAACTTGGTGGGTTTGAAGTCGTAAAGAGGAGGGGTTATGCAGAGGCCATGGAGTTGACAAAATTGCAAGTGGACAGAAGAAACCTGTTCTCAAACAACTTCCATGGCACGTCCAAGAAACCGAACAACAAGGGTCTTCCAGTTTCCTGCAATCTCTTCTCTTGCTGTCATATTTGGATCGGCATTGGTAGCACTTGCTGTGCTTTCTATAATTTCTGGGCGGTTTCTTGATAATGTGAATTCTGGGCACACCCCCATTCGACCATTCCAACAAGCTTCATCAGAGGTTCTATATCTTTAGCATCTGGGCTTTTTTCTTTTGTACAGAGAAAACTTCATCAAGGGTTGTGTCCAGGCAGTTTCTTGATGGGCAGAAAGACTTCTGCATAGTTAAAACAGGACATGAACTTTTCTGTTTTGTGAGGATTATATAATTCTTACATGCTATCAGAGCCCTTCCATTTCATCCGTTCTGCTCACGTGGGCCTGTGTGGAATCAGGCATGGAGTGCCATAAATGAAACTGCAAGTTCTTTGCAAGCTCTAGAAGATGTGCCGGTGAGCCCCCTCTCTTTGCACATCAATTTTACCTTTTTTTGGCGTTGTGAATATCTTTCATGTGATAATGTGTTTCTTTGGTGTCTCTACTGTATTGGAGTTAGTTGAATCTTTCTGGGTTTTCCAGTCAAGCTTTCTATTCATATGTTCTTTTTAAAACATCAAGGTCTGGATTTTACGAAGGATATGGATGCAGCTGGGCAGCCCTGAAACAAGAAGTTAGCTTCCTGTGTGATGGGACTTGTCCAAAGTTTTCTTATTGAAGTTGGTGCTAGGATGCCAGGCTCAATGGGATACAACGGTGGAGCATATTTGGGACTCAGAAAATGCAGAGCTCTACTATGGATGTAGTGAACCCAGTGAAAAGTATTTGTGTAAGCTGCTGCTCATGTATCCTGATGTCAACATGTAATGTTTTGGAAATGACATCTGAAATGCCAGGAGTCAGAAGCAGCACAAGTTCACAGATTCCATTATTTCAGTATATGGTTCAGACTTTCATTGATCACTTTATGTTTTGTGATTCAATCAGCTGAACTGAGTGTGGAGTCCAATGGGTATCTCTTTATTGTAGCTAGTGGTGGGTTGAATCAGCAAAGAACAGGGGTAAGTACATTCTCTTGCGATGTTCTTTAAGATAACATCTTTGTCCCCATCCTGTCATGTCCCTGGTTGGTATGGAATGATTTGTGAGTGCTGTCAGTTGGTTTCTTGACATCTCTTTGAAGACTTGTGATAATGATCCTTGTGTAATGTCATGAACAGGGATGGTTATTGCCTATAAGTCTCAGGTTGTTGCATTTTGTGAGTGACTTGAATGTTTGTTTGCAGATAACTGATTCTGTTGTAGTGGCACGGTTGTTGAATGCAACTCTTGTGGTTCCACAATTGGATCATCGATCTTATTGGAAAGATCCAAGGTTTGTCTCTCCCTCTTATGTTACTTCTGTCATAGTTTTCTCAGCATCAACCCACTTTAGTCTCAGCTATTCAAATGTAGGGTTTATTGCCTGCTCATAGCTAACTCTTGGTAATTTCCTTTTGTTGTGCACTGTTACTTGGGTTCATCACAATTTTGCAGTTGTTTTTGCACATGTTGTTTCATTTCAGTTTGTTTTAGCCAGAAAGGCACAGAGAGTGGTTCAGGGTACATTTATAGTGATCTTGGATTGGGGTTCATTGACAGCAATTTCAGTGACATTTTTGATGTCGACTGGTTCATATCTTCTGTTGCACCTGATGTGAAAGTAATCAAAGAGCTCCCTCCAAGCTCAAAGAAATTTATATCAAATCAGATGTCTAGTTTGCGGGTCCCACGGAAGGTCTCGCCACACTACTACCTCACCCGAATTCTACCTATTTTGAAGCGAAAACAAGTATGGCTCCCTTCCTTCGCTGTCTTCTGTTATAGGTGTTTTGTTCCACATTTTGATACTTTTGCTTGTTCACTGGCATTCATTATAATGGTGATGGCCTGATGTTTTTATGTGAGACCATAAGGTTATGACCTCTTGTTCTTGTTGTTTTTGTGTTGGTTTTGCTGACAAATGATACCTCCAAAAGTGGTCTTGTGGAATTTTCTCTGTAATTTATATATGTATATATATCTCACCGGTGTGTCTGATTCTTGTGAGTTTATTTCCTTCATATGGCTCCATTCTGAAGCACCACAAATCAATAATGGGTTCACAAGGATGAAGTGTAAAGACTCAGGGAATGAAGTGGCAGTCTCATGTGGAAGCTCTACCTATCTTTTCCTCTTTGTGTTAGGTCGCTGGTGAAATCATGTTCTGCTCTATTTCAGCTTTTTGATATTCCTTTCTTCCATATGGTACAGGTTGTCCGGCTCACCAAATTTGATTACCGGCTGGCAAATAAGTTGGATCCAGACATGCAAAAACTGCGGTGCCGAACTAACTACAAGGTACCAAAGATTTGTGAGAGATTCTCTCAATTTCATGGCTGAATGAATCAGTTTCGCTGATCAATGACTTGAATCAGTTTTTCTCCAAATGGCTTGCTAGTTTTTGGTGTCCATACAGATACAACCGCAGCATGTCTCCCTAATCCTTGTGATTCCTGCTCAGGCACTGCAATTTACGAAACCCATCCAGGACATGGGCCAGGAGTTAGTGGACAGAATGAGGGCCAAGAGTGGAAAGTACATCGCATTGCACCTCAGGTTGACTTTGCACAAGGCACTTTCTGAGTTTTCTTCTGCTGTTCTGGGATCCATTGAGTGACAACATGAGTTTGTTCTAGTAAAACTTAATTGGGAGTACTTCAAAATGTGATGATATGCAAATTGCAAGTTACAGCTCTGATAGAAATTTTTATCAATCTGTATCAGGAATTCAACTTGCTAAGATGTCACTGGAAACAATTTGAAAAGTCATAATGTCTGCTATTTGTTGTGGTTGGACTTGATCTTCACAGATGCAGGCCAACTGTATCTAATATGCAGATCCAGAACATATGTATTGAACACTGATTATCAGAAAACTGGACTTGTATAACTGCTTTCTCTAAAAGTACAGGATTATGGAGAAATTTCTCATCTAAATATGAAAAAGGGATCTGTCACAAGTCTCTCATCTAGGTACATGATTGATTTCTAATCAGGAGTTGTTGAACTTGCCTATCAAAAGTTGATCACTACAAGATTTTGTTTAGTGTGTACCCTGTAACTACTTCAAGCTTTTGAGTACATGCATACACTCCTTTTATCTGACTTGGAATATTAGGCACACAGGTATGAGTCAGATATGCTGGCATTTTCAAACTGCTATTATGGTGGTGGTGACAAGGAGAGACAAGAGTTAGGGGCCATTCGCAAGCGCTGGAAATCTCTTCATGTAGGGGAATTACTCTTCATGTGAATTATCCTCTCACTCAGCCAGTACTGTTGGTGGATCTGCTCACCTGTTGGTTAAAGTGACTAATTTGCATTATTTCCATGAGTTGATCATGAAGAGAATGAAACCCAACTCAAGCTGCCTTTGATGTCTGTTTCTAAAGCTCTGCAGCTGTTGTCTTGATAACAACTGACCTTGAGGTCTTAATGTGATCTGGTTTTCAATGAAATGCCATTTGAGGAATCTTTGTTGTACAATCTGTAGAGAATACAAAGTAATGGGCCTGTCCTTAGTCCGACAGTATGATAAATTGTTTCTCTGTTTTGTGATTATGTTGCAGTATCAGAATCCAGATAAGGAGCGTCGGAATGGGAAATGTCCTTTGACGCCGGAGGAAGTGGGTCTCATGCTACGTGCACTGGGCTATGGCAAGGATTCATATTTGTATGTTGCCTCTGGGCAGGTCTATAATGGAGAAGCTTCCCTTGCACCTTTGAAGGCACTATTTCCAAATTTCTTCACAAAAGATACTCTGGTGACAAGTCAGGAGCTGAAACCATTTGCAAAGTTCTCATCCCGGATGGCTGCAATTGACTATGTGGTGTGCTCAGAAAGTGATGTTTTTGTAGCAAATAACAATGGCAACATGGCCCGTATTTTGGCAGGTGAAAGGTATGCTCTGTTTTACCCTCAATTTTTAGCAAGAACTTTGGTCCACAGTACCCAAACCCTGCTCATCCCTATGGACTAGACAGAACCCAGACTAAGAACTGTGATCCTCCATTATGTGTGGGTAGATACTTCAGTTCTCATCTGGAGTTCAGATACTGGATATGACAATTAGTTACATGTATGCTCACTGTATTTGTGGTTACTTTTGCAGGCGTTTCAATGGTCATAAGCGAACAATCCGGCCTAATGCCAAGAAACTTGGGACTTTGTTTGCTGCCCGTCACACTATGTCATGGAAGGACTTTGCAACAAAAGTGCGCCATTTTCAGAAGGGGTTCATGGGGAACCCTATGGAGGTGGGTTACCTTCTCTTGCTTGCTGTCTTGTAAACTGTAACAACTGTTATTTTGTTGGCAGACCATTTTCTGCTGATTCTTTATCTATAGTTTGTGGCAAGGTCAGGGGGATGATAAGAAAGCTCGACAGACCAAAGAGGGGAATGTGTGCTGGAATTTGACCTCCAAGCTATAATCTCTTATGTATTCCTATTTTGAAATGCTTTGCCAAGATATTGCATAAGCTGTTGATTTGTAAAATGTGACTCTGAATTTGTCTTTTCGTTACTTGTTCTGGAACCTGATGGTGTGAAGGCCGTAGAAGTCTAGAGTTTTGGTTGAGGATATTGACTTTTGGGGCAAAATTGTGGTTGTGGTTTTTTTATGCAGGTGCGGGCTGGGCGGGGAGAGTTTCATGAAAACCCAGTGGCCTGTATTTGTGAGAAACCGGAAGCACAGGAGAAGCTTAAGAGGATGAATCAGCAGCAAGTAAAGAAGCCTTCAAAATCTGTGGAGACTGTGAAACTGGAGGAAGAGGGAGTTGTCAAACTGCAGGATCCAGTCATTCCTGTTGAGGATAGACTGATTGAGGAAGCAGAAGATGATGCTGAAGAAGAAGAGCTTCCTTTGGTGATAGATGACGAGCAGTCGAACCCTAATGAGGGTGACACCAATGAAGAGCTTCTTCTGGAGTCTGAAGACGCAGATGAAAACACAGATGAAGATGATCACATTGCCATTAAAGATGTAGATGGTGGTGGTGGTGCTGCTGCTGCTGACATTGCTGATGATGGTGCCTATGACTCTGATTGATTCTTAGTGAGCTGTGATGTGTTGATCAGTAACATGTCCCATTTTCTAAAACCAGTCAGAACTGTACAAGCATTTATCCCATGATATCACTGCCTTGGATTGTAATTGTGATGGAGCAACCCCTAGAAATAGGGAGATGGGTAATTTTGGTTCAATACAGAAATGCAGCCTCTAGTTTTTCACAAACAGCAATAATAGGAAGCCCTGTCCAATGGCTGCGCACCTTGTTACCTTGGATACATTGAGGACACATGAATCTAGTCAAGAAAGATAGCCAAGCCATAGGCTGCAGAGTTTGTAAGACACAGGAACTTTATCCTGCCATTTTTTTGTTCAAGAAATTGAAGTGATCTGTTAGCTTGTGAAGGGTCAAATGTCCTTGTAAGCAACAGTGACATTTTCTCTGCAAGAAAAGATAGCAATTTACTGAGGCTTGTAATGTGGTCTGTAGTTTTAGTAATTCTCTTAACCAAGACCTATCTCAAAAGTTGCCAAATTTTTGAATTTGCATGTTTTCATGTTGAGAGATGTTAAGTAACATTGCAGTAGGACAGGCCTGTTTCTATCTGACACCATGTCAATTTCCCAGTGTAATGAACATGGTGTAGGGGGCTGTCTGGTGAGTCTGGTGATATCTCTGACAGATACTAGGATTGTGCCACCAGACAGAGAGTAGACAATAGAAATTAACAACGTGCTCATGTACTGTACATGATCCCAGAAGTGCAGTTGGGTTTCTACACCTCATTATGCAGGTATTGAGTTGCAAAATGTGGAGGACATCGGGCTTGCTTGGAGAAGAAGACTATTTTTTATTCAGCCTCACTGATGGTAGGTGAATACCTTTTCCAGATTGGAGGGGGCACTTTTCTTGACTTAAGGAAAGTGATCAGAACCCCTTGCACATTTCTAGCACAGACAGAAGATGCAAGAGCTTAAGTGGCAGTGGTGACAGCAAGTGGACAAGGTGAAATGAAAATGTGACTCCATGTTCTTGGCTCTAGAGGAGCCCATGAAGATGGGCTTGGCCTGGTTTGTCTTCAGCCTCTCACCCTTACCACATCCTTCAACTAAAGTCATGACTTCTCAATTGGCAGTTTCTTGAGTGTGTGTTACTAGCATGTTTTCCTCTGAAATTGCAGCCACCACCAGACAGTCAGATGCAACAATTGCAATGAAGAATACAAATTGATCCAAAGGAGGAAGAAAAGTTGATGGGAATAAAAAGGAAAGTTTCTACAACTTTCTTGGTCATCCTTATGTTGGGGAAAAGCATGAAGACATGGTGCCATGAAGTAGGAAGGATGGTGCTGTGAGTACCTGCAGAAAGCTTGTTACTACCATGGTCTTTTACTCAACATGGTACAGCCAAGTGTGGTTCCAAATCTCCAAATAGATGAAAAACCCATACTTCTCCCAGGACTTCAGTCTGCAATCAGATACCCAGGATCAATCTAGCTCCCAGAAGGATTTGAGGGTGAGAATGCAGTTTGTTAGGGTGAACCACGGTGCAAATTGTTTTTGGATTGAAACTTCGTCAACCTTGTTTGAGCTTTTGAATAAGCAAGAACATGGTAGCACAGCTGATTGAGTGATTGAGGAGGAGGTGCATGGACACAGGAAGCAGGGGAGGAAGAAAACATGTGCTGCTACAAATTGCGCCTCCACTGTGGAAGCAAAGCTTGAAGGGTTTGTAATCTTCAAGAAGCATTGGAGCCAGATGTGGTTACTCTGTATACTGTAAGATTGAGGATGCAAACACCAATGTTGTCTTCTTCATTTTCTGCATCATTTGTATCTGGAACTTCAGTTTCTTGAATTTCTAGCCCTTGTTTTCCCTCTACTCTTTTCATGTATGCATTGCATCACAAGATCTCAGCCAGAACTGAATGCAGCTGGCTATCTGTGCTGATTCAGGACAAAGCTTAATATCCATGTGCAGTACTATCTATTATGAGTTGTGTGACCTGCGTCTGAAATGATAACATGGATTTTTTGTCACAAAGTACTCCCTCCCCTCCCTCTCTTTCTGCTCAAATCTAGCCATGTTGGTTGCAGAGTTTTAAAGAATCAAAACTTCTCACAAGCAGTGGATGTTGGGTGCCAGGGAAAGCAGATCATTTGTGGCAGGGCCTGGTGGATTTTAGAAGCAGAATGACAATTTCAAGCACACCTAAAGTTGAACCTTTTGGAAAAACTGTGTGTGTGTGTGTGTGTGTGTGAAGGAATTTTTTCTTACAGACATTGTACTGGAGGGGGTTGTAAAGGTCCTGGAAACGTCTCAAGCTTCCCCACCCCAGTGTGCAAACTTTTTTATTGGAAGCTGGAATTGTCTCAAGGTTCTCCACCCCAGTGTGCAATCTTTTTCAGTGGATGCTGGAAATGTCTCAAAGTTCCGCACCCCAGTGTGCAATCTTTTTCAGTGGATGCTGGAAATGTCTTGAGCTTACCAACCCCAGTGTGCAAACTTTTTCAGTGGATGCTGGAAATGTCTTGAGCTTCCCAACCCCAGTGTGCAAACTTTTTCAGTGGATGCTGAAAATGTCTCAAGTTTCCCCACCCCAGTGTGCAAACTTTTTCAGCTGATGTTGGTGTTTGGTCAGGCACTCAACTACCCCTGCACAAAGAATTGAGATGTTCTTGCAGCAATTATCTGTTGTGTTTTTCTTGTGGATTGTGCAGTAGTCAAATACATGAAGATTAACAGACCTGGCTGTATTCAAAATGGATTTATGAACCGTTTTGCTGAGCAACAAATATATCCACTTGGAATTGCATCTCTGCTGCAATCATCAGCGTGGATTGCATCTGCTGGATGGTCTTCCACAAAACTGGTGGAGCGGTATTGAGAGCAACCCTGATAAGCAAAGAGTAGATGTACAGTACATACATGTACAATCTCTGGCACAGTTGGAGGCGATGGTCTGCACCTTCCCCAGTTGCAACAAACGTACCTTGCAAAAGCTGTCAACGATGAGGCTTCTTCCTTGTCACCTACCTGCACAGGCAGATGGATGTTGCAGGCGTCTGCCTGCTGCTTGAATATTATGCACGACCCAAACCCCTAAGAAAAAAAACAATTCTCTCAGAGGTTGGGAACTTCGCTACAATCTGCCAATCGCCATGTGTTTGTTTCCCCGCAGATGCTGCGACCAAGCAGGGCCAAGCACGCTTGATATGAGAACAGTGGTCGGCCTCTCTGCGAAAGGTAGGTTTGTTTTTTACGGGATTTGTGAGTGTAGAACTTCTCTGACGTCGTGCCCTTGAGTTGACAACTGTGATGATGGTGGGTATGTCAGTCGTGCATGCTTGCACGTAGCAGCAGCAAGCATATTCCCTTTCTTTCGTCTTCTACCCAACCAGCTTTTGCACACTTGTGAGAGAACCCCACCACCGCAATGGGTAGGCCCCCGCACCGCACCCTATGAGGACGGATTGCTTGCAGAGACAGAGGAGGTGCAGCAGATATCTACAATTCTGACATAATGTCCACAACCTCCACGATGACTCAAGCCTTGCGTCATGAACTTTGTCGCATAATCCAATTCTTTCTCAAGAAGCAAATGAAGCCCCATGCGGTTCCTTATCTCAAGTGTCTGCTGCTGCTGTGTTTTGTTGCCACAGTTGGAGATTTGACATTATCGTCCGAGAGTATCGGAGCTAGAGTTCTGTTTCTCAGACTAGTTTCAGCAATAGTTTTTTTATCTAAAGTAAAATTCCTCGTTTTCTTTTTCTTCTTTTCTTCTGCTGCTTCTTCAGCATCGTCATCATCTTCTACAGTAAGAATGAACCAGAACTAGATGATAGACTCCATACCTCCCCCACTACTGGTCCCACTGGTCCCACTGGTCCCGAGATTACCAAGCCGGTTCGGAGGGACTGAGTACTAGCCAGAACATCGACACGTGCTGCTGATGCTTCTCTTGAGTTGTCCGTTTGCGATTGACGAGTTCCAGTAGTGGCTACAGTAGTGGTGGTCTTCTTCTCGAGCCAGCTGCGGAGCGAATGCATGTCAGCTCGCATGCGTCTTTGCTGTAAAGCTGCCCCAGAAGTGTGCGCGAGAATAGGTAGGGGGCCGCCATCATCATCACTTAGCTTAGTGTGAGGATTTATAGTGCAAGAACTAGAATCGTCTTTGTCAGTGTCCGCAGCAGCAGAATTTGAAGCTCTCACTCGCCGCAGCCGCCGCCGTCGTCTTCGTCGTCTGGACTTGAAATTAGGCCGGAGAGCAGCTTGCTGCAGCAGCTAGCAGGACTTAGCTCTCATTCCTTCAGCAGCTTGTGTACAGTAACACTGCTCTCTGCTGGTTTCATAGCTCGTTGAGGACGTTGCGGGAGTTTTTTCTTTTCTTTTGAGAGAGAGAGAGCAGATCATCACCATGGCTTTCGGTGTGGGGCGGGCTTTGACCACTCCTCTGGCGGTCATCAACTTCATCTTGTATCTCATCGCAGCTATCTTGGCAGGATGGGCTTTGAACAAGTACATCGACGATGGCAGCTATGGTAATGGCTCTCTTGCAGAATTGAACCAGCTGCTGCTGCAGACTCCAGAGCTTCTTAGATATTCTGTACAAATCTGAGCTGCGGGCCCTCCTGCAGATGATGGCAGCTTCTAAGAATCGCAAGAAACTGTGCTGGAATTCTTATTATTATGGTGGTTGTGGGTTTTGCAGGTAATGCCGCGACTCGGTGGTTTCTGCCGATTGCGTTGATCGCCTCCGTTGTGGGACTCGCTTCCATTCTCGCCGGCACTCATCACCTCCGCGTGTATCGCACTGACAGCCTTTCAGCTGCTCATGCTGCTGCCTTGATCGCTTGGCTCCTCACTCTTCTGGCCATGGGGTAACAACAACAACACAAACTATACTCCGCTTTCCAGCTTCATGCGACTGTAACTCTGAGCCCCCCAAAAAAAAACACTCTCCTTCACTTTCTCTCTGCATCTGCATCAATTTGCTGCTGCTGATGTTACGTACTCTTCTTGCGTTTTGCAGACTTGCAGCGAAGGAAATTCACATCGGCGGCCCCCGAAGCCGCAGACTTGTAAGCACCCCGCAGTTCTCTCTCTCTTCACACACACACACATACTCTTCCCCGGACGACTTCTATCCGGACCCAACGAGTTTACCCAGTTGGGTTTCAACCCAACCCAGTTGGGTTTTTGGAGTTGAAACCCATCTGGGTTTTCTTTTTCTTTTTTTTTAATCTGAAAAAAAATTGAACCTGGGGCTGATTTTTTTTCTCCCTCTATGTTTGCAATGACTTAACTACACCAGTTGAGTTTTCTTTTTGTTGGGGGCTTTTATCTTTTTTTGAAAACTTTCGAGCTGTCTGTGTTAGAAGAAATAATAGGTATTAAAATCAGATGATAAATTATTGATTAGTTTCTCTCAAGTGTACAAAACTCCATTTATGCAATTTTGATGAAGTTGAATATTATTTCTTAACTAGTCTCTGAAGTGAACAAAAATTTATCCTGAGTCTTTTGCAATTGATGGCTTTATGTATAGGAGTACAGGCCATTCAGTGATTTCAGATCTGTGCCTGAGGCCAATAGGCCAAGGGAACAGGTCAAAAATCACGGAAGGGCCTGTACTCAGGTCCTTTTCCTCTGTAAAGCAGAGCTGGGTTTGTTTCTCACCTTTTAGAAATAGTGACAGGCTGGCTGGTACCTTCCGTTGGTCAGAACATCCCAGTACAGCCTGGCTTGTACCTTCCACTGCAGAAGATCCTGCTTGCTGAAAACAGGTTTCTTCAGGGAGGAAAAATCCAGGCAGTGCTTTACTGAACTTCTGAAGTGGAGGACCAAGTCTTTTAGTCTTCAGAGACCTTTTTGTGAAGTGTGTTATGCAATTGAACTCTTGTTTGTTTGTTTGCTTGCTTTGTCTTTGACAAGCTTTTATATTGATTCAGTTCATTTTGAATACCATATTGGCTGGTTGGACTGTTTAGTTATCATTTGTTGTTGGGTTCAAGATAATGCAAAATTGAGCTGTGACAAAAATTACGGCTAATTGTAGTTAAATGTTGTTTTGGGCTGGTGCTTTTGCAGAAAACTTTGGAAGCTTTTTTGATAATTTTGTCGCTCTTCCAGCTGCTCTACTTGTTATCTCTCCACTCCGGACTTCTGGGTTCAAATTATGGTCCAACCTACAACAACAATGCTGCTGGCACTGGCACTGGGGTAGGACCCAAAGCTGGCAACTATGGCACCCCAGCTGCAGCGGCGGTCTAACTATTTCTTTAATTGAAAGAACAAGTTTTGAAACAAAAACATATTATTTTTAGTTTTGTTTTGGTCCAAAATATTATGTTGTATAGAAGTGGGGGAAAGTTGTGACCAAGGGTTTTTAGTTAGACTCTGTGATTAAACTTTTTCCACATACTTTTTAGGCCTGGAAGGGAGTGTGTGATCAATTGTTGGATGAGTTTACTATACTTCATTGGTGAGGGCATCATCGTGTATGTTTTGAAAAACCAATCACCCCTCTCTTTTGGGGTGTACAATGTACCATGTGTTGAGAAAATATTACTTGTGATTTAAGCTTTTGTTGTAATAAAATAAATATGTTGTTACTACAAATTCCCACTGCTATTTCCTTGAGATTCCCTTAATTCAAAACAAACACCAACATGATTTTGTGCATACTAGAACTGGAAGAGGAAAGATACAGAAAGTCACAAAAATTTGATCTCATTTGTTTCCTTGTTATTTGTATTATGTTTTGTGTAAAATGCTTGTCAAAGAAACAATTATAAGATTAATTTCAACATCCAAGCCTTTGCAATACAATACAATAATACATCAAGTAATATAACTATTGACAGAATTTACATGAAAAACTCTTTTGGGTATTGCATCAGCACATACAATCTCACAAAGAAAACAGAATCTAGTAACGACACACCATAGATCCATAATCCAGTCCAGAATTTAAAGTTAAAATCCTTCAAGATTAGTATAGGATTAGCCTTCTAATTATGACCTGAGAGTAGAGAAACTCCTTGTAATTCCAATGAAAGCTCTAACACGATGTAAAAACATCACCATAATCTAGCAAGCTGCCATCTCTTTGTGCATTACTCTTACCTTTTTTAAGTCTTAAATCATCTTTTGAGGTTTACAATGAAATTATGGGCATAATTTTGTCTTCAAACTGATGTAAACATTGTCCAACGCTATTACAAGAAAGCGCAACATGAACCAGGAAGAAGGGGAAGTAATGGTGAAAGAAAGGAGAGAAGGCAGGTATTATATTTGCAAAGTAAGATATAATACCTTTTTTATGCTAGAAACCATAACTCCTTGTCATGCAAGGAAAGAGTTGGTGATTTGCAATGGTAAATGTTTCTTGTAGTACCTACTACTATGGTTTTTCACTTAGTAAACCTTGAACCCCAGCAAAATCCATCCACTCCTTTCTCAAATCTCCTGTGCAGGATTGCATAACTAGCTGTCTGCCATTTGTTGGCTTGGAAGAGACTGACATTGGTGTAAGATTTAGGCACAAAAATTTGCCTCAGAACTTGACCAATGTGTGCATGACATATGGAATATTATTATGTGTGCATCTGATGAATGGGCACGTTCTATAGAAGTGCATGTAACGAGATGAGAAGTTTTAGAACCAGTAAGGGACGTTTTTAGATTGAAGTTTTGCCTAGTGTTTCGTTTTCTGTGCAAAATCTCACCAATTTTTATAAAGAAATTGAGAATTACTTTTTTGTTGTCTAAATTGGACTAATTTTGCTAAATTTTTGTTAAATTCACCAAGTTTTTTATACCAAAAAAATGAAGAAAAAAAATTGCTCTCGGATGTGTCATAAGCAACAGAGTCATTGTGGTATAAGCTGTTTGTTTACTCTGACAGATCCAACTTACAGATAGCTTCCGGAGATTGCGGTTGGCCTAAAACTTGTAACCATGCTGGGCCATCCACTAGCAAGCCTGGGTACAAAACCTAACATGACTTAATATCTTGTGGACCCTTTACATGATATGTGTGTGTTTTTATTGAAGGAGAAAGAAAGATGCACTTTTTTTAGATGCCTCTTCAGTGTTGATTGCACATACAACACAAATGGGTATATATTTAACAATTGATTTTTGCATCGATGTTGCAGCCTTGTTGTTACCATCCATTTTCTAATGTGTTGATGGGCCAGGTTATTGCTAGGCTACAAGTTTGGTAATCCGTAAACAAGAAAATGCAACACAATCCAATCACATTTGTACTATGACTTCCACTGTCATTTCCAGGTTCACATGCAGTCATGCAACTAAGTTCTCCGATTGATTGAAACCGATTACACTGATCAGCAGGTTTGACCATTTAGACCTGGAATAGCGTGCAAAAGAGAATCTCTTAAATCTTAAAAATTCAGAATGAACACATTGATGACCTACTTATAGAAATACAATCGTAATCAATGTATCACTTCACCAATACAAATTCCTATTTAACTTGCATGCTCGGAGCAGCTCTTTTTCTTTAAGGTTTTTGAAATTCTGAATGAGTGGCTATCATTTTACACAATTTTGGTGTGTCCCTCGAGCTATTGTCAATTTTACAATGTGAAGCCTCTAGCAAATTAAAGCTTCAACAAATAGAAAACTAGCTATGAGGAAGAGAAAAATTAAAACTTGGCAAGATGTCCAAGTTCATTGTAGCAAAAGATGCCAGATTTATAAATTCTAAATCTAAAATATGGTGACATAGCCTATGTACAATAGAGCTATTTGGAGAGCTTCACTAAAATCTCTCAACCACGTCACATAATTGGTCTTGTTCATCGCCCATTCATGGGCTTGACATTGGGTGATTCTTTCGTGAAAGAAGTTGAATGCCAAGAGTTAGGAGCCAAGACACTAAAAAAAACATACACATAACAATGACATACATAAACATATAACATAACATTCATAAATTCTAGCACCACCATGTACAAAAAATAGACAAAACTCACTAACTAAACCAAACTTGCTCAGACACACCCATAAAGAGATTAATTCACAAACAATTCTTTTTCTTCAAAGTTCAAATTCTAGAATATGGATACATGCCACAGACAAGCATAGCATAATTGTAAGCTCAAATTTGCGTAAGCAAATTAGCCCAAATCATATAAAAATGCAGCAAAAATTGGAAGATATTGGAATGTCAGGATATCTAGTTGACAATGATTCATCAGTAAATATTCCTAGTTCCATGGACATGCATTAACATCATGCCATAAGCTCAAAATTTTGTAATGCAAGCAGCATAACATATGCAAGCGACATTAAAGATTAGAAGACAAAGGAACAAGGTACTCACAACTTACAAAATATTGAACTTGGGTAGGCATAGCATAAGTTCAAGTTCTATAGCCCATATCAACAAAAAAAAAAATGAATAGTGAAAATTGGAAAGATAAGAAGAACATGTACTCACAACAAATGCAAAAAGAGCTTATTGAAGCATATCAACTAATTCATACACACCCACTAACCCAAACACACTCACATATGGAGTCAAACACATTCATACACAAATGTAGAGCCACAAGATAGCCTCTCAATTCTTGAATCTTAAATGGAATTTAATTTAAAGCAACTTCCTAAATGAAAAGAAAACCACTCAATTTAATTGGCAAAAGGTGTTATCATTGAGATATGGGGTCAACTTAGCACCATTGCTAGCAAAGTCTAAACTTCATTCCATCCTTTGCCTAGGTTTTAGCTTCTTCCAATTGTTGAAACATGTGTGATATAGAAAGGTATTCAATGTAAATAAAGGTTGAAATCACTATGAAAAGTCATGTTCATAAAAACCTCATTGTCATGCAACTAGGTGCCTAATGTAACTTATGTGCAACTAATGTTCCATGGAACTATAATGCATATAAAAATAAAATGTCATGTCAAAAATTCATAGGTTTTATGATAGTCACATATTAGTTGCAAAATGGACCCTATACAATTTGAATATGCTTTGCATATATATGATTATGGTCAATATATTTTGATTTTGTGGGTAAGTTGCATTAGAGTTGTTGAAGGAAACTACCCTACAATTGGTGCTGACCTTGATGCATATAAGCATGTCATGTGTATACATTGCCAGTGTGGCAATCACTAACTAGCACCATGACAATGATTAGTTAATATATTCAGCAATTTTTGCGAACTCATGTAGAGAGATATGTAACTTTTATTTACATCGCAAGTTATGTTGTGGGTTTTTATAAAATCCTCATTATCTTTGAAGGTCTTTGTCATCTTTTCCTTTTTAGAAATTGAACATTATTCCTACAAAAGCATATAGAACAAAGTTAAATAACCAAGTGTTTCAAACTTCCTCTTGCATTTTCTCATTCACCTAGCATTGTGAGAGTAGAGATGTAAGTAATGTTTGTAAGGGTTGGGTCACACTTAAAGGAGCCACAAGCATTACTTTACATTACGACTACATGCATTTTTTTTTTCCAAAATATTTTTTTCATATGAATGATTTTTTGAATGATTTTTTTTGCAACTTGTTATGAAAAATGACTAGAATTACCCCAATTAATCATTTTTTCTGATTTATTTTTAAATAAATATGAATTTTTAAAATGTACAAATTCTTTGCAAATTTTATGTTTCATCTTGAAAAGATGATAATTTTAAATCATACCAAAAAATGTTAATTTTTTTAAGTTCAATTTAATGTAATATAAACAATTTTGTTCAATACATCATCTACATTATACCCCATTTATATGTGATAAAACATTTTTGAAATTTTGAAATTCTAAATTTTCAAGTGTACATACTTTGAATTTTCAAAGTTTAAGAATTCCACATTTTTGAAATTGTGAATGTGTTTTTAGTATGTCTAATAGGTGATTATCATTTCATATTTTTTAACATCAACTTGTTGTTATTATATGAATCTTTTGAAAGTCCTTTGTAAAAATGTCTTTTTTTAATGATGAAAATGTTCACTTTCAAAAATCCTAAACTAAACCAAAATGTAAAACTAGATCAAATGGATTTTTAATGTGAGTTTCTTAACATTTATATGTGTTTAAAAGGAACAATGTGCATGATTACCATGGTTTCAAATGGAAAAGAAAAAAACATATATATTTTTATTTTTATTTTTATTTTTTATGATAGAATTTGACATTGGACATCCTTTGTTGTAGGTGGTATTATCTTAAAATAACAAGGTGAAAACATGGTCAAAAAAATTAGGGGCACCAAGGTAAAAGTCCTTTTCCAAAGATTACACATGACACGTGTTTTCTCTATGTTAGTTTATAACTTTAAATTTTGTATTTCAGGTACCCCATTTAACATTGCATTTAAAATATAAATACATTGTAACTACAAATTAATTTTATATCATGTATATTATGCATTGAGTCATGCCCTTTATCATATGAACATGAATAACTTTTGTTAAAAGCACATTTTCAAAATCCATAATTTTTAACGTCAAAAGCACTTTTGAACTAAATGTGCTCAAATGGATTATAAAAATAATTTTCATTAGTTCAAGTCCTTTTGCTCTTTTAATCATCAATGTTAAAATCCTCGCCAATTTTCAAAAAGTATGGTGCACATTTGGTAGAAAAATAGGATGTTTGGAAAAAACAACTTGAAGTATCCACTTTTGAATTTTGAATGATTTAAACATGCAAAAACATTTTTGATTTGTGTCAAGCTTTGAGCATGTAAACTTTGCAAGTAATAAAAAGTATTCTAAAAAAATTCTAACCATCCAAGTATTATGTTTCACTTGTGATCTTTTAAATTAAAAATACAATTTTAAGGAATGTCCACTCACTTAGGTGGCTCCTATCATGAACACCACCATCATTTGTCGTTTACATCGCTTGCACCAACATAGTCGCCTACATCATCACTTACACTAACATAGTCACTTACATCATCACTTGCACCAACATAGTTGCCTACATCATCACTTGCATCATTGTTAACTATTAATTAACTCCTGGTTCACTATTAGTTAGGAAACTTTTTAAGAAGCTTCCTTGATTGGTGCACACATGGAAGCCTATATGAAAGTTTCTTCAATATAAATCCCCAATAGGGTATAATATGAGTTAACATTTAATTAACTTTTAGTTGACTATTAGTAGAGAAACTTCTTGAGAAGTTTCCTTGGTCAGTGCACGCATGGAAGCTTCTATCGAAACTTCTTTAACTTAGGACCTTAATGGGGAAAAATAAAGGTAGGACCTCCCATTATCTTCAGTTTGTTCAACAACCAGTTTTAAGTACACTTTCTTATCATAACTTTTTTTTCATACGTTATCAAAATAAAGTTTTGATTTAATCATCTTCTAACATATATTGTGTTCTTTGCTTTGCATCTTTTTGTTTTTAATCTTGGATTAAACTTAGGCTTGCATTTATTTTTATTTGTTTTCCTTGTTATATCCTTGGTTTAATTCTCGTTCTAATAGTTTTTCATGTCCATAATAGCTCTTTTGACCATGTTTTTACCCAACATGGTACCCTTGTTCTACTTTTTCCTTAGTTTGCCCATGATGAATTTGTGGAATTTCTGGTTTTATTTTTATATCTATTAAAGGTAATAACTCCATGTCATCCTTTGAATTGTTTTTTTGTTGCAAATTCAACATCCCCACATTGTCCAATGTGGATGGATGGAAATGACATCCATTTTATTAAAGTCCTTTTTACCCACATAACTAACACACCTTATAATTTTTTGTTTTGTTGGCTAAGATGTTTAATAACAATACTAAATGGAATTTTTTTCATCCTCGCAAAAATCCACTATGGTGGTGATTAAGCTTGTGACACTCCCTTGTCTTAAAACTCCAAGTACAAATGTGATGCAACCATGGTAGCTTCCAATGTTAGTGCCCCCCTAGGTGTTAAATCCATCATCTTCACATCTAGCATCTGATGTGGGTGTAAAATCATGGGATTCGACAACCTAATTACTAACACAAAAAGAGTTGTCGAAGAATTTTTTTAAATAACAAGAAAAATGGAAAGACATGAAAGTAGGACCTATCTTTTATTTACCTATCGTCATGTCATAGTTACCATCTTGCAACAGCTATTATCCTACACATATTGCCATCTATAAACTTGAAAGAAAACCCACAACCACTTGTAGACCTTTGATAGTTATTGCTTACCATCTATAGCACCTACAAACCCTTTGTAGATGTTACCTACCATTTACAACACTTGCAAACCCTTTGTAGCTAATGTTTACCATCTACAACAACTCCTTACCTTCTACAAACCTTAAATCCAGTGGCTACTTCCTTACTATTGCCTTCTAGTGGCAACTACCATCTTTTAGCAGAATGCATTTTCTACTCCAAAACTAGAATACAAAATAAATAAATTCTAAATTTATAGAAGGAAATAACTAATACATAAAAATGACAAAGCTCTATATATGAACTTAATATGAACTATTCTCCCTTCCTTTGTCACACTCTAAGTAAAACACACACCAAGAAGAAACATTAGAATCCATACAACTTTCAACCATTCTCCATTACATAAGGACAAATACAACTTTCTCCCATGTTTTTATTCTTCTCTCTCACATAAGAATGTCACACACAAGCATCCTCCTAATGTTAATGACTCATGAAAATTAATGAATCTAATCATCTTATGAAATCTTTCACTCCTCCCAAAAAAAATAAGGAACCCATTAAAAGAGATGTCCACCACACAAAGGTTGAGTTCTATTCCTCAAGGTTTTTTTTATTCTCCTAATCCCTTTTAGACATCTTAGTTAAGGGAAATCCATCCATCCTTTATCCATTTCAATTAATTAACCTTAGATTGTTTCACCCCTTAATAAATAAAAGATGGTAAGTAAAATATTTGTCACTAGTAACTAAATAGTTATTAGGATGCCCTTTTAAGTAAATTAGACTAGGATATTACTTCTAATAATTAATATTACTTTTATTATGATTCATCCTAAGATTAACTTCTGATTACTTGCCCCATGAAGGTAGATTTTCATTATATTGATGATACTATCGTTAGAAACCATTTTCATTCTATAATTCTCATGTGATTGTTTTGCCATTTGACAATAACTACCATCTAGTGACATTATTACTGTCTCCTAACATCCAAGGTGTTTAACCAACATACGACAATTTTCTACCCTTAATAGTGGGTGTTGAATCTTTCTGAACACCTATAAATTATTTTTTGGTCATAATCTAAATCTACATATTTTGGATCCACATCAAAATTGTTGTTATAATAGTGCTAACAATAGTAATTTGTGTTAATAGCGTGGATGCATGTTTGGTAGAATGCACATGGTGAACCGCATGACTTATGTTCTTTCTAGAAGTACCCAACAATCATCTTTCAACATTTACTTCTCCTTCATCCATTACCGCCTCTTGAGCCAAAGATCTTTAAAGTTTCCTACTTACACGATGACTTTGGTTTTTGTTAGGACTACCAAATGGTGGTTCTTTGCTTAGGAGTGACAACACATGTGCCTTCTTGTTAATTGACTCCCTTTCGGTTTTTGAACCATGGTAATTTTTTCATCATTGTTGTCCTCCATTCCTTCTTCCCTATGTCCATCTTTCAACCCTTAGTAACAATACCAATATGGGTAAAATCACAATCAAAGGAGCCACTCAAGTGAGTGAACACTCCTTAAAACTGTATTTTTGTATGTGTGAAAGATCACAAATGAAGCATAATATTTTGGGTTGTCATATTGTTCTTTGGAATATTTTTCATTAATTGCAAAGTTGACATGCTCAAAGTTTGACAGAAATCAAAAATGTTTTTGCATGTTTGAAACATTCAAACCTTGAGAGTAGACAGTCTTTTTTTTAAAAACATCTTTTTTTTCTACCAAATGTGCACCATTCTTTTTTTTAATTGGAGAGAATTTTAACATTGATGATTAAAAGGGGAAAAGGACTTGAATTGATGAAAATTGTTTTTATAACCCATTTGAGCACATTCAACCCTAAAAATTATTGATTTTGGAACTATGGGTTTAACAAAAGTTGTTCATATATGTGATAGAGGGCATGAATGCATAATATACATTACATAAAATCAATTTGTAGTCAAAATGTATTTATATCTAAAATGCAATGTTAAATGGGATATCCAAAATACAAAATTTTAAGTCATAAACCAATGCATAAATGACACATGTCATATGATGGCAGTCCTTGGAAAAGGATTTTTAACTTGGCACCCTAGCCTCCTTTGACCATGATTTCACCCATATGGAGATTATGTGCAAAATTCCCAAGGGTCCCACAATTATGGTCATTAAAGTAGATGATTCCATCAAACCCTCCTTGGGCTACCACTTGCTTTGTGGTAATTCTTCCAAATTACCATCTTGGTTTGCATTTTTTTGTTGTTCCATAATTTGGTCTAGTTATCATCGAAGGTTTTTAACAACAATTTTATTCATGATGATAAGGTAGGTAATTCCTTTTTCAACATTAATATCTCCCCCCCCCCCCCCCCCCCCCTCCCCCCCCCCTACCCACCCTTCATTCCCCTCCCACTACTTCTTTTCATCTTACAACCTCTTTCTTTATATTTTCTTCATATCTTT
>Ga0116231_10003938_pt1 | contig 30373 bp, 22 predicted proteins | sample S1TSphgellanicum_2_FD_89695 | JGI IMG/M metagenome (GOLD analysis project Ga0116231, IMG submission 89695) | Host-associated microbial communities from peat moss isolated from Minnesota, USA - S1T2_Fd - Sphagnum magellanicum MG | ecosystem: Host-associated > Plants > Peat moss > Unclassified... | reverse complement strand
TCCACTTCTTTTTTTCCTCCGTCTGCCCTTTGCCCCCTCCCCCCCACCCCCATTTTTTTTTTCCACCTTGGCATTTTCTACACATGTTTTGGGTAGAGGGTATAATATATATCCTATGTAGTATACCCTTGAGTATATATAGGATATATACCCAAGTTGTTACCATTGAGTTCCCAAGGGTTTCTCATCAAGTTCCCAAGGGTTGCTCATCAAGTTCCCAAAGGTTTCTCATCAAGTTCCCAATTTATTCCCCAAGATGTTCCATATGCTTTAACCAAAGCTTAATTTTGTGTGTGTGTGTGTGTACATATATACGCTATAAAGGTGGACCTATGTGGTTTTATTATGGGGAGTGCCCAATATTTTTATTTTTTAAAAATTGTGATGGGCCAATTAAAGTGCGTTTTTCAATAAATAAATAATTGGGTGTATCCCCTAACTAATTAATAGAAGCAACAAATAGACATCCTTTGGTTTTAATAACCAAGAAATATCTCATAGTGGCAAAAGTGTGAAAGGGTAGTCCTCTTGAATTTTTTTCTACCCTAATGGATGATCAAACCCATCATTCATGTGAAGGAAGGGCGATTCCCTTAACAATTCTCACCTTTGCAAGGAGGGCTAATTGTGTGATGGTAGCTAAAACCATGTATCAAATGTGGTACCTACTTACCTACCTACATTGTAACCACTTACATTCACTACCTACATGCTTATGATACTTACCCACTTACATAGGTAGTTACCTAGGTAAGGGAAGGGGAAAGTAGAATGGTTTACATTATAAATTGCCAAGATTATAACTCTACTATGGTTCATTCACAACTAATCCATAACATGTTTTCAATGGATGGTGTATTAGTGGGTGGTAGGTCACAAAATGTAGGAAGTTGGAAGTTGGTGAAAGCTTGATAAGTTGTTTTTGAAATCCTCCAATGAAAAATGAAACAATAAGAACATCTCCAATGCAAACCTATCAACCCAAAGGTGTAAAACGAGTTTACAAGTTGAAGGTGAGATGAAGGTATTGTAAGATTGATGTGTTTCATTGTGATGTTTACTAAATAGCTTTCATTCACACATTTGTCATCTTAAAACGTAACATTTTCAAATATAAACAAGAACATGTGTGTTGTTTACAAACCAAAAGTGCACCCAAGAGCTTTGAATTGTATGAGTGCATCTCTAATTCAACTTTTCCAAAATTTGGAGCTATCCTAGCTACAACTTTAGAAGATGCTAGTATTGCTTACACCCAAGCACACACTAAAAACAACACAAGCCCTTTGTGCTTGGATGCATCTTTCGAAAGTGCCATAGCTATTTGCACCAAAATGTAGTAAAAAACAAAAGAAAACATTTTTTTCTAAATAAAAAAGGAAAGTGAACAAAAGAATAAACAAAAAAACACAAGAAAATGAGACAAAAAAAAGGGAAGAAAATAAACTTCAAGGAAGATGATGCAAAAGAAGATTAAAATAATAATAACAAGTTGATGAATAATAAAAAACTAAACAACAAAAGAAGGGGAGGGAGGGAAAAAATAGAAGGGAACAAAATGATGAAGAATTAAAAAAATTAAAAAAAATCTAATGGGAGTAGACCTTTCCACAGTCGTACACCCATTAAACTACATACCTCTTTTCAACAAAGTTTTATAACATGTTCAACTTCATTATTTAAAAAGTCAAAAGATTGGAAGGAATCATGTACCAATAAAATGGAACAAATGTGAGGATGCAATAGATGGATTTTGCTAGTTTTTTTTTAAAAAATTTGATGTTACCTTTGTGGCAATTGACCATAAGATGATTTAGCCGAATTTGATTATAAACAAAAATGTGGAAACTAAAACAAATTTAAGCATATTTTTATGTTATTGGCTTGCTATTGGAACTTGGTGTAAAACTTGGTGATATTGCTTTTCCAAATTTGGGAATCAAAAGCTCCATAAAAAAACTTTTTTGTATTTTTTGAAAAGCAAATATGATACCAAAATTGTACCCCAAAAAACAATATCAAATTTCACATCCTTCTATGGCCAAAACCTCAAGGGAAGTTGGTGGAAGTTGGTGTGAACTGATCAATTTCATTGTGTTTTTCCAAGGAGTTTGATTAATTTAGATTTTTGAACTTATTAATAGCACACATAACATGACAGATTTCTAGATGGTTTAAAATATTCAAATATTAAACAATGATGATAAATCAATTATCATTGCACATTGAAAATGTGGAGGCGATGTTTTTGGGGTGTGAAATCTCTTATTATGAAGCTACATCTTGAAAAAAAAAAATTGATATTTCACTAGTTTTGCAATTCATATTGCATTTGGCAATTCCTTCATAGAGTTATAAGCACCAAAACTATGGCAATTAACACACAAAAGACCTAAAGCAAAAAAAAAAACAATCAAAAGGTAAAAGCTACAAAATTAAAACAAGATGTGATGGGATCTAATCACAAAAATGTTTATAAAATTATGGCATTACGTTTTTTCAAATATCCATTATGATTGATAATTGAATGGCAATCAATGAATTTGCTTATATCAACAAAAGTGAATACAAAATGAAAATGTTGATTTATTTTGGAAGAAGATTTAAAGATTTATGGATTGACTTCGTGAATCACAAGTCTTGCAAGTTCATTTCAAACATCACTATAGTTAAAGTGCATGTCATTCTTTATCACCTTGTGTTATTGTGTCAAATCCTTGCATTGATAAATCATGGCAATTCATTGAAGTCAAATGGAGTTGTGAGTTTGTTGCATTGTTGTGTTTTCAAGGAAAGGAAACACAATGGTGGGTCTAAAAGTAAATTGGACTTTTGAAATTTTATACATGGGCTCATAATTTAAATTTGAGGGTGAACACAAATTCAAACAAGAAGGAGAGACTAGAAGTTTGACAAATAACAAAGGGAATATTAAAAAAATCGAACACAACCTAGATCAATTTTCAAAATGTGGGTACCCAAAAGAAAAGTTAATTCCCAAGATTTCACCATAATGATAATTACGATACTTTTGAATAGTCACCCAACTCTCAATGAATTGTTGGTGACAATAAAATATTGAATTTAAAAGGGGTAATGGCATTAAATTGTTAAGTGTAAATGAAAAGTTATTGAAACAAGCTCTATAAAACGAAACTACATGATCAAATCAAATAAGTATCAGTGGAAATATTACTAGTTTGTTTATCAAAAGATGATTCTAAATGGGACTCACTTGAAAAGAAGTTTCACTATGAGTTTGTCCATCTTGATGTAAGGTTTTAAGTATTTTCAAAGATAAAAATGAAGTTTTGAGAACTTTTCATTCATGGTCCCAAAATAATATGTTATAATAATTTAAAATGTTTACTGGAAACATGTTGGAAATTAAATGGATGAACAAATTCATGTTGCATGTGCCTACGGCCTAAGAAAGGTTCAAACCTACGAAGGTGAATTCTAAATTAAATCCTTATTAAAATGTAGGTAATTTACTCAAAGTATAGTGCCACACACAACACACATACCACAAAGTATAAAAACTTACATCCTTGTGGATTAGGATCACCCATGCTCTTAAAGTTTGATCTTTATGTGAGTCACAAAGGGGAGCTCATCAAATATGCTTAAAGAATTCACCAAACTATACATAAGTTTCCTTGTGTGGATGTTTTGAATTCTTACACATTGATGATAATTGTGATAAATCATCAAGTAGTAAAACTAAAATAAAGTTGAACAGATTAATAATATGTGAAAAGATTGTTTAAGCATTGTTCAATTACACACTAAACAATGTTTGTCATCATAAACATTTCATCAATCACAATTAAATTTTCATGTTTTAATGTCTCTAATGTTGAGCTTGGTTTTATGATTGTAATTATAAAAAAAATTACAAGTAGTTAAAACATTGAATGTGCATTGTAAATGCATGTAGTGATAATTGTAAAGTAACAACTCTTGTTGTGGCTATGAAAAATACCTTCACAAAAAAATGTATTTCCACTTCAAGGGTGAACCTTGAAGTATGTGGAGTCATTTGTTCTTCATTAATTGTTGATGTTTCAAATATATCATTGAAAGTATGATATGGAAAATCAACAAGAAAATGTTGATTTCCAAAATTGAGCATGATAAACTTTAATGGATATGAAACTTGGTTACATTTTGGATCTAAACATGGATGCAATTCTAACATCTTATTGAATTTATTTTTTTTCCATTTTCAAATAAAGCTTGTGTTGCATATTGATGAAGAAATATGCGTAAAGATTCTAGATTTGGCCTTAAACCCTAAACCCTAAACCTCAAATTTAACATTCATATACATAAAATTAATGTATGTTATGTTTTAAAGTAAATTCCTTTCATTGCAAAAATGTAACATATTGCAGAAAAAACCTCCATTATTGTGAACTAAATGAAAATCATTATATATGACTTCCTTGTAAATTACTCAATATATATGATAAATTAAAATGACTTTATGGTAACATTAAATGTAGTTTCAATATGATGTAACACGTTCAATATCCAAAGGACTTGAAAAAATTAACATTATAATAATTTCTTTTACAAATCATCCCTTCTTCATTATTTCATGTCAATAGTGTTCAAACAATGGAGCCCAAACATTAAGTAATTAATGAATAATGTATCATTTTGCAAAGTGGAGGACCATTAACATTTTTGGTTCAAATTGGCATTTTATGAAAAGGTTCATTTGAAAGCATAAAAACAATGTGATTGAATTAAAGATATAAGCATTACAAACTATTGAATTGAACTTATAATACATTTAATAGTTTTCATGATTGTGAAATTGCAACACATACCATGGAAGCTCCAATAAAATATTTGCAAATTATAGAAATTCATCATTAAGACAAAAAAATTTGGAAACCAAGAGTAACATTTCCTATTAATATTGAGTCAAGGTATTGATTTCAAGATTAATTGTTCTTGTTTATTCCTTAATGAGCTTGTGTAAGTTTTCCTTAATGCAACAAAATTAAGTTTGTTGATTCAGATTGATGTAAATTTAAGGTGAGAATTTGGGGAAATTAACAAATAACATGAAATGTTGATCAATGTAATTGTCCTACTTATAGAAAAGCCAAAATGTGCATTCACATTAGCACTTCTAAACAAAAGTGAAATTTTGTTATATATGTATGCATAGAAAGTGAAGTTATGCACATGAACCACAACCTTTCATATGAAGCAAATAATGAATGTTGTGAATTGGAAGTAATTTTCCAAACAAAAATTTGTTGAAGACATGTTATTGATTTGAACCATCCATTAACAATGGTTTCAACGGAAAGTAGTTACATGTAAAAATTATCCTATGTACCAAATCTATTCAAAAGTGATGAACATTGCCTTAATTAGTTATATAGTTAATTAAAATCAGTCATAATTATTAATTTTTTTAACTAAACAGTTGGAACTTAGCACACACCAATGATTGATAGGTATTTAATTAGTTATATACTTACTTTGGAAACACCTTGGACACACATGAAACCTTTTGATCTTCTTCATGGTATCAAAACATGCTAAGTAGTGGGATGTTTGATAGTACCTTCCTATGCAACTATAGAGAGCCAACATGGTGTCCCACCATACAAAAGGATTGTAAGTATCAAAGAGTTCCAAGTTGGAAGGACTTTCAAACTATAACACCTGGAAGTTTTGTGTTACTAGCTTGTTGCAAAGGGATGAATTGATTGATTTAGTTGAACTAGATGTTAATGGCAATTTCAAGGTGAAGGAGGGAGAGTTTCTCATGAATTTTGAACATCAAAAGAAGAGAGCATTGGCAATCATCAATCTATCCGTGAAATATTAGATTGTGCCACACATTGCTAGGATCTTGGATCTAGTAACAATGTGGCAAACCTTGAAGAATCTATTTGAACAACGAAATGGAACTAAGCGTCTGCATTTCAAGGCTAAGCTTACTAATATTCGATTAGAGGAAGGGAAATTTGTGACTAATTTTCTGAAGTAATTGAAAGACATCATCAATTAGTTGGCTAACATTAGAGAGGTGGTTCCTAAAAAAGATCTGGTGGAACATATATTGAATTTTCTTCCAAAGAGTATGGAGTCTTTGTCAAACATCTTGTTGTACTGGTCTAAACTTCCTACCCTCAACGACCTTACTGGAATACTCTTGCATGATGAGGCCAGAAGGAACTTAAAGGGAAGAAGACCAAGAATGAAGCACTCCTTTTCAATACCAAATTTGGTAAAGTCAAAAACCAACATGAGAAGAACAATCATAAAGGACCAATCACCAAACATGAAGGCATTGCAATTTTTACAAAAATCCAAACCATTAAATACACAACTATGTTGAGTTGTCGAATGAAATTAAACATTGTAGTAGTGAACATGAATGTCTCAAAACTATAGTCAACATGATTGAAGAAGGGAGTGATGAAAAGGTGGACAATTTTAAAATGACATCAATGCATTAGTAATTAATGTGTTGGAACTAAATCTTTGCCAATATTCCAACACCTTTGATTGGTTCATCGATAGTGGTGCATCCAAGCATGTTGCGGGAAACAACAAATTCTTTGCCAACATCAAGGATGGCAAGGTACTCCTAAGATCAAAATAGCCAGTGGGACTACTCACTTAGTAGTTGGGAAGGGAAACCTTGTGATTCATGTTGGAAAGAATGCTTAAATAAAGGAAGAAGTGTTATATGTGATTGGTGTTAATTCAAATTTGTTGTCTATTGGGGTAGTTACTAACAAAAGGTTTGGAGTGTTTTTTAACTCTAAAAATGTTTTCTTGATGGACTCAAAACATAATGTGGTAGAAATAGGTAATAGAGATACTATGAATGGTCTTTACAAGTTATGTATACCTCATGAAGTATTTTGCAGCTTTGCTGTTAGCATGTTATTTTGAAAACTTCAAGTTGAAGGATGCATTTTTGGTGGGCTCCTATTGATTATATTCTAATATAGATATGCAATTGTAAATTAATGTGGCCATTCACTTTCATGACTCTTAACAATTGGGATTTTTGATGAAAATTTGGGAAATATGAGGCTTCAAATGCATGGAAGGTTGTCTACAATAGTTAATGTCATGGATTTTTTTAATAAAATTATTGATTTTACTTTCAATTTATTTTTTTTGTCTTGGTGTACCATGGAGGATAGTCATTTTATGGGTTTTCTTTAATTGGGAATAATATACTAGGTTGTCACCAACTTTATTAACTTCATCCCTTGTTATTATTTTGACAGGGCAAAGTTGGCACATGGCTTGTTGTTTAATTAAGAAATATTTTGTTGCATCCCAAAAGGTAATGGATTGGTACATTCACTAATAGTATAATGTTTGAATAGTTGTGTTTTGATAATTTGGTAGCATGTTAAAGAAAGTTACTAGTTCAAAGGTTTTTGCTCCAACTAGATTTTGATGTTATTATGGTTCATACTTGTTTCCCTAGATAGTGGAAAGTAAAGGAACAAAAGAAAGAATATATATTTTATGTTTTTCATTACATGTTAAAAGCTATGTAGTTTTTTTTTTCACATCAATTATTCACCAATTATTCACCACATTTGATTAGGGAATTTCATGTCGCAAGTATTTGCGACCAAATGGAATGAACATGTATAAAATGAAAAGGTGCATAAGTTTCTCACATGGGCACAATTTTCAACTTGTTCATTGAAAGGATAAGATGGCATCCCTTCGCAAATGTTCAAAAATTTGATTAACACTCATCATCCACAATTTGCAAGCTCCATACAACACATGTAAATTCTTTGTTTATGCTTTTCAAAATGTATCTACCAATGTCAACTAAAGCTAGCCTAGTTGGTTTGAAGGATATTAATACCCAGCCAATTCCAATTGGGGGACAAAGCAGTTAGCCTTATGTCCAATTAGTTCTTGGCCATACCCCCCAAAGCTGATTAGGTTATATTGTGTAAACGTTATGTATGTAGGTCCAACAACTATCACTACAAGAAAACAAGGTCTTTTTTTACTTGGAAATTGGGTACCTCAAATGGCCCCTATTTGAATTGACAAAGGTGCCATCTTGGACGAATCATTTTCAACACAACCACTTTGACTAGGTTATTTTGGTGGTCTTTTTGGTTGGTTTCTTTGATTGGATTTTTTAATTTTCTTTTTTGACTAGTCAACAATATTTTGACATCAACTATATATGATTTAATTTTTAAATAATTATTATATTATATATACTTATAATCATATAATATATTTATTAAATTTATTAATGATTAAATTTAGCCATTTACATTACCTAATAATTAATGTAAAAAATAAAATAAAATAACTTACCTACTTACCCTATTTAGCCTAGGCTAAGTGGCCAACCTTAGACCTACTTGTTTAGGCGGCCTAGGCTAGCTATTTAAATAACATAAAAGTGAGGTAGCCTAGGAAGTCAATGTTGTATGTGTGAGGATTTGAACTTTTCATCTCCACTTTGAAGAGTCAAGTTTTTACCATTGGACTATCAAAAAGTCAAAAACTTTTGTCATCATGTTGTAATAAACTTGATTGAATTTTTTGTTTTGATGTACATATTGTAACATGCATTAATGAACTTCAATATTTTTGTATTTTTTATCTAAGTAGGAGGTTATAACATGCACCAAGTATCTACCTAAATAACATGTAGGCACTTATGCTTAATAAGTTACTACATGCTATTAATTCAATTAATAATTAATTAATAAAGATAAATAACACTAATTTATTAATTACTATCAACTATAAATAAATAATATCAATCATTAATAATTGATTATTTCCTACAAACTACTAAATATTAAGTATTAAATAATGAATATTAATATTAATAAATAATTATTCAATATAAATGGTTGATTATTGAATGATTCCTATGAAGTATTAAATATCAAAAATTAAATAATATTAATATAATATTAATGACTAATATTTAAAATTTTAATTACTGGTTATTGATTATGGATTGTCTACTATTATTACTAATTATTTATTATTAATTACTAATCACTAATTATTTAATATTAATTACTAATTATTGATGATTTACTATGAATTAATAATTATTAATTAATGATAACGAATTACTATGAATTGAATTTTAGTTTAAAATATTCAATTATCAATAATTGTTAACAAATATATATTGACTACTATTAATTATTATCAAATTTTAGCAATTTTTTAAAATAAATTTGATAATAATAAAAAATTAATTAACATTTATTTGGGGACTAATTAATTATATAGGATATAAATTATTGAATATTAACTATTAATTATCAACTAATTAATGTATTAAATTTAAGTACCTACATGTGCCTAAAAGATAACATGTAAGCAACTTATTAAACTTAATAAATACCTATTATGTGTAATATGCTTAACCTATTGTTTACTAACTATGAATTTAGGTTTGGTATGTACTTTAAGAAAAATAAAGTTATAAGTTAAGTAGCCAAATTAGTATGGTTGATTTGACTAAGTGTAAATTAGAATGACCAATTTGACTAATTGTAAATCACAATGGTCATTGAGTCAATTTGACTAAACCTTGGTCATTTTGATGGACCTTTAGCCTTTTAAACCAAATGTTCCATTTGTTGCATGATCAAAAAGGTCACTTTAGTCAAATGTTTCAGTAAAAAATAATTCATGTCTTTCATGCCTTAGGCCTTTAATCAAAACGATCGTGACTAAAGGCCTAGGGTTACAAATCTTGGGTCCTTTAGGTTTATGAGAACACACTACCCACCCACACTAGTAACAATTATAAGCATGTGTGAGTGGCACAAACAACATCTATGGCTTACGTATGTCATTACTTTAATTAATTAGGTTTAGTCCTCTAAAAGGAGGCAATAAGCCTTGATTTGTAACAAACAAACAAAACTTACAATAATAAATAAGTTGATTTGAAATGTGTCACCAGTGGATTGAATAGTGATGGTTGCCAAGGATTATATTATATTTCAATTATGGGTCTATGGAAAAATCAAAACAATTTCACTAGTTTTTTCTATAATCCACAATGATGGTCAATAGGTAGTGTTCCAACTTTCAAAAATCTTGATTCTTTCCTCCTTGGTTAATTTGGAAATTCTTGAATTCTCAATAGAATAAGGTAATGTGGATGAACCATGGATGTGACACATTTACCAAATTTTATATTTCATCTACTGGCTACACATATTAGCATGTGAATGCATCACAATTCTAGTAATATAGGTTGCATATTTGATTATTTGTAATATGCCAAGAGGTCTAGAGTCTACTTGGAGACAAACATGCAATATTAGTTAGAGAGAGGACAATGATGTTTATGAACATGTCACATGTGAGGAATAGTTTTGTCCACTCTCATACTTTCATATCATCATTGATTGAGGGCCGCTTTTGTTTCATAAAAAAAACGTCAATTAGGAAAAATAAGCACATCTTGTTTCACACGCCTAATCCAATTTACAATAAATTTCTATGTATTGGTTTGTTTTGTTATTTACCAAGGTGAAAGCTTCTACTATCCATAAAGTGCAAGTGCCTCGAAGGAAAATGAAGATATAAATTCATTGAAGAAAAATTTTCTTACTTCGTTTCTTATTCATAGTATATGTCTTATCACATGTTTAAGTTAAATATTCTTCATTCAACAATTTGATTTAACTGATCACATTTGTGACCAATGTACAAAGTTGAAAATGATATATAGTTTTAATGTTTTCATAGAAAGACATGCATTGCATTTCATAATATTAATCAAAATGTTTTTGCTTGCATTGTTAAAAATGTTGGGTTTCATGTTTTATTTGAGAAAAAACATGTTTTTCCATCGATTTTTAAAAAAAAATTGTGTTGATAAATTGATATAACTTATTCATATATGAGTTTCATATTTTGGTTAATGTTATCATTGTCGATCCCATTTTACATATTTAATTTTATAAAATATTAATTTTTGAAAAATGACCATGAAAATTGTGATCAAGGGAAAAAAAATGATGTAACACAATTAATACTTTGAAGATGTGTTTTTTACTATAAAAATATCGAGATGTTGACATCAATAACATATGAATAGTTTTTGTCATTGATGCATTAACATCATGTGATTAATTAAAAACAATGAAAACAGTTGTTTGTTAACCCACTTATTCATATTTTATAACAAAAAGATATTAATGGGTTTACAAAAAATTCAAAGTTTTTTTATTTTGAAATGAATCATTGTTGATAAGAAGGATTTTTTTTTCTAAATTTTTTTTTTCTTTATGATCATACATCCTTTTCATTGTTTGATTTACTTGATGTGATTCTTATAATGTTTAAAGGACATAAGTTTTTTTAAAGTTCATTTTGATGATTTTTATTTATTTATTTATTTATTTGTATTCATTATTTGTATGCTTGTGCTTGTGGATGTTAGTTTCTAAAACAAAAGTTGGTCCTTTTTTCATTCTTTGTTTTCCCTTTTTTTAATTAGTATAAAATTTTGGTAAGGAGACATCTTCTTTTTTTTGCATTTAATTTCTTTGCTCTTATTCAGTTATCACACAATCAACTATGACCATATTTTCCACATGCATAATAAGCTTAGAAAAATATCACAATTTCAATTTATCATAACTTTTTAATCATAATTTTTCATTGCAACTTGTAATGAAAAATTTAATGTAAATTCCTTGGAGTGAAAATAAATTTTGATAAGCTGATTTGGAAAGTTCAAATTTTCAAGTGTTATGTAGATCTATTGTGGACCTCAAATTTCACCCTTTGTTCATGAAATGAAAGGCATTGACAACACAAAAGAAAGAATTGACAATTATATTATTATTTTATGTTGCATATTCATATTTTCAATTCAAAACCCAAGTGAAATACATTTTTTTTCCCACAATGAAGTAAAAAAATGCACCTTGAAATAAATTCAAACATATGACAATTATTTTTTAAAATGAAAATTTAAATATGCAAGATTAATTGAATAAATCAAATTTTCACATGACATACACAATTCACAATACACATACAACCAAAGATGAAACATACTTGTTTTTTTAAGTTAGGATCATTCACATAATTAAAGTCTAATTTTCATGTGAAAGTTCATCACATGCACTCAATTTTTTGTTTTATGTGATAAACCTTTAAGTTTGTCAAATGATATTTGTGGAAAATAACCCATTAATATTCAAATTTGTAACAAAATACAAATTCAAGGTAATTTTTTAGTTTTCAAAATGGAAGTGTGAAAATCTTTCAATTGAAAATCAAAATAAAATTTTAAATTAGTGTCATGATTATATCAAATTGCACAAATCAAGAAAAATATGAAATTAATGAAATCTTGAATCAAAATGATGAACAAATGAACCACAACCAAACACAAACACTATCTGTAGACACCTGAGGAAGCTTGCTTGGAGTCCACAATGCTTTGGCTGCTCCAACTAGAACCCTAGCTGCAGAAGCATTATAAGCATGAGCACAGCAGGGTTACATGACCATACTCCTGAAACATGATAATGGCACCAATTGCACACACCAACAGAAGTGATTGCTAAGCATCCAACAATGCTCCTGAGTCCAAATTTGAAGAACCTTGGCACTGGCAACCATTGTGTGCTTGCTTGTTGTGGTCCTGCTGATTCTTCTACATGCAAATGTGAGGGGGCATTATTTCACCACAACTAGTATACCTTCAAAACAAATTCACCACCTATAGGTCAAGAATAGCATATCAGCTCCTAACTGCAACAACAACAAGCTGCAGCAAATCAACAATTACACTGACCACCAGAAAATTATTAGTCACCAACAGCACTTTATCCTCTTCATCATCCACATATTGTTAAGGCAGATCATACCTGATCATACAAAATGAAGGATATATAGACCAACCATGGAGCTGCATCAGACACAGACACAATCATATCCAACCAGGTGTGAAGCCTGCAAGAGGTAGCACACAAAGACCCCACAGACTGCACTCAGTGACTGTCATCATCACCCTCTGTAACTTCCAGAGCCAAAGTCAAATCCTGAAACTCCTGAAACATATTCCTTGCCAACTGCCCACTTTATTCACTCTACAAACACAAATAAGAACCAATAGATGACAAACATCAAATTGAACATCTCCTGCAGGTCTGACAAAAGCATGTGATGAACATTCCAATAAAGCTCTTGCAAAGTTTGAGATTGAGAATTCAATTCAGTAAGACAAAATACATGACAGTAACACATTAAAATAATCTAAACTGAAGAGATGATGTTGATGGCTCTGAATGGTGGAGGGTACCTTGCAGCCAACAAGAGATAACCCAGAAGTTTGCCAAAGGATAGGAAAACAACCAAGTTGTGGTGTAGTCAAAAGGATTCAAAATTTGTGAAGGTGAAACAACCAATTTATTCATCTCTCAACCTTGAAAGCTCACATGGAAGCATAACAAGGCAACTGTACACGTTTTCAATGGTACAACTACTTCTAGTGTGTTAACCCTGAGAAAGGCTTTGTCTACCTCATGGTGTGCCAAGAATGGTACATCTACAGCTAGTTGAGGCTGCAGGCACATTGACACCAAACTACACAATGTACAAGTCTCCGTTCTGTGGTCTTTGTCATACATCACTCATGCACAAAGAGCAAGAAGAAAAACAATAAGATGAAGCCCAATTGCTTCTGTCCATTGAAACTGTCTACAGTAGCCCCCAGAAGAGATTAAAAGGTGGCTAGAAGAGAGAGAAAAAACAAGCACTGAAAAAACTTACAAGACAGATTGACAAAAAAGGTAACTGTGGGAAAGACAGGAAGGTGCAAGAGCTAAGGAGTGATTAATGGTTGCTGCCAAGCCTCATCCTCACACCCACCAGATCGCAGGCTAAGGTGCAAGGGTGCTTGATCCAAATGTGAAGCAGCACCAGGGTGATGGGCCTCAGTAGTCTGCTGCAGACGTTGAAGCCGCTGGGTGAGATCCACGACATGTGATTGGAGGACTCGATTCTCATTTGACAACTGGGCATATTGCTGGGAGGCAAGGCTAAAGCGATTGAGCATGTGAGTGTTTTCTGCCCGGAGGTGTGCAACATGTGCTCGCAACTCATCCAGATGCTGCTGTTTCCGAAGCCGAGATCGGCGAGCTGATTCTCTGTTCGACAGCATTCGCTTCTGCTTCCTCTCATCTACCACCAACTGCTCATCATCAGACTCAGAATTGAAATGACCACCAGTATCTGAATTGCCTTTACCTGAGCTTGAGTTTGTGCCAACTCCCATTCCACTTCCCATCGCATGACTGTCATGCCGTTTTGGTGACTCAGGAACAACACCTGATAAAGAATTTGGAGGACTGATGTCAGCAGAAATTGACCCACTGTCTACTTTAGAGACATGTGCTACTGCTGCTGCAGAGCTCCTAGTATCAGCAGCAGCTGCTAGAGTTCTTCCTACTGCTTCTGTGGATCTTTCCGTGCTGATAGCGTTTTTACTGTTTTCTGCTGCCACACTCCACCGTGAAGGAAACAACACACCCTCCCTAGAGCTGGGAGCAGTCCGAATTTCAGGCTCTCTACCACCAGTTCTCAGGATGGCCGTACTTCCGGATACAGCCAAGTCTGCAAAAGTTTATAATAGCAGCCAGTCAACTCCAGACGATTAGGTTGGAAAAAATCTGCAATACCAGCAGCTATCTGCACAAAAAACACTACACGACCAAAGGACCAAACCTGCGGGGAGAGAGAGAGAGAGAGGGAACAAAAGCAAGATGTTTACCTCCGGAAGCTGCACTTGCCGCTACAGCAGAGTGACGCGTCCCGATGGCCCCACCCTGGTCACTCCCTTCCTTCAATGCTGCAACTCCAAACCCGGGCACGCTGCTCTTGCTCACCGCTACAGAACCAGAGCTGCTCCCGCTTCCGTCACCACCACCGCCGCCAAGAACAGCACCCGCCCCTCCTCCTCCTCCTCCTCTGGGAGCCGTTGTTACTCCTTCTCTGGCGTTGTTGTTCAACCGGTTCTCAGACGACTGGACATCGAGTCTGAACATTGGCGCAAACAGATCGTCCACAGAAGGAGCACGATGCATACCAGATCTGCTCTCTGAAGATACTCCTCCATCGTGGACTGCCGACTGCTCCGTTGCTTGCATATTTCCCGACCCTCTCTTATTCCCTGTCTCCTTCCCCACGCCGCCGCCGTCTTCTTCTTCTTCTTCTTCTTCACCGCTTCCTCGTTTTCTTGCACCACTTGAAACTTTCTTCCACTGCAAGATATTTCCAACTATTTTTCCTGATATTACTCACCTTTTTTTCTCGTTTTCTTGCAAAATCTTCAACCTCACGAGCATTTCCCTCATGTCTCCCACGCGATTGCTCGATTTCTTCGATTTCTTGTTCGATCTTCAACCAGTCACATTCTCTGCGTGTCGCATTCGCCTCGCGCGTTTGTATCTTCTCGTCGCCGTCTCCCCTGCCCGGGTCCGGAGCTTCAGGTATGATCTCTTGCGGCCTTCGTCTTTAACACAACTTTGATCTCTTTCCACGCTGACGGCCGCTTGTTTTGTCCTCATTCTCATCGGACGGTCTAAAGAGCAGAACATGGTGTGGTGGGTCTTTTGTCTTTTAACACTCAACCCCAGGGGCCCCCCAAAACCAAACCCCAGGCTTTTTCTTAGTTTCGAAATCGACGGCAGTAATCAATGTCAATCTGTTTTCTACGGCACGATACTGGCCACGTCGACACCAGAATGAGCAGCTGATGAGTCACCCTAGGAAAATGACAGATTTGTCAATACATAACTCAGATTATAAACAGAAAACAGTGTCTTCTTGGATGATAATTTCTCAAAGGATGTACTTATGCGACCCCAGCATCCACCAAGTACTTACACCATCCCTTGGAAACCCATTTATGGATGTGGACTCAGTTTTGGATGAACTAGAAAGGAGTTGCTAACATTCCATTGTGGTAACCCCTCCTAGTACCAGCCCCCCCTTTTTTTTCACTGGGCTATATATATTAGCCAAAAAGCGAAATTTAAAAAGTAGAAAGTGTAAAGTCAAGTGCTTTTTTTGAGATTTTCAATAGCCATAATCCACCAAATTTTAAGAAAAAACCTCATATTTCTCTACAGGGTAGCCAAAAATATAAAAGGATGCTTAATAATTTTATATTCATATTTAGTTTGTAGGCAACTTTGGCTAAATCTTCATATGGATAATTGCCACTTTGAAAAAATCACAAAATTGGAAAAAAAAAAAAATTAAATTTTTTAAAAAATTTCGCCTACTTCCACATTACAACACCTAGGTACCTATTTAACATCCATCCTATAGCTATTATGGTGGGCCACTCTGGCCCAATAAGTGAACCATGCCCCAATGGATGAAACCCCATTGTGATGGATGAGCACCAACTGAGTTGACAATGGGTTCCAACTTGGTGAGGTACTATGAATCGGGCCATGGGCAGACAGTGAAAAAAGAAATGCAGCAGTACCTGTGTCCAATGTGTGAAACTAGGTAGAAACTAGAATCAGGGTTAAATGAGGTTAAAGGAACCACCTCAAACCACCCCTTAGGGTGTTTTTAGAATTTTTAAGTTTTTATTTTATTTTTCATTTAAATTATGAAAATTTGAAACTGGGCTTGGTTTTGAAGTGGTCCAAAAAATTGGAAATAGACCAATTTTTTTGAAAAAATATGGTTCCAATTCCAATTTAGATTTAGGGTTTAAAGGTGGCCAAATGTTGTTGAAGTTTGAAGCTTTTATCTATGGTTGTGTTCTTTTCGTTGTTCTTTGTCTTTGTGATTGTCTTGTTGCATTAATGTTCATGGGGGTATTCTTTTCATTGTTGTAGCCCATGTTAGTGGTTGATGGTTGTGATGTTCTTATTATTCTTGTAACTTGCAATTTTTGAGGTATGTCGTCACCTTCCTCCTCTTCATCTTCTTATGGTTTTGGTCATTGTTGTTGAAGGCCTATTGTTGTTCTGGCCAACAATCGCCCATCATTGCCTTCTTAATATTGATCTTGCGGTCTTGGTCGTCATCATGGTTTTTTCATTGTTATAGCTAGTAATTAGCCATCATCGCCTTTGTGATTTTCATTATATTGTGGTCTTATTGGTTGTCATGGTTTTTTTGTTGCTACAATCAACAATTGCCCACCATCACGTTGTTGATCTTGATGGTCTTGTGGTCCTACTCATTGTTATGGTTTTCTCATTGTTATAACTAACAATTGCCCATCATTGTCCTCTTGATCTTGATGATTTTGTGGTGTTGCTACCATTGTGATCTTTTCAGTAATTGGACACCATTGCCCTGCTAGTTAGGGGGGTTTTGAGGGTTGAATTCAAAGGTGGAAAGATGCACATTTTAAGGTTGACATATAAATGCATGAAACATGAAACTAATTAGCATAAAAGATGATATTGATCAATTATAGACTATTAATGTAATATTTAAAGCTTAAAAATTTATTAGTTTCACTTAATTTGGCTTTTTTAAAGCTTTGTAACAATCTGAATTTTTTTTAAATAATTTTATTTTAAAATTTGTGTTGTTTCTAATGGTGTTTGGTGTCATGGAACCCAACTAGGAGATTACTTAGAACCTACCATAACTTACCCTATAAGGGTCAAAGCAAAATAAAGTATACGAAAAAAAGTAAACGTCTCCACTTTAACCATGCGTTACTCATATAACTACCATGAAGTAACATCAAATTAGGTGAAAATATGTGTCAAGTAGTATTAGTTTGCTCTATTAAGTTTGTAAAATTTTAATCTAAAAGAATTAAAAACAAATGAATTTCAAAAGTAAATAAAAAATACATTTGAAACCGACTGAAAAATACATGTTCAAACCTACTTTTTGGTTAGAAAAATTAATGAAATTGATATGTCGTAAGTTAAAAAATGAAAATCAACATATGTTTTAACAAGTTGTAAAAAAAAAAATCTATTTCTTTTCATAAGAACCTACTTTCACCCACTTGAGACCAAAAGCCCACAGTGAAAAGTAGACATCAAAAGCTATTTGTATTTTGAAAAACCTACTTAAAACCTAGTTTTACAATTTGAACTATGAAAATCAATGCACATTAGTGGAACCATATATTATATTTAATCTAACCTAAAATTAATAAATTACAATGAAAAACAAATGTTTTTTTGAAATTTTGAGTTATACATATAAAAGGCATGAATGTAACTAGATTTAAACTCATGTTTAAGTACTTTTAAAAAAATTTAGTACACCAAATTAGTAAGCCAATATATTCCACCTTACTATTTGCCTACGGGTGTTTGCACACTACGATGACCTTATATGGACGTCACAATGGTAGTGTTTCATGTATTCCTTAGATACAAGAAAATAAATAAAATAAAATTCATTGAAACAATAGAAAAAATGACTCATTTATTTAAAGCTATCATAATCAACCTTTCAATAATGAAAAATTCAAATCAAAATCATAGATAGCCAATAAGTAATGGACTTTTGAATTTTTGCCCACACTTTTTGTCACACCTACAAAATTCATGGATATGGACTTTTATCTTAGAATGTGTTAGTCTTATGTGTTTGAAACTTTGGGATATTGGATGAATCATGTTTAAAAAACTAAATGAATGGAATGTGATTTAATTTATTATGTTACGGCCTTTTTAAAATCCCAAAAAATGTAATTATTTTAAAAGCTCTTTTAAGCATTTAAAAATAATTATTAAAAAAAATCTTCTGTGATATTTTATATATGTCTTATAACATCATGATTTGATATTAGAAATGGAAACAAAAATTTACTTTCAATATCATCTAAATATTCATATTTTAAGCTAATTTTCAACTACACTAGAAAAGGACTTTGAAAAGGGACTCTAATCCGCTGAAATTGTGAGACCCTAGTGTGCTTTCACCCCTATAATGATGTTGCTACCTTTCATCGAATTGCCTATAAATTGCCCTACCATCTTCATCAACTATCTTCCAACAATCCTCCATATTCTAGAGAATTAATAAAAGTGTAACCAAAGTAAAAAGGATAAACTAATATCAAAATTATAATAGTTTACATCAAACTATAATAAATTTTTTTTTTATTAAAGAGAAAACAAGGCAAGAAAAAATAAATCAAAAAAAAAAATGCCACCACATTATACACATATTCTACAATCTTTACACACATTTGCATTTCACACAATATTATCTTTTGTATTCCCCCAAAGTTCCATGTACAGAATTGATAAAGGGTCCATTTTCAAATCCCCATAAATGACAAGAACACATAAAGTCCAAACTTCTTCCACAAAAATAGGTTCCCTTATCCTAATCTGTACACAAATCCTTCCTAATGATTGGTGAGCAAATATCAATCACCCATCTCAATGGACCAACTAATTTTAAAGGTTTCATCCACAAGATGAACAAGAGGACAATAAATAATCTAAGTATCATTAATAATCTAATTACTAGGGTGCACATAAAACTAACTAGTTTAGGTGGAAATTATACCTTTAACATTCATTTAATGGTGTATGAAAAAAAAACACATCATAATACATAGAAGAAAACCATCATAATTTTGTAGAACCCTTGAGACCACCAAATTTGGGAGCTATATAATCACTGGCAATTGGTTGTGAACAATCAAATCAAGAAACAAGCAAATGCCAAATGTGTCATCAAATGATGTGATTGAAACTCACGAGAGGAATGACATCATGTTTGAAGATTGTAAAGGGAGAAATAAGAAACCAAAAGCATTTGTTGATGCTTCGATAACACTTGGAAAACAAAATGGTGTGGTCAATGAGAAAAACGTGGAATATAAACTTGATTGGCAAGAAACAAATTTCAATTACAAAGTTAAAAAATTAGATTTCCAAAAGGAAGAAAGTGCAATGAGATTGGAGATTCAACATGAATAAATTGCATTGAGCACAAAAAAGATGAAAATTAGAACCTACAACTACAATTAAAGATTACTTGCTTGAAAGAGCATTCAAGGAACAACCAATCTTGAAAATTTGTGGTATGGTTTTGTACTTATCAAATTAATTCTAATAGTTTATGTACAATGCATTTAAAAATTAATAGGTTGCAATCATTAACAAATTTTGATTCTATGCATCTTTTTCATGTTTTTCTTTTAAAAATTCCAAAAGAAAACCACTACATTTTTCCATTGTATTCACCCGTGCAATGAAAAGTTGGCTAATTTCCATTTGGATTCTTTTCACAAGTTGAAGGTACAAAGGTACTCTAAACCTTCTACACTATACATCATCGTGAAATTGGAGGAACAATAATTCTTTGATGTTTTTTCTTTTTTATTTAGAAGTTGAATCTCCTGTCATTGTACCAAGTCGACAACTCTATCTTCTTCACTTTGCCTTACATTGTTTCCTATGTCCCATGATGGATCATAATAGTAATTTAAAATAGTCGATTATGGAAAATGGCACACAACCAAATCCATAAAACATTTATATGATGATCATTTTTTGTTTTGATTTGGACAAATAATCCTCTCAAACTCTAGAACCTTCCTTTCAATATCCTAATCCAATGATTTACTTTCACTTTAATAGAAACAAGATGGGTATTGAATTTAAAATTACCAAGTGAAGAAGTAGTTGGTTGCTTATATGTTGGGATGCATATTGTTTAGAGCAAATATGCAAAATATTTTAAGAAGCACTCATCATCAAAAACATAAACCTCATGTGTCAACCGCATTTTTGGATTTGTGAAGACATGTTTGTCATAACAAGATGATCCAGGTAACCTAATCATCAAATGTAGAATCTTTCTTTTATGATCATAAATGATCATATCTAAAAATGCATAATTCAATTTTTTGGTGTAGTAGTTTTCACCTTGTCTTTTGGGCGTAAAGATTAATGGAATTAGGGTTCCATCAATTAATGCCATTACCAAAAGGAAGCTAAAAATCTTATGAAATTTTGATTTGAACAATTGATGTTTTAACGTTGAAGGCCATTTGACAACACCAACATAAAGGGAGGGAATTGCAACAATTGATGAATTAGTGAACAATTGCACAAAGCTTTTAGAAATATCAAACACATCACAAACATCCCTAATGGATGTTGCATTTCCACATTTCCCAAATCTAAACATTACAACTTTAGGTTGGAATCATATTGGTGTTTGTTGAACAATAAATAAATATGTGAAATTGGATGAAATTCAACCAAAGCTAGAATGCAATAAAATGTAACACATGACATCTTCATTTTTTTGTTGAAAATGGAATTTATTCAAGTATATATTGAATGCACATGTTCAAATAATCATAACTCTTGGGCATTTTTTTACAAGGTTGCAAATAACGTGTAACATTTATGCATATGCAAATTGAAGACATGTCCATCATTCCATCTTTAGAATTGTGAGACATGTATGATTTTCCATTGCTAGAATTATCCCTTTGAATTTCAATATTTAGATTAAGATCTTTGCTTACATTATCACAATAAATTTGGATAATATTACACACAATTTGAGCAACTAAATATTGACCTTTAATTCTTTGAACATTTCTACTTTCACATTTTATGACATGTTGTATTTGACGAGACAAATAAAAAATGATGTATGAAAGAAAAATGTTAAAATAATGAAAAAATAAGGAGTTGAAATACAAAGAACCAAACCTAAAAGGTCTTAAAAGATGAAATGATTAGTTGTTCAAATATTAACATTGATTCATTTTAGTGTTGAAGTTCAAAGATACACAAAGGTTCAAATAACCCCCTATTGAAAGGTAGATCTTAATCATCAATCAATCAAGATTTACAAACAATTACAAGAGGAGTTGATGTCAATGTTCCACACATATTCATTGAACTTGGTGACGATGAACAAATTGGTAGAGTTGAAGGGCAATGACAAGCTAAAGATGCAAAATGACAAGAATTATGCAAACTTTTGGAAGGCAAATAAATTTGTGAAATGTCAATTCATGAAAGTTTTATTTATGACCTTTTTATCAAAATTTGGTAGCAAACATCATTTTGGCTTGCAAATTTCTATCAACATTGGTATTTTACATAATTCAATTTCCATAAAGTGAATCATGTTCATCATTAACTAGACATCAACAATATGTTACATGTTGAATTAATGTAGTTCACCTTCTATTTTTAATGTTGTTCATCATTGACTACATTATCTTTTTTACTTTCTTTATTATATTGAATTACTACCAATTGTTATTGAATTGTTGCACCTAATGGAATGACATGGAACTACAAGTTAGTTACATGTATGATAGTTCTATCCTACATTAAAACCATGTTCATAACTTGTGTCAACCCTATGCTTGTTTTAACCATATTCATATGGGTCTCATTGACAATTCTATCTCTTTCCTTGAAATAATCTAATTCTTTATGAAAAATATAACCTCTTGAGCCTTTGAACACTTTCCCTCAATGTGATTTATTGAATCCACTAGCATTTTATTACCTTTTCCACTACCTTCGCCATAATTTTGTGTATAAATCTATAGGTTTCTAACATGTTTACAATGACAATAATGGTGATGGAACAACCTTTCAACAAGGATAACATAACCCTAGTTGCGGAGTAACCTTCAAAGAAAAAAAATTTAACCTTCATGCAAGTAGCCAAGTTTAACACTTGCTAAATTGTGAACAACTATTTATTGTTTTTTCCCACTTTTCTGCCTTGTTGAAAAATGTGATGGATAAGTATAATAAGAATTTACCTACTAGTACTCATGTGCAGCCATTGGTTTTCAAACATGATTAATGGTAACATTATTTTATATCCAACTTTAATCTTAATTATATAACAACAATTCATTTCCATAATATGCAAGATCCTTTTAAAGAATGATATGAATTTTTCAAATCAAACTTTTATAGAATTATATGAATAATTTTATTTGCTTGTAATTCAATTTGATGCAAAAAATTTATGGGTTTATTTGTCTAACCAAGACAATAAATTGATTTTCCATGTTTTTCATGAAATTTGATGTAATCTATTGTTTGCAAGATGTAATTTTTAAATATTCCAAGGGTGACACTAAGTGTTAAAATTTTACATTACATGTGTCAAACAAGGTATTTCTTGGGGGGCATTATGTGAAGGAATTTTTTCCCCTACCTAATTATTATTTAATTTTGAAATATTCACACATTTAAACAACCTTAAATTTAATTATATTTTTTTCATTCTAAAATAGGTTGCCACTTTTTGGGGCAAGGGATTTTGTTAAATGTTCCTTCATATTTCAGAGGAATTATCATTATAAATAATTTATCTTGAATTGACACTAAGGGTTTTTGGTCAAGTCTTTAAAAATTCTAATTGTTGAAATAAAAGGACTTTACCCCCCAATATTAATTGATCCACAAATTGTGTCATATTTCACCCTCTTTGATAAGATCACATATGTGCAATTCTAAATCAAAGCTCATTTATGGGAAGGTAAATAAAATTGTGGTACTAAAATATTATTTATGCATGATCATTGAATGACAAGCAAAAAATAGTAAATTTACATTTTTTCACAATTTTATAAGTTATAACATAGTTGGCGTGTGTACATCTAGACATGTTTAATGTCAATGTAGTCCATAATTTTTATATGTTGTTGCAATTGGATCAATACACCCATCCAATTGTAAATTGCATTAAAATACATAATAAAGTTCAAAAGTTGAACATAAACAAAGGTTAAACATAATGTAATTAATGGTTGCCAATTGTCACAAACATTATCATTAGATATAATGTATGTCATAAAGTTGAAAATATTGTGGATTAGTGGACATCATTAATTATCTAACACCATTTATGGTTTTTGACAATACATAACATTGAAGGACCAACTCAAAACCAACATTGCTAAAGGCATACAAAGCATAACATATCGATTCATTTTATAACGAATTTTATAAAATTTAAAGTAGAACCACCTAAAAATGTCAAAGCACCTTGAACCATGTCCTATTATTGACACTTATAAATGTTCATCACTAAAGACAATGTCTCATTAGAGTAGCAAGTGATTTAAAGTTAGCTTAAAAGTCGTTTAAGATTTTTTTTCCATTCCTTTTCAAATCCAACTCATTCCATGTTCTATTTTGAGCATATGTGGCGTTGGTTTAGGATCCTAGTTTGAGCATATTTAAAACCCTCTTTTGACTAATGTGAAATGTTACACCCTCCATTCACATAGAAGCCTATTAACAACACAAGGTACTTCTACTATAATTTTTTATAAATGCATAATTAATTTCAATTTATACATAACTAAAGCTGAAACTTTTAAATTAACTTCAAGAAGTTCACATTAAAAAAAAAATTCTTCAAGAAAAAATGGATGTAAAAAAAATGGAAGTCTAATATTATGAACATTGGTTATTTTTATGCTTTGAGGTGTTTATACTTTAATTGTCATAATGGCATTGGCCATGAAATTCCATTCATTATTAACACCCCCATTTTAATTTTTTATTAGGATGCATGTATAATGTTGAGAAAATTGAAGAATTTTTTTTAAATTTTTTTATTGACAAGATGTTGAAGGTAGTATAGGGGATTTTTGGGACAATTTATCATATGGTCTTGAGTTTGACAATTCCATGTCAAGACTTGAAATCTTTTCATATCATGACCTTTCCATTATCATGTGTGGAAATTGAATGATTTTTTTCCTTGTTGGTTTCATGAAATTTTTGGTGTAATTGAAATACAAATGTTTTTAATGTTTTCAACAAGTGAAGTTTGAGTTCATATTCTAAATTGAAAGAAAGTCATTGAATCATTTCATAGAAAATTTGCATTATCATGGAACTTTATTCTTATATTGTGGGATTCAAGCAACAAATGAATATATATTTATATTCTAACCTTATGTTAGTTGATCATCACTAGTAGTGCAAAGCAATGTGGAGCCCAAATAGATAAACATTGCGTTTTGATGTCCTAACACCAACACAACTTCAATACAATATTATTTCCCAATGTTTTGATTCGATTCCCCAAAACTTCCAATGTTACCTTAGCCTAAATTGCATTGAATTCAAACCATCCTTCATTGGATTAGATTAGAACCATGAAAAAATTGGTTTTCACACCAAAACATTGAATGTTGATTTGGATTTACTTTCCCAAACTTGAACTAAACAACTCACATTTTGTGGAACATTAACAACCTTGCCAACAACAACATTTTCTCAACAAGTCTTTAATCAATAATTAGAAGATTTATGTAACATAGCTTCAAATATATGGCAATTCAATACTAATTATATTATTTTCAAAAATGTTGAAATGTTGATTTTTGTTCCCAAATAAAAGGTGTTTATGAAAGAAAATATTGAAATTTCAAAAATATTTTATTTGTTGAAATGAAAAATGAATTAATTATTTGATAGACATGTGTCAAAATTGCCAAGGTACTGTGACACACATGATTTGGTCCAACATGACATTAAGTTTTGCGGGCAAGAAATTGTTGGAAACAAATTTATAATATATCATTTTATTAATTTTCACAATAGAATAATGAGTTCAAATTGTTGGGCATGGACCACCCATAGCCCAATTATTGAAACCCCAAAGGATAAAAAAGGGATTAAATGCATCCCAATTTCATCCTCGAGCCATTATAACCTAATTTACAAGGGTTTGGGGGAAACCCTAAATTGATCATTATCCTCCTTATTTTTGTTCACACATTGTTTGGTCTACAAAATAAAACCAAAAATATTTGGCTCAATGGTCATTACTATAACTTGAAAAATAGATCTAATTTATATGGATTAATTTCCCAATTAAATAAATAGAATTCCCTTCAATTAATTTTTAAAAAAATTTGCCCAATTACCTATTTTAATTTTACCTATACCTATTAAAATTTAAGAGTAATTATAATATTAATAATTCCAAATTAATATATTAGAATATTAACCCATCTGTACTAGTACCAAAGAGAATGGTGTACCAACCACATGTGAACAAAGCAAAGCCCAGTTCAGCCTTACCTCTGGTGGACCCGGGAATCCCTCGGGTACCCCGGATGATGCCCAACCCGGGAAGCCCCGATCCAGGTCCCAAAATCCGGACGACTTAGTCTTAATACCCGTATTCTCATCCAAATGGACAGAAAATGGTTCGTTCCCCGGAGTCAGGAAAAAAAATGGATGTATATTGTATGGATGATCGGGGATCTGAGAGTTCAATTGGACAGGTATAGGTGATGACACGATCCGAAATGGATGAGGAATTCGTGGATGGATGATAAAAGGTACACCCGATTATGCCCAACCGGGGAATAGCCGATCCAGGTCCTAAAATTCAGACGACTTAGTCTTAATACCGTATTATCATCCAAATGGACAGACAACGGAGGATGGTTTGCGTTCATCTATGCGGAAGTTCTCAGATAGTGAACTTAGAAGTGGTCGGTCCGTCCCTCGGGTGAAGAAACCCTAATATTGGATGAATATTCTTTGGATGATCTGGGATGTGATGGTCCAAATGGACAGGTATAGGTGATGAAGCGCTCAGAAATGGATGAGTAATGAGTAGATGGATGATAAACGGTTTCTTGTGCAGAATGCGCTGAAGAAGGAAGACGAAGGAGAAGCAGGGCGAGAGTGAGAGGGGAAGATGGGAGAAGATCGCAAGAAAACCAGCGTCTTTTGCAGTTTCGGAAATCCACAGCAGCGTTCCGGACACCCTGAGAGTCGTTGCTGTGAGGGAGGGCTTTCCAAAGAATCAATCGGTTTCGAAATCCGTCAAGTTCTGACAAACTTATTGTGTCCGGACGTCGAACAAGGTATATAATCTCCGTTTTGCTATGCTTTTCATGTCTGTGAATTTTTCTGAGCATGACGATAGGTGATAAGAGAGAATGCAGCGGGCTGTTAGTACATTCTTTTATTTATTTATCTTCTTTCGCGAGAATTGATTTGATGGCATCATCGTCCGCATTGTTTCAGTTTAGTGTTTGGCATGTTGCGTTTCCTGTGTGGTTGTGGGAAGCGAGTAAAAGCCTAAGGTGATCATGATTGGAGTGCTTTCGCATGAAGTTTTCTCATGAAATCTTTCCGCATAAAAGAAAAAAAATCTCCGGCTTCTGTAACCAAGGACATGCAGTTTCTGTGTTTGTAACTTCGTTGAGTGATGTAGCGGATCAGGCAAGAGGATACGATACGTAGCGACTTCCTTTGACACAAGTTTCTGATGGAGTTGTGTCTCGTCAAAGCTTTACTTCCTTTTAGGAAGCGAGAAAACCTGAGCAGAGCTTTGTGTATCGAGGAATGGCTTGCAGGAAGTTGGTTGTGTTGTGTCGGTTTCCTGACGGGATTGCTGTATGGGATTTTGTAAGTCTTTAGGAGGGACGCAAGCGACATGACGGCTTTCTGTCAATGAAGCTTTTCGCGATGGAAGACGCGGTTCCATCTGTGCAGTGCTTTGTAGAGAAGCCAGCAGCACGATGCCAGTTAGCTGAATCTTCAGCAGAGCTTCCGATGGAGATTTCCTCGATAGTCCGCCTCAACGTGGGAGGGATGCTGTTTGCAACGACGATCGACACGTTGACGCAGCGAGACACGGAATCTATGCTGGCTGTCATGTTCAGTGGCCGCCACAGGCTGCACATGGATCCCAGCATGGGAGCAGTGTTCATTGATAGGGATGGCACGCACTTCAGACACATTCTAAACTGGCTCAGAGATGAAGTCGTGCCAACCATGGAGATTGCCGCATACCAGGAGCTTCTGAGGGAAGCGGAGTACTACCAGCTGACAGGCTTGATTGACAGTATTGCACCACTCCTATGTAAGAAAGATGAAGATGACAACACAAAAGCTGAGATGACACGACGAGACGTGATCAAGTGTCTGCAATTTGCTAAAGTGCGGCTCCGAGGTGTCAATCTTTCAGGGCAAAATCTCTCCAAGCTTGACCTGAGCTCAGTGGATTTAAGCCATTCATGTCTCATCAACACCTTCTTCTCAAGAGCAAATTTGAAGCAAGCAGATTTCAGTGGAGTTGAGGCAAATGGAGCTAATTTCCACTCTGCAAATCTGTATTCCTGTCAATTCATAGGAGCAGTGATGCAGGGTGCAGTTCTTGCTGGTGCAGTTCTACAGAGTGCCAATTTGCAAGATGCTTGTCTGATAGATTCCAGCTTCTGCAATGCCGATCTTCGCTCTGCACATATGCAGAATGCAAACCTTTCTAATGCTAACCTATCTGAGGCTAATTTGGAGCAAGCAAATTTGAAGGGTGCTAAGCTCAATGGGGCCAATCTGCGAGGTGCCAACCTCCAAAGAGCCTATCTCAGGGATGTTGATCTGCGGGATACCATATTGGCGGGTGCTTATTTGAATGGTGCCAATTTACAGGGAGCTAGCCGGTGACGGAGAAGCTTCTTCCTCTTCTTTCCTCCTCCTTTAAGCTTCTTCTTGCTGGAGATTTCTCTTTTTTCCATTCTCAGTACTTTCTCTTGAGACAAATTCTGGGGTCCCTATACTGTACATGCAGAGAAACAGGGGGGTCTTCCTACAACTAGCATTATGGTGATTGGTAGATAGGATGTGATCACCCATGATGTGCACTATGGTAAGGCCTGGATGCATTCAGCAGTAAATCAGCAGATGATTGATGTTGAGCAACCACAGGTCTCATGGTTTGTGATTAGCAACTCTGATGGCCTTCAGAAACACTTTAGTGCACTGGTTTGCTAGGAGAGCCAACACAAGGATTACCAGTAACGTGCTGACTCTTCATATGCTTGAAGGCATTTTTTTCTTGTGCTGCTTGTGGGAGCAATTGTCTCTTTTGTACTGGTTATTGATCCAAATTGAATTATGAGGATACTTATTTCCCATCATTATGCTTACTTACATGGGACAACAATCCTTGTGTAACAGATCTGATCCCTTGCAATCTATCTCTGTTGCTTTCTTTTAATCACACCACAGCGAAAGAAAGGAGCCCACCAAAGCCATCGTATTGTTGCAACCTCTCCAATGCAAGGTACCAAAACCGATTTCACCTTTCTTGATTATTTCAAAGGTAACAAAGAATGTAAGCGGTTCATTTCACATTATCTAATAATGGCTTGCTATTGAGCATATAGTGAGTATCTATCTCTTGTCAATAAGAAGTTGCTTCAATACATTATGGGCATTTTCCTCCAATGATGAAGTCCAAATCTGTTTAGGGTTTGTAGCTCTGGATTGTAAGTAGTATGATTGTAAAGCTCTGTAGCACCCACTAGCTTTTGCAGCGGTTTGTCCATTACTGATGAAGGTGACAAGTCAAGTTTATGGATCTCATCACCACTTGACAATCTACTCGCCATTCATCTGTCATTGCATGTGCTCTCATTTTTTCTCTGCATTCTGCTCATTGCTGTGTGTAGGGTCTTGCTCCTTCTTGGGGTTGATGGGTCCAGGTTTAGGGTGAGATTGAACCAACAGCCACCAATGCACCACGAAGGTTGGATGGTGGGTAGTTGTTCGGTATGGAGGTTCATCCAGGACATCGGGCAGAGGAAGTATCCTGATCAAGATATTTGGTATGGGCACTTGCTCCCTTCTACACATGCTGACATTCTAACTTGATATTAATACTGAATTTGAAATAGATATCACTTTTTTGAAAATCATTTGAACAAATTAAAAATTGATGATTTGTGAATTATTCAGGTGTTAAAAAGTAGTTATATCATTTTGATATCCATTTTTCATGTGCATGGTTGATTGTTGATAACTAGGTGAAATCTTATGAATATCAACACTTTTGGATTGATATCAAAGTCAATGAGTACGGAAATAAAGGTGTAAAAATATATGAGGACTGGCCAAGATATTTATGATAATTTTACTTTGTTTTATACATAATTGCCTCATTTGCTCTATACATAACAATTTTGATTACTTAACACAAGATTGCAAACATAATTAAACCAAAATTGCACAGGAACAGAAAGAAAATGAAAGGCATAACAATGGACGACATGTTTGAAAGAAGTGAAACATCAAATTAATTCACTTCCCTTTAACTACTTTTAGAGCTTTGAGTCCAAAGTCTATTTAAGGTAGTTTAAGTTATTTAAGTATTTGATATGGTGTGCTTCAATATCACCTATTTGTTTTACAAGGATTTGTAGGTTCAGCCCACAAACCATAACATATTATTTTATTGAGTTATCCTCATACAATATTGTAAGCATTCAAATATCTCCTCACCCCATTCCAAAGTAAAACATGTTGGAGGAATCACATTGGAGGCGTTTTTTTTCCAAAAT
>Ga0116231_10003935_pt1 | contig 30382 bp, 26 predicted proteins | sample S1TSphgellanicum_2_FD_89695 | JGI IMG/M metagenome (GOLD analysis project Ga0116231, IMG submission 89695) | Host-associated microbial communities from peat moss isolated from Minnesota, USA - S1T2_Fd - Sphagnum magellanicum MG | ecosystem: Host-associated > Plants > Peat moss > Unclassified... | reverse complement strand
CCCCCCCCCCAAACCAACAAAAATAAAAAATATCTATCTAGCCGAGGGAGGAAATTGGGCGTGTTTTGTCATGTTTCTAGGGAGTTTTCGAATGTCCTATGGTGTGGCCCTGCCGGTGGTTTACACAGGAAATATGGCTGGTTCTCCTTGGTTCCGACACCCAATTATCCTCAGCCTTTAACACGAAGGATTGCCAAGAACTTGCACTGATTATACAATGCTATGATATAGTGTGTCCTTAATGAGCGAACTACTAAGTAGCGGTTTAATTTTAAATTTTTTTTTCTTTTAAGGTTTTGTAAAATTTCATTAAATTTTGACCTGAAAAATCTGATTTCCACCTACACAAAGGATTTTTCATGGAAAAAAATGACTTAAATTTGTCAGATTTTGTAAAAATCTGATGATTTGGATTTATTTTTCTTACAAAATCTGACAAATCTGACTAAGTTCCATAGGTAGCCAAGAATATCAGAAATTAAAATCCTGTATGTGCGGCACCAACCCCACCTTACCCCTCTTTTCTTGGTAGTTTCAAGGGGGCTCAGCTCAAGGCCGCAAAGACGAGTCCAATCTTTTCTTTTCTGGACTCCAGACCTTTCTCCGGTCCCATCAATACCCAAATCCAAAATATAGAAATAGGGGAATTAGTAGCCCACAATAGCCAAGCTCTACAACTATGTAGGTACCCCCCAAAAAAAACATGTGTGAAAAATAAAATAAAATTCATAACATTTCTCCCCCCTTCCTCCCAAGGAGAAAAACAATATACATATTCTTGATATTTTCCACCCATAAAAAAAAATTAAAAAATACATTAAAATATTTCTCCATCCGAAAAAAATAAAAAAACAATTTTTTTTCTTTTATGTATATAAGATTTGGCCAATCCCAAAGCGAGAAGAAGGAAAAAAGGAAACAGATTGGGCACCAAATTTAGCCATAATTAGGAGAAAACTTGAAGGACAGGAAAACAAACGTTCTCACACTTGGGGCCTTTGTTTCCGTGGTCTGCAAGGGACAACACACAGTTCGAAGTATGGAGAGCTTTTCTCTTCTCTTCTCTTCTCTTCTCTTCTCGTCCAACTTTCAAGATCTGTGATGAGTCCACATTGCGCAAAGACTGAATTCGAAGAGGGAAAAAAATCAAAAAAGAAAACTGTGAATTATGAATCCCCCTTTTAGTGTTTTGGTTTGTTTTGTTTTTGAATTCTGCGAAAAGATGGTCGTTTTATAGTGGCGAGTTTTGAGCTTAGGCGAGGAGGAGAGGGAGAGGGAGAGGGAGCGGGACTTTTTGCTTTTGTCCATAAATTGAGGTCGCAGAGAGACAAACTTGACATAGCTACGTCCATTCTGCAAAAAAATTACGTTGAGTTGACTTGAATTGAATTGGCGGTGTGTTGCAGAAGAATCAATGAGAATCTGGTTTTTTCATTTTCAATCAAGAGTGGTGGTGAGCACAACAGACGCAAGCAAGGGTGTCACATAAAATGCCAAAGCAATGCTTTCTTCAGCACTCTGGTGGATGTAGTGAGTTTTCTGCTGATGATGATGGTGAGTGGAGAGAGATAATTAAGAGACATAGATTGTGTGTTTGTGGGTTGGGGTGGAGGTGTGTTTTGAGACTCGGAAAAGAAGGATTTTCAAATAATTCTGGAGGGGGAGAGAGATTCTTGCAAAGTTCAGGCGAAAATTCATCTTGAAGGATGATGATGTTGATGCTGAAGATGATGATGAGCTTGGGACAATTGCGTAGTCCTTGTCTTAAGTCGTCATTTAGATATAGTTTTTTCTGGGTTTTGGCAGCTCCAGGAATTTTTGGAGCTAGACCTTTTGGGTTCACGGTTCAATAATAATGTGGCTCTTTTTTTTTCTTGGTTCTGGAGAGCTTGAACCACGTTGGAAATCTGGGTTTCTCTCTGTGCTGTGCTGAGAGAGAGAGAGAGAGAGAGAGAGAGAGAGAGAGAGAGAGAGAGAAAGAGAGGAACAATTGAATTGGATTTTTGGATGGAGGTTTTAAGTAGTACTTCTTTTGCTTTGTGAACTTTGCTGAGCTTTTTCGGCTAGATATGGTGATACAGTCAGTTGGTCTCACGGTGCGAGCAGAAAGATTGAAGTTTGCTGAAGGAATGAATGAGTGAGCATCACGAGATTTTGAGAGAAGCTCAATCATGAGCAGCATATGTACATATATATAGTTTTCTCTTTGTTTTTCTGTCTTCTTCTTGAAGTCCTCGTTGAGTGTTGTTGTTGTTTTCAGGTGAATGTTTTCCAACTGGTGCATTGACATTTTTTTTGCAGAATGAAGGTCGGACAATCCCCATGCGGCGATCGATTTGCAGATGACAAAGTTGAACAGTGTTGAGTTCCTGGAATAAGTGCAAAAGAGTGACGGACAAGTCTGCTTGAATTCTCTTTCTCGATACCTCGCAATTGCCACTCTCGTGCTGCGCTTGTTGCTTGTGCCTCCTTCTCTCTCTCTCTCATACAGCAGCAGACTACTGCACTCTGAAGGAATGAAGCTTTCATAGTTTGGGAGATTTATTACAGTCCCCAACTCAGGCAGAGCTTCTTCAGAAGGAAGTAAAGAAGGAACAACGCAAGCCATGTCCTCTTCATCTTCTTCATCAAATCTCTTGATCCGCATTGCGACAGATCGAATCTCTTGATGTGCGGAGTGTGAGACACCAGAAGAAGCACAAAAAATGGTGGAGAAACAAAGATCGCAAGGGGGGAGGTCGGGACTGGAGAGACGAGACCTAGACCTTTTGAAGATTGTGAAGCCAACCAAGTCGTCATCGTCGTCGTCGTCGTCCTCCTCCTCCTCCACAATACACGGGAAGTACAGAGGAGTGAGGATGCGATCCTGGGGCAAATGGGTCTCCGAAATCAGAGAGCCCAACAAAAGGTCCAGGATTTGGTTAGGCTCGTTTCCCAATCCAGAGATGGCGGCACGCGCATACGATGCTGCTGTCTTTTGCTTAAGAGGCCCCAAAGCTTTTCTCAACTTCCCGGAATGTGTTCCTTCTTCTCCCCCTCCCTGTTTGTCCCCAAAAGAAATTCAAGCTTTCTCTGCTGCTCATGCAGCCTCCTCCTCTCCCGGCTGCTACCCACTCTCCTTCCCTTCTTCCCACTCCTTTTCTGCAGAAGACTCTCAACTCTCTGCTGAAGAGAAATGTCCTCCGCATTCTGATGTCAGCAGTCTTCTTCCAGATTCAGAAAGATGTGATCCCAAGGACATCTATAGACATGGAGGTTTAGTTGAGAGTTGCAATTCCGAGAAATTGGGATACTTTCCTGATGCACAGAAGAAACAAGATGATGATGATGCATCTGAAGAATCTTCTGAGGAAAACCACAACGAAGACTTCAAAGAACTAGTGGATATGGGTTTGTCCAATGTGAAGTTCTTTGAGAGTTGCAAAGGTGCAGGAAGAGACAGACATATTATAGCAAATAATACAAAGATCAGAAGCTTGGAAAAGCTAGAAGCAGCTGTGAAATCTGCAAGCTTAGGGATGCTGGTGGACTCAGAAGTGCAAGGAAAAGACAAGGACTTTTTATGTGGTTTTAGGGACTCTGCTTTGTTTTCATCAATTCAGAAATGCAAAGGTTACACAACTGTTGCCAAGAGTTGTGGAAACCATTCTGAAAGAGGTCCAGTGAAAGCAGAGGAGGAGGAGGTTCTACATGATGAGCACTTACCAGATCAAGTGTCAGCTGTTGTGGATGATCATAAAATTGTGGCAAAGTCAAAGAAAGTGGAGGAGGCTGCTGCTGAATGCTCAACCACTTCAGTCTCTTGTCAAGAAGATGATGTCCAGAGTTTGTTGCTAAACTTGAAGGCGCTTGATTTTCCCCCAGTGGTAGGAGACCTTCACCCTGGGGATCCCAGTTTGGCAGATAATAATACTCCAAAGATGGATTGTGAAGATTTCTGGGAAGAGAATCTGTGGAGCTTCACCAACTGAAGAAGGTGGTGGTGTGGTTCAATCAATGGTGCAGGGCATGCATTGTGGAAAAAGGTTTGTGCCAAAGAAGAATGTTGCAAGCAAAGTTTCAGGAGGAGAATCATCCTTGTAGTCCATCTAAACTGGAATTTGTGTGGTAACCAAGCAAATTGGGCTTTCAGAATCTAAACCTGAGCACTTCTTGCAGGTGATTGTGCATGGTTGTTGCCCAAACAGCTTACATCATCACACAGGCCACAAAGCGTAAGGAACCATTGCACAACAAACAGCAACGCCTTGATCCAGCAGAAAGTACAAGCCAAGTGCTGAAGAGTACGACCACTCCACCACCACACCGAAATGATGACAACATGAGTTTCAAGATTTTTGAGGCATTGGAATTTGTTTGGAATTTTATCTGACAAATCTTGAGATTGGAGAGCTGGGATTCCACCTCCGGAGTTTGGAAGTAGTTGGCTCCAGAAAATCAGAATCACTTCTGCTTTGCTTTGTCACCCACCTTCAAGGAAATGTAAGAATCGGTCCACAATACATATTTGTTGTAAAAGAAAGAGCTGTAACCAAGTAGTGTGTCCATTTCATCAGGGTTTAGGGTTCAAAGTTCAGACCCACCAAACTCATTCATTTTGTCAGTATCAACTGTAGCTTAGAAAAGACTCCCTTTCACAAGAGTTACAGCAAGAGAGTACAAAGCAGATGTTGAGCTCATTGCAAAAAGAAGAGTCCCAGGGGGGTACAAGACCCTGGAGTGCATGATACATATCTATTTGCGCACACTCCTCCTCACAAGCTGAAGTTGTCCCAAAATCAAGCCAGGAATATTGATGAACACTGTGTCAGTGGAAACAAACAAACAAAATTCCAGAACTAAAGAGACCCTTGAACAAAGATGTTACAAGTCTTTGCAATGGCCAATGTAGTAGGACAAATAGAAATGGTAGATATGCCAAATTAGTTCACTGTACAACTATAACTTTACAAATAGAAATGATAGGAATTCTGAAGTAGAACTATAACTTTAGAGCAGCTCCAGTAGCAGTAAGTTGTCTTGTACATTGAATTTTGGATGAATTGTCACACTACAATAGTGTCTTGTAAGTTAGCAACTGTGTGCAAATAAGCAGTGGCCTGCAAGGACATTGATTAAAATAAATGCCTGTTTTGGATCAATCAACTATAACAATTGACTAAAGTGTTGAAACATCAGTAGTCTCTTCTTTTTAATATTTGTGGCATGATTCTTTTATGATGTTTATGGGTGGGGCTGGGGCAAAATCTAATAGTCTATCTTGGATGTGTGAAATACTGAATGATGTTTAAATACACAGTGCTAGAGATGATCCGACTAAAAGAGAGATCTTCTGTTCTAGTAGGGTGAAGATCTGAAGAGTTTCCTCTCTGTAGAAGATTGAAAGGTATATATCAAGCACAATGGTTGTGGTCATTTGGTGCTACCAAATTTTCTCCTACTTCTGCAGTTTTCCTTCTCTTCCCCCTCCCTCTTTCATCTTCTTCATGGCCTTTTAATGAGGCTGCAACAACTGGATCACATTGTGTGCCACACTCTAAACACAAAAATAATTTCAAATGGTCCAGCAATGGCGAGCCAATCAGTCCAGGATTGAGAGGCTGCTGCTGGATGGAGAACAAAACTAGAGAGTGGGAAACTGGGATGGAAAAGAAAAGAAAGTGGAGTGCAGTTTTGGGTACCTGACAAGACCCAAAACTGAAAGGTTTAGTACCTATCAAGAGCTTCCTTGTCGACTGACACTTTGTGAAGGAACTGGAGAGAGATAACCCAACACAGCACCAACCAACATCCTGTATCCAGATTCCAAGGCCAAAGAAGAATTGGGGATCTAGAATCTGGTTGCAGGATTCTTCTTCTGATCTTGTGTTTGGTGATCAGCAAGCAATGGGCATGGACTTTGCAGCAAACAATAATGGGCAGCATCAATCTTGCCACATGATTTGTTTGATTCTGCCGGTGGTGTAGTTTCTTGAATGAAGCTTTCTTGTTGCAGCCATGAAAATTGCATGTCAAGATTACAATTGGCCCCCAACTCCCCCAGATTGTTATGCCACTGCAATTCACCAAATCCAAAAGACTGACTGCTGCATTAACAATGATGCAACTGTAAGTAATCTAAAGGTTGTATGTAATCCCAGACAGACATGATGAGAATGGCAATTGAGACAGCAACAAATGTGTTGAAAAGAAGCATGATCAAAGCAGAGGAGAGTCCCTAGGTGCAGGTAAAGTCTGGAGCATGCTTCGATGAGTCTCAATGTGAAGATTAGGATCCATCCCGAAGGTGAAGCTAGCAGGACACCTTCACCCAAAGGATCACGGCCTCGTATGCTTATGTGCTACCTATGTGGCCAAGAATTTGGCAGCAAAAGGTGTCAAATTCCTCCCTCTCTTTCCCTCTCATCATCTATCTATCTTTCCCTCTTCAACCAAGCATGCAAGCAGCCTACAATTGAAATGCACAGATTTGTGTTCGTCACTGCCTAGGGTTTTCATGAACCTTATTCAAGTGGGTGTTGCAACACCATAATTTCTGTAATTTGCATGCCTTGGGAGCCAATAGAACCAACATGTGTAACCCATGCCCATGCCATTTGTCTCACAAGGCAATGAATTCCTGAACCAACTGGAAATGTGAGTAGAAAGAAGAAGCATGAGACAAAAATTGCAGACTTGTCCTGGACTGCATTGAGCACCCAACTGTAGTCAGCAACTTACATAAGTTGCATTTTGCTGTTTATATAGCTTAAAAGTTCATTTTCTCTGCTATAGTTCCCTGTTTCAGCTTCCTTAGGATGATTGCAAAGGTTTTCTGTATTCTTCAAGTCATGGGATACAGATTCTAACTCCACAAGAGATCTGCAGTTTGCCCATACACATACCACAGTGCAAGAAGAAATGGATGGCAGAAGAGGAGAAGAAGCCCCCAAACCAGCGTCGTCCAATGCCTTTGCCTCCTGAGAAAGAAGTGCCTATCAAAACTGATGGCATACAAGCTATTGATGATTTCAATCAAGGGTGCGTCTAAACCCTACAATGGGATGTCATGTTTGCAGTTTTTGTCTTTACAGGAAGAACATTTGTCCTCATGCAAATTGCATGACACTGTCGTACATAGCCAGGACATCAATTTCCTTATGGAGGTGTTGTGGTCATTTTGATCAACCATTTTAGATGAATAGTGGGTTTGGAGGAGCAGAGCATCTGCAGCATTTCTGGCATCGCTGGAGCAGTGTCCACACTGCAAGAGGAAGTTTGTGCCAAAAGCATTTAAGCATCACCAAAATGCATGCACAGCTCAGAATCCAGCCAAACCTGCAGGGACGGGCCTCATTGCCAACTCTTTGTCAAATTGCCTCGTTCCTGGTGCAATTGCAGGCTCAAAACATGGCTTTGCAAGTAAGGACTCTAAAGTACCTGGAAAATTTATGAGCATCTCATGTGAATATAGAAACTGTAAATGCTCTTATTATTCAGCATGGCTGATGGATATTACACTGATTTGGTAGGGCTCAATTCCTATGCTAATATGCATTTCCTTGCAGTTGGCAATGGGGCCCATCCCAATTCCTGTGCTGTTGTACTAAGCCAGTAATATTGCACAATTGATACTAGGACAGCAGAATTGACCCTAAGGTTGCTGAATCATATGATGGTATAAATAAAAAGGATATGACAGTTGGAATTATAGTTTACATGACGTGTGTTTGGACAGAGGAACGACCTCCCACAGTGCGCCGCAAGTTTGAACAATCACGTCCAGTTATGAGGCAGAGCATTATGGCAGCACATGCAAAGATGGTTGCAGCAGAGAGCTCAGGATCCAATCAATGGGATGAAATACATGTGCCAGGAGGACCCATTCTAAAGGTCCACATGTCTACCTACACCCTTATAGAATTTTCCATATTTGCTCTGTTTAATCAGGAGATTCATAGTATGTTTTGTCCCCTTGGTCAACAGTTTACAATCATCATTACTCCACCAGGAGCTAGACTCAATTCCATGAGATAATTATTTTGTGGGAAAATTGCTTGCATTGTAGGGTGGACAAAGCTCAAGAACTGAGGGTTTTTGTGATGAGTGTGGGAAAAAATTTGATCGGCCTGAATCAAAATTTTGTGCTCAATGTGGAACCAAAAGACAAGGTCCGTGAATAAATTTGAGATTCAAAAGACTTCAAATTTTTCCCTCAGTGCAAAACCATGACTAGTGACGTGTGAATCCAATTCAGATGAATGGATGACTTGATATCACCTCAAGAAAGACACAGGTCTTATAATGGAATTGCAACACTTGGATTTCTAGCAGAAGTGTTGAGGAAACAAAGTGGGGATTTGTGCACAAATTTGCCATTAACTATATTCCTAGACAGCTACCTTTGAGATTGTCCTTTGGGCACTTTACACACTCCTCTCTATTGTCAGGTAGATTTAAGTAGCTAGCTAATATGCTTAGATGTTACAGCTGAACAAATGATTTGATCTTGAACCACCTCACGACATGCTCATAGAAGACACCTGTAGGTGAAACCACATTAGATATCATGCATGTCTATGGAGGCAATGACTTTTGTTGTTGAGAAGATGAAAGATGTTTTCACTTTTGCAATCAAACATGTTTTTTCTAGTCCTCCAATCAACCCCCCCTCCTAAGGTTGAGTTTATAGATGACATGTGACAAAGTACACAAGTCAATCCTGGCATAATGTATGATTGTCTGGAAGTGTGTATAAATTCACCTGTTGTATGGAATGCAGCCAATCTAGACACACTTGGGTTGTGATGATTTCCACAATTTACTTATGTTCCTCTTATGTAAAACCAATCAATCACCCAATATAGTAGGACTTCTCTTGAGACAACTTCCATCAGTCCACCCCTGTAAAGATTAATGCATAGATAAGCACAGAAATTCACCTGCTTTCTCACTTTTGTTTACCTGTGGACATCTGCAAAACCCTCCCCATCATTATCAAGCTCTTGCCTCATGCTGTCACTCACTGCAAGGTTCCCCAAATCCTTGCATGTGTTGTGTGTGACAATTTTGGGGTTGCTGAATCTCTCACCAGTAAATCCTGCAAACACAAACAAATCCATATCCATACTCTTGCTGATTGTTATATGAACATTGTGTGAACGTGATGTTAAGTCTCCCTCATACTGGCAATTCAGAATGCTAAGCCAAGGGAGAAATGCTTGCTGTTGTTCTCTACAGTCTCATTTGCAAACATGTCATGTTGATAAAGCATATGTGTGATTACTTTTTTGGCAAGGTCAAGCTTCTTTGTAACGACTACCAAACCCTACCCCTACCTTTATTTTAATTGACAAGTCAAATGCCATTGATAAAGATTACACAGAATGCACAATATAGAGTTACATCTCCAATCTCTTTCAACAATAAGTTGAATGAATCCTGTAATTTGGCAGCTAAAGGTTCAGGTGTAGTCTACTTTGATGACAGAGATTGGAGGCATTGCACACCATGACATACATCTGTCTTAAGTAGCCCAAAAACACATAACCATCAGAGAACTTCATTGCCCATCTATGCTTGACTAATAGTAACCTGAACTGTACTCCTGATTGTGTTTCACATTTCACATAAGTCACACAGATGTCTAGGAGCAAGAATGAAAGACAGCACATGTTTAACCTTGCATCCAAACTACTTCTAGATTACAAGACAACAAGGTGTAATTGAGGTCAATTTATTACCTTGCAAAAAAGGTTTAAACATCTGTTCTGACCTCACAGGACAAACTGAAGAGAGAAAATAATCCAATGCACAACTTTTAGCAAATTGAAGCCCAAATGTGTACATGTATACAGGAGCTTACGCTCATCAAAAAAATGTAGAAGATGAACTCTCTTCAAATACATATGCTAGTCCTGCCCTTGGACAACTCTTCCATCAACTCACAAGTACCAGAAGACCATATTCTAGGTCAAAAATACATAACCAAAGTGAGGGTTTTCAGCTTGGGGTTCCAAGCCAGGAAACAAAAGATTGTTGTACAAGAGCATGTCCAGCTTCTCAGGCTGTCAAATCCTGTATCTCCTTAAAAGAAATATGCTGCAGCAAACACAAGAATAGGTGAGAACTTTGGACTCCAATACTAAGCAGAGAATGACCCAAAATAGAAAAGACCAACCAAACCTGATTTCACATGGCATTTGTGATTTCCTAATTCACTTGTTTGCACTACAAAGAAACTGAGTGGAATGCAAAGAAATGTCACCTGCTCTTCACCAGCAAAATCATTCTCAGGAGTAAGAAAAAGCATGCAATGACACTCCTTCCTGCAAAAAAACTCACAAACCACCATTAATGTGAGCACTATTAGTATGAACAATATCAAATAGGATGTCTGTTGCTATGTTCTTTGAGAAGATGGTGACATTAACACTGCAAAATGCACCATAAACAGGCACTGCAAGATGGGGCAAATTGAGGCAAAAACCCACCTTTCACGCATGGGGACACAGGGACAGTTCCAAAAGCCCTGCTGCACCTCTGCAACCTTGTCATCATAATGTCTGCACCATGTCATACGTTATAACGTATACTTTTCAAGCCCAATTCATTCATGATGATGAAGTATGCCAAATTGAAAATAGAAATGATTGTCACTATTTGCATAAATAATGAATGAGAACACTCACCGGCATGGACAGAGAGGGGCTCCAAGGGTGTCCTTGTGCTCTGCCAATCCCTGAACTCCAGCATACATACTTTTAGATGCGCTGCATAAGAAGGGACAAGAAAATCAAGAGTGTCCAAATGGTCTCAAATCCTGTCTCACCAATTCATATCTATGGATTGTAGAGAAATCTCTCCACAAAATGACAAATTTCTTTCTTAAAGAACTATACTCTTCTCTTCTTCCATGAACACTTACCTGTGGATCAATCTTTCAAGACAAATCCAAGGGCACTTTATAGCTTGCATGGGAGCATGGATGAGACAAGGAAACAGTGCCTGTGCTGTGTCTACTGATTTTTTGGTCATGTTTTATGTCGAGCTCACAATCAAATTTGCAGAAAGCTGGAAGATTCAAGACTCTGCAAGATTTAAAAGCCAGACAGAATTCAAAAAAGAAAAAAAAAGAAAGATCATCCACCTTCACAACAACAGCAGTAACCCCTTTGTCTACACAAAAGAATGTTTCTGATCTCCTTGCATATTGCTCCGAAAACTTGCGCATCACCTCCAGGGATTTCTCTGATGGCTCCCCTGCAGAGATCTCAAACTGTGAGAACCAACATTTGAACTGCTACATAACTGAACCATGTGGATCATGTCCCCAGACAATACATTTTTCCAATCTTTTCAATTACAGAACACAATCGATGCGATTTCTGAATCCAGATATTTATAGACCTAAAATGTTAGCCACAGCTTTCTTCCTCAAGCAGACCAAGAGATTTGATACAGAACTGCAACAGACATTATTTGACTCTCTCTCTCGCTCTCCTAAATCTGTACTTCTCGCTCACTAATCCAACAAATTTGTGTTGTGAGGGATGCCGAGAGTGAAACCCTAAAAACAAAAATCAAGAGGCAAAAAAGAAAATAATTACCACCGGAGCGCACTGTACATGTCCTCCTCCTTGATATGGAAAGTGAGACAGCCGGTGAAGAGGAAAGCAGACCCCTCTGCAAAGAGAATGAGGCTACGCTACTAACTGGAGCTGGAGTTGGAGTTGGAGCTGGAGAGGAACCAGACACAATCACCACCATCCCTACTCCTGCCACCACACTCGCCATTTACACGGCTGCTCAACAAGCCTTGGCAACAGTCTTTTTCTTTTAGAGTCGAAGCACGATGGAAAGAAATTTCTGCAATCCTCGAATTTTTCTCTCAATATCCCAAGCCCTCGCAGCAACTCCGAGTGTTGAATCGTTGAATCCGATTCCTGCTGTGAACATCACGTTCGAAGAGGGATTAGGGTTTGGGAATTAGGGTTTGGGACTTGCAAGGAGGATGAGGAGGAGGAGGAGGAGGGTTGTTGTTGAGGTGTTGTGTATCCAACGGCCCAAAATTTTAGGTCGTTATTATCCAGAGGAAGGAAATGCATGCTATTTTTTCATAAGTGTAACTAAAGGCCCACTTTAGATGGGGTCCAGGATCCAAATTCCTAGCCAGTTAGGTATCCATACTCAACCCTCCTTTGTTATTTACTTTCAGCCAAATAAGAAAATCAGAGTTACAAAATACAAGAACAAGGGGGTGTGTCACACTCTGGCCTTGCCATTTACATTAAGAAGTATCTTAAAGCAAAAGAAGAAGAATTATGGAAACTCAAATAATTTCACCATCCAAAAATATAATCTTCAAAAAAATCCTCTAAAAGAAACCAAAATCCTTCAAGATATCATGACTCTATAACTAATCTCAAGTTTCAACACAAGCCAAAATATTATCTTTCAACAATCCTCATATAAAAATAGACCTACTATCTAGCGGCCCAAGTCCCTTAAGCTACTATACTCTATAATGAATCTAAACACAATATCCTTGCCTTGGTAGGCAAGGCCCAAAAACCAAAACTCATGTAAAGATCCTCTTTGTAAAAACCTAAGAGAAAGGCAACTTTCAAAACCTAACCTCCCATTAAAAAAATATTTTTTCTTTTATTGCTATCTATGCCCCCTACATGCTTTGAACTACCTTCAAAGAACTCCCCTTGGCTTTCCTCAAAGCTATCCTTCATCCCCCCCCCCCCACATCTCTTTCCCCTTCAAAGTCTCAAGGAGGAGAAAAAAGGAGTTAGCTCCACCACTATTTCACACAACAAAATAAGTTTGAATAGGTTTTGGGTGAAGTTGCCCAAATCCTAACAAGTATCAATTTCTTACCACTTCACTTGTTGACCCTTCAATTGAAATGGTTTAGGGTATGTTATCTTAAAGTTTTTTCATCATCTTAGACATTCCTTCGCCAAATTGATGGGGGTAAATGTGATGTAGCTCAATCTCAAGGATTCATGGACTATCAAGGGACCTTGTTATGGCTAGTGCCAATCATGTGTCAAAATTTTGTTTGAAATCATCATTGAGAGCTTTTCGCAAATTACATATAGTAAAGGACGTTGTGAAGCATCATTTCATCCATTTGTCCTGTCATCCATCCATCCATCCATCCGGTCATCCATCCGTCTTGTCATGGTCTGTTTACTCTGAGGGGGTGGAGAAAGAGTGGAATACAGATGCGGTGCTGCGGAGAATAATATATATTAGTGTTGTAAGTTTTTATTTTTATTTTTTATTTTGGGGTTTTTGGACTTAGGTACACTCATACTGTCTCTTTCTCAACAACTGAAAGAGTTGGGTTGGGCTTTTTTTTGAAATTTTATTTAGAATTTTGGAAATTTTCAATGCTTTTTACATTGCCATAATTTTTTATTATAGTTCAATGGATGCCAAAGCGAACAACCGTTAAGCACACTTTTATTAGATATTGGCAATTTCAAGGCTTGCATTTGCCATAATAATAATGGCAATGGATGTCAGTTGCCTTTTTAGCGCACAAACTTAATAGATATATTGGTAATTAAAATAATCAGATTGCCTAGAAAAACAATTTTGCCAATAATAATAATATGCTGGATGCCAAAGGTATTATTATGATGCATGTGAAAATTGGCTGCACCAGATTACTTAACCATTATGAACAAGGAGGGGGTCTGGATATTGGAACTTATCAACATACAAAAACAAAGAAATAATTTTCAACGGATTGATACCTACTAAATAAGTAACTTATTGCTTACTTATAAGTTGAACAAAGTTGGGGTATATTTGTTGTCTTCGATCTATTCCCACGGTCAGTTGTATGTTGCTATCTCACGGGTCACAAGTAATGCAAACTTCAAGATTTTCAGCAGCCAGGGTCCCCATGGATACATGTGAAATGTCGTATATAAAGAGGTTTTGGAAATGTAGTTTTTAATTGTAATTTTGTAATATGTACCATCAAATACACACACACTTGTGCATTAGGCACAGGGTTCAAACTAGTATCTTTGAAGCAAAGTCCATTCCAATGTTGGTCAATTATTGATTTTTGTTCATAACCGCTAGCTAGGGGTTTTTATGAATAAAAATAATTGGGTGCCAATTAGGTTGTCAATATTTAAAAAATTGGATGTTAATTAAGTTATCAATAATTTTTGGGTAAAATCATCAATTCTACATGAGGTTTGGTTATCAAATAATTGATTGATAATTGTTATTTATTTTGTTGTTTATTAATAATTTATTTATCAATGATAATAATAATATTATCATCATTATGGTTTGCTATTCTAAAAATTAGTGTTTTAGGATTCATAACCTACCTAGTTGAAAACTAGGTCATCCGGGTAGGTTATTAAAATTTGAAAATTCAATATTAGGCGATTAGGTTTTTATTAGGGATTTAAAAATCAATAACTAATTATGATAGGTTATTAATAACTAGTTTGATAACCGAGTCACAATTCAATATATTATTGAGTTGTGACCCAGTTATTCCAACACCAAAAGAGATCTTTGATGCCATCAGCCATGTCAAGGTCATGCACGAGGTTGGTTATTTAGGGGTGTAGGTGTGTGGGCGCAAGGTTTTGGGTGCAAAACTTACTCTGCATTCTAAAAGAATTTGTGCACCCTAAACTTTTCTTAGTTTTGGGGCACATTTATTTCAAGAACCGAAAGGGGCCACACATTTATGACACCCATATCAAGCAATGACATGGTGAAGGTGAATGGTGGTGGTTATTTTGTAAGGTTTGTGATTGATGACTATTAAAGTTATTTTCATTCTATTTTCACTATGGTCAATTTCATTTATTGTGGTTTTTTTAATAATGTTGATAGTGAACAAAATGATAGTTTTGGGTTTTGAAAGTTGGGTTGTGTTTTGTTCATTGTAATGTTTTTTTGTACTTTCTATGCAAAAATGATTGTTTTGTTTGTTTGTTGCACCAAGGTGTGGAATCATCTAAGATGGTTTTAGGGTTTTCCAATTTGGCAAGGTGAGATTTTTTTGAACTTTATATATATATTACAAAGTCTTGATCATTTTATGCATTTTTTTTTCCTACAACATCTCTAATTTAAAATAAAAATAAATTATTCTTTAATTTTAATCAACTTTAGTTAAATCACAAGTGTGACAAGACTTTCAATAAGCTTTTAAGTGGTAGTGGGTTTGCAAATTGTGCACAGTATGTCCAAACATTTTTCTTAACACCATTTTCTGTGTTGAATCTTGAATGAGGAACATAAAATCAGGTTTAGAGGCTGAAAAAAATCGGGTTTTGAATGCATGTTGAGCCTTCCCATTGGCTGCATGAAATTTCTATTTCCAAAACTGTTCATCACCATTTTTGCCTTGGGCTAATACCCCCATTATAAACTGGGAGTAATTATTATTGGCAATCATGGTGAGGTTGCAATTAGTTGAAGGTTGTAACGTGTGTGTAAGCAAAAACTCTAAGAAGAAGTGCCAATTAAAGGAGCTTGGAGGTGTTGGCTCAAGAGAAATCATAACTAGTTCCATAAAAATAGTAGAAAGTGATGCATGGGGGAAGTGCTAGAAAAGAACATGATAGAAGAAAGGAGGCTAAAGTGGTGAGAGGATCTTTTTCATCTTCTTTGTTTTGGATCACCAAATGAGGAATAAAAAGATAGGAAGCCAAACTTCTCCCTTAAATCCTTGGTTGGCTAGTGAGCCTTGTATTTTTACATGCGTGCAAGTTTTTTAGCTTGTAAATGTAGTAATAAGTACATGTGGCAAGCTTTTTGTGTGTTAGTTTCATGTTTTATTACACCTTGCTAGTTTCATTAAAAGCCAAAAAGAAGCAAATTTGAACTGGTTTCCAACTACAAGATTTGCAAAAAATATTGTGAATTAAATTAGTATAAGAGAAGAGGAAAAATGTTAATGTATTAAAGGGACAATTTGTTTCTTTTGTTTAGAGGTGTTGTTGGCCAACTTTTAAAATATGTTTATAAAAGCAATAAGGGTCTTTAGGCTTTCCACAATAGTTAGGAAAGGAAAAAATAGTGTGAATCTAGCCAATCATAAAAAAAAGGTCTAGTAGGAGACCATGGGTAGACTCCATTTCATCATAATGTTTTAGAAAGAAGGCAAATAGGGGCTATGAAAGGGTCTTAAAGAGGGGTTCTGAAAGTTCCATAGTGGCTTTTGAAAAAAATACGGGTTTGACATGGTTCCATTATAAAATAAAGGATTGTCCATTATTCACAAAATAAGCCCATTTTGTAGTTGTAACTTGATGTGTAACTTGATGTAATTACATAATTATTTAGGTAATTGTTTAAAGGGGTAAGTTGAATGGTAGGACTCCATAATTTGGACATGGTGCATTGACTTTCACATATTAATTTATGTGGAAGTCATCTGCACCATGTGACATTGTTTCCTTGTGATTGATTGTGGAATCACATGGGGGACCATGTGATTTTGTTTCCTTTTGATTATTTGGGGAACCATGTGATGATTAAGCTTTAGGAAGTTTTTTGACTAGTTTCCTTTTGGTTAATATATGAGTGGGTGTTTGTGACCATGAGAAACACTTTCACTTGTACAAAGTTATGGTATGAATGCAAAGTTGTGAGAATTGAAGTTTTGGTTTTGAAAGGCTTTTGGTTTTGAATGGTTTTAGTGTTGTTTAGTTCATGGTAGGAGAATGGTGAAACTTGCGTAACCAATAAAAGGGTGAAAGAATAATTTTGCAACCAAGAACATAAATTTCATAGCTATGTAGTAATCATACATAATTTCGATCCTAAACCCATTTGTGTTGTACATAGTCACTAAAACTACCATCTTAACCTTGAAAGTCACAAAAATATTCTTTCAAATTTTTTTTAAATTACATGGCCTACTAAAAAAAATCATTTGCAATAGAGATTGGAAGTTTGTGAGTTGATTTTGGAGTTCATTGGTCAAAATCCTTGGCACTAATCTCAACTTGAATAATGCTTACCATCCAAAAATTGATGCCCAAATTGAAAGGACAAATAGAATATTGGTAGACATGTTAAGAATGTATGTGGGAAGTAAATAGGGAACATGGGAAAACTACTTGAATTTGATAAATTTGCTAATAAGGAAGATTGACATTCCTTCATTGGTATGAACCCATTTCATGCCTTGTATGGATAATAGGATTGTCTAACATCTTCTTTTTGTTTCAACACCCATTTCTAAAATGGAAAGTGTTAATGAAATGGTTGTTGATATGCAATATACTTTGAAAATAGTCAAAAACATGTTAAGTGCACAAGAACGTGCCAAATTTTGTGTGGACAAAGATAGGACCCTTCAATAGAAACACATGACTTGATCACACCTTCAGCACTTTGAACGAGTTGCATATTCATGACGAAGCTGTTTTCCATAAAAATTCCCAATACCCAAAATCCTTATTCTCTTTGAATGTTGTGATTTCAAGTTCCAGATATCCAATAAAGGTTGCATGTGTCTCTTCCTGATTATACTCTTTACTTTGACACTGCACTGTGCACATCCAAGGTCTGCACTTAGTAACATCCAGAAAATGCCTCTGATAGTTTGAAGATGTCAACAGTTTGCCTACTTGCCATAAGAAGAGCAGAGTGACAATTGAAGTTGATTTGAGCAAACTAGCATAGCTGTTTTGAAGAATCCCCAGCACTGCAAGATTTGATCTTCAGTAATTGGACTTCAAACACAAGAGGCTCATTGGCATGTGATATGAGGCTTCTCCTTGGTCCAAACTGCACAGTAGCATCCACACTTTGTAAAAGTCGGAAGAATTAAGCATTGTTTCAAAAGATGCAATGCTAAAATTGGACTGCTGCAAGGCCTTGTTCCTTTTAGTCAATCAACAAGTTAAACCCAGATAAATTGTAGCATCAGCAAATGTACATACCTCCTGAGGTTGGGGCCCAAGCGACAAATCAACATAGCCCACAGCTGGTGGAACTAGAGCTCTTCTCTTTCCTACTTCCCAGAAAGACGAGCAGAAATACACCCTTTGTCACTGCTTATGTCAAACATTGTCTAGTACGAACTTGGTCAAGTCATGCATGCATGCAGAGGACCAGGGACTGAATTTTGCTGAACCTAATTGGTGACAACTGCAAGCTACACTCTCACCATACACACAAACTTTTGATTGTGTTGCAATTGACAAACCTCCAGGTTTCATACCCACGATGACCTCCTCAAGCCCAGTTATGATCTGTCCAAGCCAGAGACAGGTTACAGACATTAAACGATGGTCAAATTTGCTATCTCCATATTAAAAAATAACCAGGTAATAGAAGCATAATCCAAACTTTGATTCTGCTCAACTTCAGTTGTCAGTACTTTGCAACAGAGAAATCTCACCCAAACAACATGCTTCAGAATTGTTTTCCTGCCTGAAAGAACAGAAGATGAGGAAGGTACTGGGTTCAGGGTTTAGGGTTTGTTTACCTTGCCTTCACCAAGCGGAAGTACAACAGGCTGGCTTTCACCACCAAATTGATCCACAGTGCTGAAGTACATCCCAAGCAACATGTGTCCTCATCAGCCACCATGAACTTCCACAATTACTGTCACACTGTTTCAGAGATATTATTGTAGAGGGATATGACAGAGTAATTTCAAGAAACTTGTACCTGTAAACAAAGTAACCATTGGAACGCCGACAAACATAATTGAATTCAACAAGGTCTCCATTGGTTGCCTCAAGCCCAGAGCCTTCAACGACTTCTGAGAAAAAACCAAAACTGCCAAGTTTCAGCTCTCAAACTAACATCCACAGGCCAGCCACATTGCAGAAGACATCACTGCAAACATAAAAAGATCATGTCTATTCCCCCAAGTATGTACTTCTTTATTGATTCAGTAGTACCTTGAATTTTCACTCCACTTGGCGTCTTCCGAAATCTGCATACAATAATAAGAATGCAGTTATAAGATCGCAAAGCAGATCAAGAGGAGAGGAGTAGGATTTTGCTGGAGGGAAGAGAGACCTGCTGTGCTGGTGAGGATTTGAAAGAGGCGGTTTTTCACCTTGGAAGATCTGGTTCCACCATCAGCGGAATGGATGCGGCTATTACGGAAGATGCAGCTGCAGTAAGTGCCATAGCCGCCCCCACCAGTGAGACTAAACTGCGCCTGGTGAGGATCATCACCCCGCCACGGAAAGCCTCTTGCTGTTGTTGCATTCCACAGGAAACCTCTTGCTTCTCTTCTGTTGCTGACGTTCTATAGGTCTGCACTACTGTTTGACATCCCCTGTCAAAAACACAGCATATGAAAAATGCATGAGCAGAGAGAGGAGGACGACGACACTGGCCTGGCGGCCGCAAAGAGACCATCCTCCTCCTCCTCCTCATCATCATGCTCGCGGTTTTCTGCAAGGGTACGAGAGACACACCTGACAGAGACCGCTCTTCTGCTCCTGCTTTGGTTTGCGGTTGGACAACAAAACGCTTCCTTCATGCACAGAGAGACAAATAGCAAGCTCGGAGTACTGAGACGGCGTGCTGGAGACCAAATAGCGCTGCTGCTGCAGTACACAACGGCCATGGTGATGATGATGACGACGAAGCCAAGCTTCTCCCCCCGTCCTCTGAACTCTCCAGACTCAGATTTGGAATTCGTACTAACGTACCTTCTTCTCGTTTTTGCGTATCTAGATCTCCACCAAAAAGTGCAATCCTGAGACCACAAGTTCCAGGCCAGAGATCATCCGTTCTTCCGCTTCTTTGTTGCAGATCACACATACCACTGTCTGAAGCAAAAACAGGTAGGTCTACTGACAGAGATGTGGAGCAATCCTACAATTTGCAGTGACAACTGCCGCAACAATAAGAAGGTTGAGAAGAGAAAGAATGGAGACAAAGGAGACAAAAAGAGCTCACACAGCAGTAATGTCGTGATATGTCTGTCTGCTAGACAGGTCTTCTTGGCAGTGTTTTTGAGAAGATTAGGCACATCAAACACAGAGAACAGAGATTATCATCTTGATGGCTACCTAGATTTTTGCAAGTCTTAAGCACAAGAAAGTCTGATTGTGATAAAGAATCTGCATGTGTTTGAGTAAATCAATAAAAGGAATGGCTATATGTTCGCCAATTCTTGTCTGTTTTCTTATATCTCAGATGCAAGCCATATGTGTGTAGCTGCTGATGACAGCAAAAGATTGTGGCCTGTCATGTTTACCAACCATGGCTGTTTTCCTATGTCTTGGATTGTGAGCAATATGTGGGTAGCTGTTGATAACAGCAAAAGATTGTGGCCTGCCATGTTTACCAAACCATGTCTGTTTTCCTATGTCTCAGATGCGAGTGATATGTGGGTGGCTGTTGAAAACATCAAAAGATCATGGCCTGCCAACACCATCACTCTTTCCATCAGATCTGCTCTTATGGACCCAAGCTGGAGAGGAGCTTTGAGTACCTACCACCATTGATGAAGTCTACTTGTCAGCTAAGTCTATCTATGCCTTATGTCTTCTCTTTATCAATCTGCTCCTTGATCCACAAATATGTGATTAGTATGCCATCCTAGAACAGCAACATCAGTACCTCAGTGAGTAACATCATAGCATATGCGCATCTTGTGCACTTATTGCCATTAATAGGAACCATGTGATTCCTCACACAACAACTTGTTTTATATTGCATCAATTGTGTCTTGTGATAATTTTTGTGCAAATGGGTTCCTTTTGACATCCTGGATTTTTGCCTTGCATATTCATACACACTTAATTTGTGCCATGACTGACTGAGAAACAAAATAAAAAATGGAGTGTTTCCAGCTCTTTACTGAGATACGGGAAATCACCTCAAAACACCTTCCACACATTCATCAACGAAAGTGTAGGAGCGTGTTTGGAGACCATCACCCCCCATCTCACACTGGTCCATTGCTGTCAGAGCTTTGTGGTAAAGAGCGGCAGGAACAAAGGCCAAAAAGATTACATCAATTGTGCTGATCAGCCTGATTGATTCTGCACTCTGGTTCTTGAATCCTGAATCGTCATGCCAACTCTTTCCACATGAGCAATCCTGGTGGTGGTATTCATGCAAAGAACCAGAAATCACAAAAAGCTTCAGGGACATTGCATGCAAAGAAAAGGAAAAATCTTACTCTGCCCTTCTAGGTACGAAGAGGACCATAGATGTGATGGAATCCTCCAATGTGACACTTGGAAATTGTGTTGGAAGGGTGTTAACAGAGTGTAAGCCACACTGCCAACTTGGTGAGAGTGTTACACTGTCTGAATGCAGCACACTGAAGGAGCTTACATTCACAAGAATCAGCACACTCAAAATACAAAGGAATTTTTTTGAAAATTCTTTATTTATTTTGCAAATCTTGCTTGCTTTGCATCAATAGTCACCACAATGAGAGAAAAATATGCTGCCATTTCTGCAAGGAAGATTTTCTCTCATATCTTTCATTCCCTTTCACTTCTCTCACTGTTTTTGTTTGTTTGTGATAAATATTGTCACTTTGTGTCTTTGATTTGGTGCTTCTGCTTCCACAATACATTTGTTCTTTCAAAGTCTGATGAGTTCAGTTTGAATTGTCTTTTCCATGATCTCCTTAACAATTTTCACAATTTGTCAAGTATTGCAGTGAACAAGGAAGACAAATTTGATACAGTTAGCAAAGACAGTTAGCTTGCTTCAATGCCTGGCATATGACTTGCCTCCAGATCAACAAACATTTGCTGTTTAGGTCTATGCAGTTTATTTTGCGTGTGCCTATGTTTTCTGAAGATTACAATACTTCTCCATGTGTTACCATCTGACTCTGGACAATCCTTCAATTTAGTGTATGGGGATAATGTTACCTTGGTACCAACAGCTCATTCTTTGTCAGGTGTTTTCTAACCTCAGGAACATGGATTCATGGCAGCAGCTCCAACAATGATGATGAATGGGAATGGCCAACAGCAGTTGATAAGCATACTACTTCTGGTTAGTATCAGACCACAGGTTTCTCACCAGCTGATTTTTGGTATCAACAACCTGGAGTACCATTGCCCTCAGGAATTCCCAAGCACCAGTGCCAACAATGCCTCAATGTTCATTGAAAGCATTGTTGGCACTGGCATTTGTGGAGGACATTTGTATGATCCTTGAGAAGGCATGATACCCTTAGAGATGACCAGTTTCATTTCTGCAGACACAGAAGATGCAGATCCAAATTGATCGAGTTCCATCAGAGAGAATGTACCATGAGTCTGTCATTGTACAAGCTCTCTCATTAAGGGCTAGATTTTGTGTTGCTTCCTTGTTTCTTTGCTGTCTGGGACTAGGGTTTATCACCTATGATCACAGGCCAACCCTATAAAACATGGTATGCTTGACCCAAATGTAAATTCCACTTTGTAATCTTGTTCCAGTTGGTATACTGATGCTGGAACTGCAAAAAGCATGTGTTCTGTCAGTGTGCATGGCTGGGACACAATGAATCTGTGATTGATTTTGTGACAAAGATTGCCAGGAGTCACATATTGAGGGGTGAAGTCTGCTGATTTTTGTGGTGATTAAGGAAGTACAGCTAATGAACAATTTGCGAATTTCCATGTTGTATACTTACATATTGCTGAAATGTCAAATGGAGTTTCTCGAATAACAAACTATATTGTGAGCAATACTCCTTACTTTGCTTCCAGAAATTCAAGGAATTCAACCTTTAGCTTCCAGAGTTGGATTTAACTACACTGTGCAAAATTCTTTGTAAATGCATAGAATCCTTACCAGTACAAGTGTCTGAATTGCAGGCCTGAATTCCAAAGCTGTCTTGGCCCTATAAAGTAAACCAAGAACTGATTATTATGTGAACCTAAACCAAATCTTTGCAAATATTCAGAGATCAAAATTCTAGTAATTTTCAGCATCAATTCAAATTATGTTACATACACACATCTTTAAGTTCAGAATTTCATCATGTACAATGTCAGTAGATGTGCAAAACAGTGAAATTCAACTCAAGCTTTGAATTAAACTCACTTGTGTAAGTGAAACACTACTGCACATGAGGAAGTCTTTGATACGTACCTCATGGCTCGAGCATGTAGGGAGCAGCTGATGGCATACGCTGCTGAGTGTAATGAAGCATATCCTTAAGTTTGGATGTTGCAAGCACACATAGATAGACTTTTTGCTTCTAAACTTGACAAGAAAAGAACAGAGAAATAGACTAAAATAGTGGGCTGAGCACATGAGGAAGAAATATAACTCATTGTTGTAAAATTTGTCATTATGAGGAAATTTTGATTTTGTATCACGAAATTCCTTTCTGTTTTCTGTCAACTTTTTCAGAATTATTTAATGATGAACTTTAGTTGCGGGTACAGTAGCTCTATCATGAGGCATAGGAGGGGAGGGTTCTTTTGCCAAACTCTTAAGAAGGGATCTTATGGGCTCTTTAAGAGCCTTAAGCCTATAAATCCCCTCCCCTCTTCATGAGTAGGCATGAGATTCCTCCTTTACTTGGGAGAGAAATCCATGAGTATAAGGTGCCCTCCAAGTACATTAGGAAATTCATGGAGTGCTTTAATTTGATCTAGTGTCAGGAGTTGATGTTTTGGTAAAGAATGAGATGCACATTCATAAGAGATGTTGTGACCTAAAAATGTGTGAATGGAGGTTATGGTTTAGAGCAAATGAGATGGCACATCAACTTTTGGCAAAAGTTGCCTTTTGTGTCTAATCTTCTAGAAGAATCTAGAATCTATATGCTGTAAGTGGAGAGGAATATGTTTATTGGTAGATGTTTGTCTTTTTGCACGAAGTGTTGTTGTTTTTAGCTATGCTTGGAGTTGGGAAGATGACTGTGGAAGTAATGGAGCTCACCTAGTTGCAAATTAGAGGTGCGTGGTGTGGAGCTTGGAGTTGAGAAGATGACTGTGGAAGTAATGGAGCTCACTTAGTTGCAAATGAGAGGTATGTGGTGTGGAGTGAAGGTGATTGTGAATAAGATGGGTGCTTCTCAACTTCAACAAACATGTTCAAAGGAGAAATTCTCTAAGGTACCTTCACTTTAACATAGGTTAACCCTACACATGTGACCATGATGAGATGGAATGCATTTAACTACTTAAAAAACAATGAGAATGCTCGCCAAGATGATGTAACAGATTGTGATTGATTATGAAAAGCAATGGATTAAAACCAATGATTTTTATAGTGATAAAAAAATTAATTTTTTTTGTTATGATAACATTATTATGTAAAGGTTTACATAATTATTGTACATGATTATGTTATTTTGAAAGTATTCAATTTTATTTTCTAAAAATCGAAGTAATGAAAACAATAGTTACTTTATGTTTTATGCATATTTTATATTCATTTAGATTCAATCCAAATTATTCTACTTGTTTCCATAACATATTAAAAAGGGATTCATGTAAAAATATTTTGAAAACTTGTGGCATTAAAACAAATTTTGACATTAAAACATGAAAAATCAAACACCAGTTACACATGATATGGCTCCAATTAGTGTGGTTACACCCTCTATGCATTAGGTGATTATATTGTGTGTATAAAGAATTAAGTTGTGTTGGGTGAAACAAACATTATAGGTGTAAAATAGGAGTGTGATTTTTGTTACACTAGTTTAGTAACCCATCTACAACATGTATTAAAATAAATTCAAAGGTGGCAAAACAATGGTGACAAAGGAAAGGCTTTTCACAACAAAATGAGGAAATGGGAATGGAAAGAGATCAAAGGTTTTGGGATTGTAGAGTGATGGAGTGACATTTTGCACTTTGTAGTATTTGATTAGAAAGTCAGCAGTTGTTGGTGAGTGATAAATTAGTTAGATAGAATTTTAGAAAGAAAAGAAGTGAATAGATGTCAATGGGATGCATTGAGTGAATGCATAGAATAGAATTGTTGGGCTCGAGAAATTGGTCATCCACAACATCAGGATTGGAATTGTGGGTATGAGTTTATTCCATAATGTTCATGTTATTTTAAGTCTTAAAGAAACATGTGTGAGTATGATGAGCATTCACATGGTTTGGGGGATTATCGAATGAATTGAAATCCTTGTTCATTAGCTTGTCTCAAGGGCATGTGTTAAATACATTTATAAATTGTAGTTATGTTGTTTCATATCATATGTAGGTTTGTCATAGACCGTGAAAACATTGTCATAGAAGGAAAAAAAAGTGTAAATTGTGTATAATTCCTTATAATTAGAGTGGCATTTTAATGAAGAAAGCATTGGGAGGTAAGAAAATGGATCAAATATCATACAACCTAGATTCAAATCCAAGATGGCCATCTTCAATTGAGAAAGAACATTATAAATACTTTTAGAATTTGGGAGGAATCACGTTGGTGTGCCTCACCTAGTGTGTATCTTTTGACAAAGGAATTCTTGATTTGATTTATGTTGGATGTTAGGACAAAGCAACATACACATTAACATAGTTCACTAGGAAAAGTTCACTTCCATGTTTTCATTGTAACCATTCATTGCCATTTAATGCAATTTTGATTTCCCACTATCTTGGATCTTAGTTGTAGACGTTGATTGTTGAAGATTTGCAAAAGGGGAGTAGACTCTAGAGATGTCAAAGTATGAATAATTAAATAATATGTATTGTAATTTTTTTAAGGTTTGGCATTTCAGTGTTCAATAATTATTTTATTTTTAAAAATTCATTTTGATAATAAAAATAATTTAAGAAAATTTGGCACTAAATATAAACAACTTCTTTGGCTATTCTTTTGATTCTAAACCTTTAAAAAATGAAACCTTTCTCCTTTAAAAAAGAAAAAAATTGTTGGAACATTATTTTTTCCCATTTTTGCAAAAAGAAGTAGGAAAAATGGGAAGAAATAATGTTCCACCAAATTATAGGTTAGAAAGCTATTATTAATTATTGGACATTTGCTTTGCAATGGTGGATTGTTTTAAAGCAAGAAGCTCTTGGATTTTCATTGATTTTTGTATTTTTCCCTCCCTTAATATTGCTATGCTTGACGACCTTGTTGTTCCTCCTTCAATTTTTCTTTAAATGTTGTCAATTTTGACTGTTTGATGACCTCGTGGTTTCTCCTTCAATTCTTCTTTAAAATGTTGTCAATTTTTGACTCAAGATTATTTACTTTCCTCACCTCTCGCTTGATAATGGATTTATTGTCTCCACTTGAAAAACTCACATTTTTAACTCTTACCTTTATAGCCCTCTTTCGTGATTCCTTTGTGAAGACCCTTATTTTTTCAACTCTAACCATATCTACCTCATATTAAGACATCACACATTCACAATCCCCAAACCCTCATCACTCTGAAAGGGGAAAAAAGCCAAGCGATGTGCGACGGTAGAGAATTTAGATCCCACAAAATATTGGCCTTGTTCTCAAATTTTCAACATCCAAGCTATTAATTTTTAGAAATTCCAACATTTAAAAATAATAATAATTACTGCCAAACTTGAAAGGTACTACTCTGGTAATCCCCCTTCTTCTTTGGGTTGGGTCACAACATGATTGATGTACATGCCCTAAAAATGGGGGACACCTCGGGTTTCCAACTCTGATTGAATAGAGAGTAGCACAAACAATGAAATCTAAGTTATGATGAGAGATCCATCACATGAGTCTCATGAGGGATTCCTTGATGTGTGAGGGTTGTAAGAGTGCTTGAAAAGTTGATGTTAGTCACACCTTCATGCAATTATCAATTGCCACATCAAATCTTTTATAACTAAAATTATATGCAACTTGTCCAAAATAACTAAACACTATAACAATTGCATATGACATTTATGATTGAGAAATAATCATCACAATTAAAAAAAACTAATCACTAATATACAAATTCCTTGTAATGCACCTTAAGCTTAAATTGAAAGATAGTGACATTCAACTCCTTCCTATTTCAAGTATTATTAGGAATAAAGAATACCTTTTTGAAATCTTTTCTTATTAACATAGTTAGAAAAAAGATATAATTTGTGTAACCCTAATCAAAGAGAGTGTAGAGAATATGAAATTAGGGTTATAGCTTAGTCCCTATAGTTATCTAGATAAAAGTTTGGATCATTATTTATTGAAAGGACATGACTTTTCATAAGGTTCTCATCTCTCGTCTCTTTCTCATGTCCACTTTACATGTTACAAACACATGCACCATAAATTGACTATTGTGGGTGATTAGTTAGTGGATTATGGTGCACCAATCACATTATTTAGTCCTTAAACGTTTGGCACCTTTTGGAGATGATATCATTCTACGATTGGTCATATTGTGAAATTTTCTTAAATATCCTCATTTGCCCATCAAATAAGATCGATCGATCAATCAATCAAAAGTGGATTAACTATCATAGTAAGTGTTACTCACATGTCCCCTCCTCAATAGTGTCTTTTTCTTTTTCAAATTTTGTGATGTAGCTAATGTGGTGATCATCCAAAAAATTATTTAGCCAGATTTGGCTACCCACTAGAATTTGATATAGTTAAAAAAATATTTTATGAAAATTATGGGAGTAAAAGTCAAAAACACACTTGTTATTTTGATAAAAATCCACCCAAAAAAAAAACCTTGCTCCCAAAAATAGTTGCAAAAAAAACCCATCTTGATAGTGTCCGTCTGATTTGCTCCATCTCTCACCCTTCCTGGAGGTTGCTGCATGCCTTTTTTTCATGAAATCACCCCACTCCCCCAGCCCCCCTCCCCCTCCTCGCCATTTGTGGTCATGCCACATGGCCCAAATTATTATTTTTGGCTAGCTAGATCAATTTAGAATCCCACAAAAAAACCATTTTCAGCTGATTAGGTGTTTAGGGGTTACTATGGTTACACCAGGGTCTCTTTCCATTAAGTTGATGTGATCACATGTTATACCCAAACAACAACTTTTGTTGGGCCCAGGGACTATTGCATTGGATCCAACTTTTGGAAGTTTTACCCTATTAGAACCAGTTTCACATTAGCAGAACCGGTTTCTTTGGTGAAAGTGTTTAGACTGTTTAGATTGGAACGGATTGTTTTGGTGTTTGCAGTGTGGACACGGCCATGTATATTGACAGGGCCAGCGTGTTTGTGATGCCTTGTTCTATCTAGTGGTGTTCACAGTCTCCTCCCAGGTCAAAACTTTGACCAACATGTGCATTTGGTCAAATCTTTGCAAACTATGAGTCAACTTGTGAATCGTCAAAAGAATGACACATGACATCATATATTCCTGTAAGTTCCTTACATAGTAATGTTGGGAAATGTTCCCAACATTACTAACATCAAATGGATTTCTAGCCCAATTGCAGCTCTCCAATAGCAGCTATCCAATAGAAATGCCTGTCCAAGCAACAAGAAATAGAGCTCCAATGCAGTCAATGGCTTTCAGTTAGGCTGCTGTGATCAATCACAACATACCCTTGTGTAAATTTTTTGATCACAGCAGCCTAATAGAAGACTCTAACAACTCTCCATCTGTAACTGGATCCTGCTAAACAATTTGAAGAGAATATTTGTGACCAAAACGTCCAAAAGCCGTCCTCAACACTTGGCCTGTATCAGAAAATCCTATGAAAATCCTTTTTTGCTCGGGGTCAGAAGTTATTACTGCATAGCGGTAACAAAGCTTCCCTGCTGCAGAGCTAGTGGGGTCAGTACTCAGATGCCTAGTTAAAAGAAAATCGTAGAGGTGTTGAAACTTGAAACTGGGTGTCTGTCACAAACTACCATGATCATGACTATTGATCAGATTCTGCGCCTGCTAATGCACATCCTTCACAGCAAAACCCAACGAAGAAGGTTCATTGCAAGGTATCGGTAGCAATGGTGGGTCAGGATAATGGCAGCAGCTTCATCATCCCAGACTGTTGGAGCAACTTGTGCTGCACGCTCTTGTTTGCTGTGCAACCCAATGCTAAGTTCTAAACTAAACTATCATCATCATCATCATCATCTAAACTATGAAACACAGCTTTATGGACTTTGAATCCAGGTTGAAGTGAAATCCTAGGCTGAGTGCTGCTGTCCATTCCGTATTCTAGTAGCTTCAGCCCCTCTAGCAGAGGGCGGCTCTTTGCTTTTCACAGAATTCCTGCAAGTTCATTCTGCTACAAGCAACTCTAGGCTCTGAGAACCAGTCAGTGTGTTTAGATTCATTATAGAGTATAATAGCTTTCAGGGATTTTGGGCCCTAGGTAATAATAGGTCTATTTTTATATGAGGATGTTTGAAAGATGATATTTTGGCTTGTGTTGAAACTTGAGATTAGTTATAGAGTTATGATATCTTGAAGGATTTTGGTTTTTTTTTTTTAGAGGATGTTTTGAAGATTACATTTTTGCATTGTGAAATATTTGAGTTTCCATAATTCTTCTTTTTTTTTTTGCCTTAAGATGCTTTTTAATGTAAATGGCAAGGTCATGGTCTGACACACCCCTTGTTTCAAATTTGCAATGTTGCTCAAGTGATGATTGTCCATAAGTATATTTAGTCAAAATTGGCAATATTTAAAATATGAAAGTAGAAAATCTCAAGCACCCTTTCATATTTTAGGCAATAGTGATGATTTTTTTGGCGATTTTTTTTGGGGGGGGGTTTATTTCGTTTTCTGGAAAAAAAAAATCCTTGAAAAAACAGGGAATTTGTCACAGAACATTCTTTTTTAGAAGTAATTTACTGAAAAATGGCGAAATTTTGGCGCAACAAAAAAAAACATCACAAGGAGAAGAAGAAGCAGTAATTTGCAGTTATATGATTTTTTAAATAATCAACACGGTTCCAGTTCTTTAATTTTTTCAGAATCAAAGAACCATCGGTTTCAATTTATGCTATAAGACCCAGAAAATGCAAATGGATGAAAAGTTGATATAGAATCTTACATGGCTGAAAATGGACTACGTAACGAGGCCACTTGAGCCACATTAAGGGACATAACCAGTGACCACCGATTCCAAGGGGGAACTGGTTATGGATAATGTTTCATGAAGTCCATTAGACCATACTTGATTGCCAATTTTTCTTTTCCAATTTAGTGAATCTATTTTGAAACAAAATGTTGGGGGGAAAGTTTGATGACTTTCCGTCCATATTTTTTTTTTTTCCAACAGACTCCATCATCCATTTACGCTACACTTGGTATTATTTTTTTCAACAGACTCCATCATCCATTTATACTACACTTGGCAGTCTGGGTCTTGCACACAAAAGTGATGAAAAGACTCTAAAGACCTTCTCCAATTTGTTTTAGTGTAGGTAATTGCAGGACATATATGATCACCATATTTTTTTCCTCCACTGTTTTGGGGGGGGGGGTGGGGTGTTTCCAAAAAATGGAATGCAAGGCCCTCTACTTTTGTAAAAAAAAAGTCAGGAAATGTCTACACTAGT
>Ga0116231_10003934_pt1 | contig 30392 bp, 24 predicted proteins | sample S1TSphgellanicum_2_FD_89695 | JGI IMG/M metagenome (GOLD analysis project Ga0116231, IMG submission 89695) | Host-associated microbial communities from peat moss isolated from Minnesota, USA - S1T2_Fd - Sphagnum magellanicum MG | ecosystem: Host-associated > Plants > Peat moss > Unclassified... | reverse complement strand
TTTTTTTTTTTTTTATTTTTCTCTTTTTTTTTTTATTTTTCCATTTTCTTTTTTAATTTTTTTTGCCCTTTTTATGTTTAAAATGTTTTTTTTAATAAACCATATGGTTTTTTTTTTTTTTTTGTGTAGATTTAACATTTAACCTATTAACTAATAAACTTATTCTTGAAAATAAGGCCACATGATAATAATAAAAAAATAATCCCTCAAACCTACCATACTTGGGCAACATAACAATTAGATATTGAGGGTGGGTATTTGAAAATCAACCTTTATGAATGAAAAGTGGGTATTATTCAACAACAAAAAAAACCAATTAAATTAGCAACTAGCCTAACATTACTTTGACAATGAAATTGATAACATGCCCAATTTTTTTGGGTGAAAAATTTGGTGATTGATATTTTGCATGGTCCAAATTATTTATATAGAAAAAACCGACATCGTTTGTTATGAAGAAAAGATAATAACCGGCCAACATTGGTTGAAAACAATGGACATACATATGTCTTGCAATCAAGAATTAGATTTTGGACATACTTGGAGTTTTGATTGGACAATTGGATATGTTAAATAAAATTTAGAATTGCTTTCCTCACTTGCCCCATTAAGAAGCCTATTTAAACATGTTTCACGTTTGGGCTCGGAGATTGAATTGCATAACATTCTATGCAAATGTTTAGTATTTTATTTTTGTTTTTTATCACATTGTTGAATGGATGAGTTTGGTTTATGGCAATGAGAAGTGGGGAAAACGAAAACAAAAAATTGAGTTCTTTGGTGATAAAATTTTGTTATTTTGCAAGTTATTTTTGAGAAAAACTTGGAAAAACATGTTTTAAAAGCATACAATTTTATTTTCACCAAATAATTGTCACTTGCACAAGAATAAAAATTGAGGGGAAAAAATGGTTGTGACGCATGGGTGGGCGAATTTTCTTTTTGAAAGGTGGGTGGCGAGGTGTGGCAAGATGTACCTAATAACCTTGATATGATATGTTTGCGAATAGTCCATAATACATGAGGCAGGCTTGTACAATAGGCCTTCCCGCCTATATGGCCGTTCCCTTGGATTTTTCTAGTGTATTTAGAAAGCATATTGCAGAGCATTAAAAACCCTGGGGCATTTCAGAGAACTAAACATCAATTGGATTAAGCATTGGATTAAAGTAATTGAAATGAAAAAGGAAAGATTCAATTAACTAATTTTAATATAATAGACTCATCTGTAAAGTCAGGCGATCAGGGGGCGAGATCGGTGAGTTTCGGCATAATAGGGCATCATCAAACACGTGACTGGGAATGAAAATTTTACGAAACAAAAGAACTGGGACCCAAACTAGTTTTTCCATCAATTTTGGTGGTAAACTGAGTTTCATCCTGTATTTCCTTTTTCTTGAGCGTCTCCATTGCTGTTACATATATTTTCATTGCTCTTACCTGTACAATTACCATAGTTACTCTCGAACCTTGTGCCTTAAAAGCTGAGTTTCAGTATTTCATACTAAGATTTAATAAAATTCCTTACTTTGCTGATGTCACTGAAAGAGGGGATAGGGGTGAAAGCACCCCAAAATACAGGGTGAAAACAGAGTGACTTTATTGATAACTCTGACGTATACAAGTTTGTTCAATATGATTTTTTGCATCTTTTGCCAGTCAATTCTAATTTGATTAATCCATGTATATGTTGTCCAGTACTAGATATTTATTTAGAAACTTCCATTTAAAGTTCAAAGATCATGAAAGGCATACAAAAACAATAATATTTGTTACTAATTTTTTTCATAAAATGTCATCCCAAATATAAAATTATAAAATTTATTGAACTTATTGATAAATTTTATTTCATTCACTTTAATTTTCAAACAGTGTGCCTTTTAAAACTTCCCAGACTTTCAAGAATTGGAGAATGAAACAATCTCATTCCCTTTCCCCCTTCCTTCATAAGATGCAAGTTACTTCTAGACCTGTATGGCACATTAGAGTTTCCTTTAAAGTCACCTGGCCCCCCTTTCACCACCTCCTATTCCCTCTTTGAGCGAGGTCCGCATTGTAATGAAATTTTAGTAAATCTGGGTATAATTGCTGAAACTCAGCATTTAATGCCCAAGGTTCCAGGTAATTATAGTAGTTGTAGAAGTAGCAGCAGTGAAAATATATGTAGCAGCAGTGGAGGCGCTCATGAAAAAGGAACGAGGGTGGTCAAAACAGGATGAAACTCAGTTTACTACAAAAAAAATTAAAAAATTAAAAAAAAATGGTGCATTTCTGAGTTTCACTCGCCCCTTAATGCTAATGTACTTTTGTGCAGGTTTTATTTGAATGTCACCCGGTTGTGGACCAAACTAAGGGTTCTGGTGGTGTGTTTTACTGACTTTACCACCAACTCTATTTTCTTCATATACATACTTGCATTGAGGCATGAATCATCCAAAAAATCTCTTTTCACATTACAACTTTGTAACACTACCTATTTCTGTCCACAAGGGCAAGCTATTTTCATCTTATTTTCATCCATAAACTTAAGCTATTTATACGTCATTTAATGTATTGTAGAGCCAAATAAACTATTTATACATCATTAATTTCAGTGACAATGTTTCATCCAGATGGGTATTTTAGTGATCGTCCCTATGACAATTTCAGAGTCATTTCCAATTATAATTCATCATAGATCAAATATCAATTTAGAATCGTTTCTTGTTATTTGTCTTACACCATGTCAATGTTTTTGTTTAATTTGTATCTTGTTGTAAACTTATTTAATAAATTGGACTTTCATTAGCATTTTGCCTACCAAATCAAGAATATTAATAAATATATTAATTTAAAAAATAACATATAATAAAATTTACAAAATTTTATGTTTTGAAAAGAAAAAAATTGATTACAACAAAATTATTATATCGTCGAAAAAAAAATTTATCACCACTGGTAGTGTGAAAGAGCAGAGAGTCCAAAATGTATTGTAGAGCCAAGCGAAGAATGTGAAGTGAAGTCCTTTCTTTGCCTCAAGGCAGGCAGGCAAGGCAAGGCTACCCCAACAAACACTGTTGTTGGTCTTACAAAGCTGAAGAAATGCAAATCTGGAAGCATTGGAAAGGTCAATAGCTAGAGGTCAAACTTTCCAAACCCTAAAAGTCCAACCTTCCAATGGGAAAGATGCCCTTACCCCTCCTTATTACACTTTACACTAGGGGAAAACACACTTTACCCATCTGAAATCATCCAATCATTCATCATCCACAAGGGAATCTACTGGAGTAAATAATCTCACTATTACAAAATATGGATGAAGTCTTTGTTCACTAGACGAGTGAATTCATTGCATCTTCATTGGTCCCTATTACAAAATATGGATGAAGTTCATTAGTCTTTGTTCACTAGACGAGTGAATTCATTGCATCTTCATTGGTCCCTATTACAAAATATGGATGAAGTTCACTAGTCCTTGTTCACTAGACGAGTGAATTCATTGCATCTTCATTGGTCCCTATTCACTACAACCAGTGAATTCACTCAAAATCACTTGATGTATAGAGACACTTTTTGTTGTATTGATCTAGACCTCATCTTCGTAAGTATACTACGAAGAAGACTCCTGACCTCACCCATCCGTCCTCTGTTGGGTAGTCAAAAAACTACCAAAATCTATACCCCTTGTTCGATAATATTGACTACAATTATGAAGAGAACAAACTGCCTTCTTGGATGAAAAAGGCCAAAAGTTCGTTCTCCTTCATGGATTTTCAGTTTGTCAAGAAACTTCTCATCCATGTAGGCATGAAATGTTGAGGGTAATCGAGAGGGGAGGTCAACCAACCAACCACCACCCAATTGTCTGTTAAAAAATATGGGTAATAAATAAAAGAGCCGTGATGATATTGACTACATTATGAAGTGAACATCCTGGCTTCTTGGATGAAAAAGGAAGGTTCTTCCCTTACCAAGAGACCAATATTCAGTTTACCAAGAGACTTCATCCGTGAATGCATGAAATAAAGACGTTCATCGAGAGGGGTTAATTGCCCCTTGTCTTCTACATACCGTAGCAGTGCTTTCTGCTCTCCCTGTGTTTCTTCTTCTCGCTCGCTCGCTCGCTCGCTCGCGCTCTCTCTCTCTCTTCGCTGTTGGTGATGCTGTAGCGCGAGTTTTGTAGCGGGAAGAGATTCTCCTTCTGTTGAGGAAGTGCACGCGGAGTGGCTTGGCTTCCTTTCCACAGAAAAATTCAGGTTTTTTTGGGCTATGCATAGCCTCATTTTGAATTTTTTTGGTTTTGTTTTGTTTTTTTCTCGCTTTGGTAACAATTGGCCTTAAGGTTTGTGCTCTTCGACACACCAGAAATTTCGGGTTTGTTTGTTTTGCATGGCCTTATTTAGAGTTTTTTTTGGTTTTGGTTCTGTTTTTTTCCCTTCGCTTGGTAGCAATTGGCTTTTAAGGTTTGTGCTCTTCGCTCCGTGTTTTTCTTTCTTAGCTACTCTGCTTTCTCGGATTGGTTCAGATCCCTCCTTGGTGCTTACCTCAGAGGTGCATGGTTTTCAGGGGGAAAGAAAGAAGGAAAACCTTCTTCTCTGCGGGTCTTTTTGTGTTCTTCTTCTGCGATAGTGTTGCTTTTTTGAGGTGTTTCTGGCATTTCTTGCTTTGCTTGTCAAGGGATCGAGTTTCCGTATGGTGTGTTCCCTCGGGCTGTTTGCTTTTTAGCTTCGGAGATTCCGGTTTGTGGGAGAGGTCACGGGAATTTCGTCAGTTACTTGCGGTTGGATGTGTTGTTACGGCATCTCATAATTGTGCTTTTCGCAGCTCTGTTTACTTCCGTTCCGGGGCTTTTTAGATTATAATTTTTTTACTTTTCCGGTTTTTCCGATTGGCCTGAGCTCGCGATCAGGGGACTCTTTTTGAATCGACGGTTGTGAATTCTGTCGCGCTTGTGTGTTGTCATAATCTCGATGGCCGAATGTCGTCCGTAGTTCCTGCTTTGTTTGCCGCAATGCAGTATGTATTCAGGAACATTTCAGTTCTGTTTTGTTTTTGCCTCCAGTTCATTGATTGTATGGCCGTGGGGATGTTCTTCCATTTTCCTCCTCTCTCTCTCAGATACGCAGTGTTGATGCTTGCGAAGATCAGCGCTCCAATTCGTTCCCTGATTTCAGAGTCTTAGTAAACTTCCTAATTACATTCTGGAATCTTGTCCACTGACCAGCGACTCTCAATTTGACTCGTTCACTATTGGCTTCCTAATGTTTCTGTCCACAGATCCATGTGATTCCAAATTTGATCTGTTCTTTTCTGTTGTAGTTAATTTTTGAGGTGATTTGAACTTTCTCTGCATGTCTGGATGAATACCTGGCTTCCAGCAGCTACATTGTGAGAGCACAGTTCTTTCCACAGTCACCTGTTCACGGAGAATTTCTCACAAGGAAGTTTTACTCACTTCTGGTGTGATTCCTCAGTCATGAGATCGATATCATCATTGCAATGAAAGTCAGATTTCAAGGGTGTGGAGAGCTTTCGTGTTGGTTGCTGGATTGCCTGCTGTTTTGTCATGCAATCTTCTTGCTCATGTTGATGATGGTGATGATGCTTGGACCCTGTGGCAGGTATAACGAGTAGTTGTAACTATGGCTTCTCATGTGGTTGGATACCCACGCGTGGGCCCCAAGAGGGAGCTCAAGTTTGCATTGGAATCATTCTGGGATGGAAAGTCCTCAGCTGCTGACCTTGAGGCTGTTGCCAAGGACTTGAGAGCTTCAATCTGGAAGCAGATGGCAGATGCAGGAGTTACTCTGATTCCCAGCAACACTTTCTCCTACTATGATCAAGTCTTGGACACCACTGCACTTCTTGGAGCTGTGCCTCCTCGTTATGGCTGGACTGGGGGTAATGTTGGGCTTGATACGTACTTCTCTATGGCCCGTGGTAATGCCACCAAGCACGCTATGGAAATGACCAAGTGGTTTGACACAAACTAGTAAGTCTGAGATTCTGTCATCCCTGAACATTGCATTCGGTAGTAGTTTTTTTTTGAGTTGCAGACATCTATTTGTTTTACAGTTTCCACTATAATGACCATGCCAACCATAAGGCATTCAATGCCCGGTAATTAAAATGCAGCACCATAGGATACACTCTAAAGTAATTGGGATCACATGCACATATTCAGAGTAAGCTGACTACTCCAGAAGTGCAGCCTTGGTGATGGTAGATGTCTGTGCTTTCTTTCTCTGGTTTGAAGATATGCATTTGGTGGAATGCAGCCACTTCATTGTCCCAGAGCTTGGCCCTGAGACCAAATTTTCATACTCGTCCCAGAAAGCTGTCAATGAATACAGGGAAGCCAAGCAGGTAGAGCTTGCACCTGACCTATTATCCTACTTGTTCCTTGTAGTCTTTCTGTTGCAGTTGTTATAGCAGTCATTGTCTTCAATCTTGGTTGATGTGAATGCTGCTGGAGGTGTCATTGTGAAATTGTTTTTGATACTTCATGCTTGTCCATGGCAGCTTGGAATTGAGACTGTACCAGTTCTTGTTGGCCCAGTCACCTATCTACAACTTTCTAAGGCTGAAAAGAGCGCACCCAAGGACTTTGATCTTTTGTCCCTTCTTGACTCAATTCTACCAATCTACAAGTAAGTGCGTTGAATTTATTGAGATCCTTCTTTCTTTCAAAGTCATGGAACACCTCTCCTAGATTCAAGCAAACTTTGGGAGTGTAGACCATGCTAGAAATGTAAGTGTGAATTTTCTAATGCTGGTAGTCTTTTAATTCCTGTTATGTATGTTTTCTGAACAATACTGATGCCTGCAACAGGGAAGTGATTCGAGAATTGAAGGAAGCTGGTGCAAAGTGGGTGCAGCTGGATGAGCCCATACTTGTCTTGGATCTTGAGGCCTCCAAGCTTGAGGCATTCAAGAAGGCTTATTCATTCCTTGGAGCAGACCTTGGTGGTGTGAAGCTGCTTTTGGAGACCTATTTTGCTGACATTCCTGCAGCTGCATACAAGTGAGTGATTTCAAACGTGAATTGCTTTTCAATAGGCTACAAGTATGCAGCTCATTTGGGTTCTGTAGCAATTCTTGTAGGTTTCTTTTGCTCCCCCAGGAATCAGTGCTACAGCATTGATGTTGTGATGCGCTAATGTCTATTCTCCACATTTAGGAGTTCACTCTGAAGCAGCAGGTCCTATGACTATTTCTTTGCAATAAATTGGATATTCTGTATACCATCTATGCAAATTGGTGTTGCTTGCTTTCATGATTATTCATAATGTCTTGTATACTTCAACAGGATTTACCAGTGATGACTACTTTGCTAACTGGTTTTGAGCTGTCAGGACAATCATTGGATTGGAGCATGTGTCAGCTATTGGAGTTGATCTTGTCCGTGGAGCTAAGACTCTTAATCTCATCAAGGAGTTTGGGCTGTCTGGAAAGACACTCTTTGCTGGACTAGTAGATGGCCGTAACATCTGGGCCAATGACTTGGCTGTCTCTGTCACTGTTATTGAAGAGTTGCAGCAAGCTCTTGGAAAAGGTAAAGTCTTCATCTAACCCTTTCTATGAATGTGTGTTGATAATCTTGATGGAATTATCTAATCGAGTCTCTATATGTGCATACTACTTGCTGAATTTGCCATCAAGGTGTGAGTAATGCCTTTGTCATTGGATCTCCTTGTGCTAAAAGTTGTCTCCTCCACCGCTGTTTCCACCATTCTGTTGATGGACACCCCATCTAACACTGTTCTTTGTGACCCTGTATGTGGAACTGCCTGGAATCACTGCAACAAACCCTGTCTTGTGTATGGAACTGTCATCTCCTAGAATGGCATAGGCTTAAATGGTTGGTTGTAGAGGCAAGCTAAAGTAAAATAATGCTTACCCTCACAAGCTTGTGGCAGCTTGATTGAGGATTCTATTGGATTTTTTGTAGCTATGTCTTTTGGTTGCCAGCCAACATCATGACACAGCCTTCCTGTTGCCACAGATGAGACAGAAACTCAGGATGCTGATTATTTATAACTAATTTACCTGAAAATTTTGGCTGTCTATTATATAATTATCTACTCTCACAGTTGGGAGCTTTTTATGAAGTCAGTAGGGAAGTCATGCCAGCTAGTCACCGCTTTTCATGATGAATGTGATGGTTTGATACTTAATGAGTTACACTCCTAAGGTTGCAACTGCACTGACAATGGTTACCTTCAAAGTCTAATCTTTCCTCAGATTAACAAATCGTTTGTTTCCAATAGTCTGAGCTCCATAGTTTGAGGCTCAAATAACAATGTCAGGACAGATACATGATGGGTACAATATCAAAAGTTTTAGTAGGATATTGCTCTTATTCTCCAACGTGGGAGCAACTGGATTTCATGAGAAAATGTTGAATTTTGGCAGAGAATGTGGTGGTGTCAACATCATGCTCTCTCCTCCACTCTGCAGTTGATTTGAAGAATGAGACCAAGTTGGATGCTGAACTTAAGTCATGGCTAGCATTTGCTGCCCAAAAGTTGTTGGAAGTTGTTGCCCTTGCAAGTGCCGCAGCTGGCAAGAAGGATGAGGTAATGCAGACTTGCTCAATCTGTTTTTTATTGTTCCCTAAGGCTTGCAGCTCCAAAGAGTGCTTTGCACCTCAAATGGTAACCTTAATTTGTCTGTTGAAGAGAAAGGTTACTCTTCAAAAGTTTTGTTCAAATCAGAGCAGAGGTTTCCTTCCTATGAAATCTAGAAAATGATTATTTGAAGAGCTTCTCAATCCTAAGTGGGTAGCTTATCTAAGCTCACTTTGCCTCTAAAGATCTTGCTCGATAAGTTCTCCATATTTTTTCTCTCTTCTTTCAGCCTCCTCCTTTCCTTGTTGTCTTTTTCCTTCAAACCACTCCTCAGTCTTTTCTTTGTCTTGAGTCCTCCTTTTCTTTCCTTCTATTTGTTGATACATTGTTGATTTTGACATGTCAATAACCTTATTATTGAGTGATGTCTCAATTCTATTTAGGTTGAATTGTAAATATGGAGAAGTTCTTGATACTTACAAAATATATTTGGAATTGCATGGGTAGTTCAAATCAGTTGGTCTAACAATCACAATAAGCTGTTTTGAAATGCTGACGGCTTAAATATTTTCATCTCATGGAGCAGGAATTCTTTGCTGCCAATGCATCTGCACAAGCTTCCAGAAGATCCTCTCCAAGAGTGCATAACAAGGCGGTTCAGGAGGCTGTAAGTACATATATGAGGATATTCCATAATCTGTAAAACTTAGAAAAGTTTCGAAAGGTAACTATTGCTTACAAAATTGTGTTATTTGCAGACTGCAGCATTGAAAACCTCAGACCATCGCAGAGCTACTCCTGTGGGAACTCGCTTGGAGGAGCAGCAAAAGCATTTGAACTTGCCTATTCTCCCCACCACCACAATTGGGTCCTTCCCCCAAACCCCTGAGATTCGCAGGGTTCGCCGTGAGGTGAAGAGCAAGAAGTAAGTCCAGATGGGCCAGATTCTTTGAGACTCCTTGCATTTCTTTCACTTTGAGTGGACTTATAATCTCTTCAATCTGAACTTTATTTGCGAATAATTCTGCATATAATGATAAGTTTTTTCTGCTGTTCATTGATATGCTTTTTCTTTTCCTTTTCCCAGGATCTCTGAAGAGGAGTATGAAAAGGCAATCAAGGCAGAAATTGATAGTGTTGTGAAGCTGCAAGAGGACCTTGACATTGATGTTCTTGTACATGGTGAACCAGAGGTAGAAATTTATTGTTCCCCCACTTCTAGCTATCATGTTATGAGAGGATCAGTTTGTGTTTATGGTTCATTGTGTGCAATTTCCATTTACCCTTTTCTCAAATGTCAATATTTTCTGTAAGACAGTACTCAGTCAGTGTGCTGGTGCTGATGTGCAGACTGATGAGACCCTATGCTGATGTGTATGTCTGTTGCCTGGTTCAGAGAAATGACATGGTGGAGTACTTTGGTGAGCAACTTGAGGGTTTTTGCTTCTCTGCTAATGGGTGGGTGCAATCTTATGGCTCCCGCTGTGTGAAGCCTCCAATTATCTTTGGTGATGTGAGCCGCCCAAAGGCCATGACTGTCTTCTGGTCACAGTATGCTCAAAGTGTTACCAAACATCCAATGAAGGGAATGCTCACTGGCCCTGTCACCATCCTCAACTGGTCCTTTGTCAGGAATGATCAGCCCAGGTATCTAACATACCCTCACTTATTCTCACAGTATCCTCATAGTTGAATCCTGCAACATTCTACCTCTTTCAATTATGCTCTTTAACAATGATTCTTGTTCTATGGAGGTGATGTGACGTATTTGGTTGACTTTCTCACAAAGAAATGCCAGGCCCAAAGCTTATTTTCTTGTAACTCTTTGCAAGGAGTTCAAAATTGGCTCTTTAAACATAACTGCTCTCCTATTGCAGGTCAGAGACTTGCTATCAGATTGCCCTGGCTATCAAGGATGAGGTCGAGGATCTTGAGGCTGGAGGAATAACTGTAAGTTTTTTGTGTGGCCTATGCAATCTGATTTTGGGCTCCTTAAGTGATTGAGATGCCCGAATACATGTGTACCTTCGCTGACTCAGATGTGGCAAGTACAGGTCATTCAAATTGATGAAGCTGCTCTTAGGGAAGGTCTGCCCCTGCGCAAGTCAGAGCAAGCAGACTATCAAAACTGGGCTGTGCACGGATTCCGCATCACCACTTGTGGTGTGAAGGACAGCACTCAGGTTTGTAATTGTCTTCATAAACCATGCAATTTGACGACTGAATCAGTATCATTAAGTATACATGGGCAGTTGTAGGAAACTGCAATCCTTCCGTTGTAATCTGAAATCACAATTAAAATTGATATTTTTGGTGTGCAGATTCACACCCACATGTGCTACTCGAACTTCAATGATATCATACACTCCATCATTGACATGGATGCTGATGTCATCACAATAGAGAATTCTCGATCTGATGAAAAGCTTCTGTCTGTCTTCCGTGAGGGAGTCCAGTATGGTGCTGGTATTGGCCCAGGTGTTTATGACATCCACTCTCCACGTATCCCTAGCACTGAAGAGATGGCTGAGCGTGCTCGCAAGGTAAACACATCATATTGTCAAGCCACCTGCTGGAACATTGCTGAAGTACATGTTTGGAGGGGGTATCCTATCTTCACTTAATGACACGATCAGGTTATTGTCACTGTGTAGTGTGCATTCTTATGTTAGATCTCCTCTATTGAATGTAGTTCCTTGGGCGACATACACCTTATGATCTTCCCACTGAAAGACTAGAAAATGTATTGTGCAGATGCTTGCTGTGCTGGAATCTAAGGTGCTGTGGATCAACCCTGACTGCGGTCTGAAGACCAGGAAGTATGCAGAGGTTGTTCCTGCTTTGACCAACATGGTAAATGCTGCCAAACAGCTGCGGGCAGAGCTTGCCAAGTGAGTGTCATTTGCAATTTTGAGAAGCAGAAAGGTTGGGCATTTCTGGATCTTGGGTTCACTGAGTCTGGTCCTCACTTGATCGACCAAAGCTTGTCAATGGAAATCTCAAGTTCGTACCCTCACAGAGTGTCCTTCAGTTTTGAGAGGGTCCATAGCTCAATCTTGCAGTCTCTAGAACAGAGATTCCCTCAATTTTATTTGAATTCAAACATAGATGTTGTTGACATTTATACTTACCGACAAGTCTAGATTTGTATTTGTATTGTGAGTTGCTGGTATCAGATCACTCAGTGGTGGTCATGGTTCTTCAACCCTTCCAAGTCTTTTTCAGAGAACTGACCACCTCTGGAGAGAACATTCATTCATTCATTTCCTTGAGCAATTTGGCATCTACTGGAATTATATTTAATTGGAAGTTAAATCACCCTTTTTATCTAGCATGTCAAAAAGCATGACCAAAAGAAAGCATGCTTGAACACGATGTTCCTCAACACAAGTCTGCTACGTGTGTTGTCTTGTCATCCTTCAAGTTTTCTGTTTAGTAACAAACTACAACCCTATTGAAAGATATGGGACTGTGATTTTTAGTTTTTTTTTCATTGCTTGGTTTTCATAGTCTCTGTAGAGATCATACTCTATTAAAACCTTCTTTTCCCCTTTTCAATAATCAAGGTTGAGAGGGAACTCTTTTTCACTTGTTTTTCCTATCTAATGTTCTTTTACACAACTCAAGGCTTATCTTAACAAATTCTATCAACCTTTTCCATAAATAACAAGGGGTGTGTCACACTGTGGCCTTAGCCATTTACATGAAAAAGTTATCTTAAGGCAAAAGAAGAATTACGAAAACTCAAATATTTCACCATGCAAAAATATAATGTTCAAAAAATCCTCTAAAAGAAACCAAAATCCTTCAAGATATTATAACTCTATAACGAAACTCAAGTTTCAACACAAGACAAAATATCATGTTTCAAAAATCCTCATATAAAAATAGACCTATTTCCTAGGGGCCAAAATCCCTTAAGCCACTATACTCTATAATAAACACAATATCCTTGCCTTGGTAGGCAAGGCCAATAAAATAACTACCCCAAAACCCCAAAACAATAAAAAAAAAAATTAAATTAATTTTAAAAACTATATATATATATGATGTGTTTCAAAGCCTTTGTGGGGGCAGAAAAGTGGCAGAAAGTGTGTGGAAGATTTTGGAGTGTAATCCGGTCACAAAATTGTCACTAAACTCAGCAGATTTTTAAAAATTTAAAAATTTTAAAAAATTAGAAAAACCAAAGTGGTACTGGAATTATCCTCAGCGATGTCAGTCAAAAATTGGCGGAATTGACAGAATCTGGACCCCAAAATCCCTCAGAACTGGAATTCCCTGTGCCTGGAATGGGGAACCACGCTCCGTAACCATCCTGGCGTCGACGTCAATAAAAAATTGGCAGAATTGGCAGAATCTGGACCCCAAAATCCCTCAGAACTGGAATTCCCTGTGGCTGGAATGGAGAACCACGCTTCGTAACCATCCTGGTGTCGACGTCGACCAAATATTGGCAGAATTTGTTACCCCAAAATCCTCAAAACTGGAATTCCACGTGGCTGGAGTGGGAACCACGCTCCGTAACCATCCTGGCGTCGACGTCGATCAAAAATTGGCAGAATTGGCAGAATCTGTAAACCCCAAAATTCTGAAAACTGAAATTCCATGTGGCTGGATTACACGATTACACTGAAGAAAGCACCACCCAGTGAAGGTTTTGTGAGCAAGCCACAGAAGAGGAAGCAGGAGCAGGAGAAGAAGAACAACAACAAGGCGAAGGCGAAGGAAGGAGAAGAACGAGGAAGGAGGCGGAGGAGGAGAGAGAAGAAGAAAGCAAAGAACAAGACCAAGGACAAGAACGAGAACCAGGAGGAGAAGAACAAGAACAAGAACAAGAACAAGAGTTCATTGAGTAGTATGTTTGTGAGGTTTTCTCCACAGGAACAACTACGACGAAACCTTTTATTACGCATCCAGTGATCTCATGTTTTCTTCCACACGAATTGGTGGTACTTTGGTACCATCTGCTCTTGAGGTAGTACCCTATCGTCTCAGACTGTTGTTTTTCTTGCTTTCTTTTTTGTTTGTGTTTTTTTTTTTGTATTTCTGTTGTCGCAAACAAACGTGGATGACTCGCAAAGTGAAGATTTTGATGGAGGGATTTTCAGGAGTGGTTATTGGTGATGGTTTGGGTTTTGTGTGTGTGTGTGTGTTTTTTGGGGCGAGGAGAAGAAGAAGTGTGATTTGTGAAGGCATTTTGATACTTGCGGTATTCCTCTATTATTGCAGTATTCTTGAATTTTTTTGCAGGAGAATGAAGAATTTTATTTTTTTGGGTGTTTTACATTTTGTATTGCCATTGAAGTGCAGGGGTTTTGTGTGCAGGCAAGGAGCAGGAGATTGCAAGGAGCAGATGAAGAGCAAGTACTAGGGTTTACGGCATCTACTCTTAATGGGCAATGGCTAATGTTAAGAAAGGGACAAAGATCCCCATCATCCCTGCACAACTATCAGTGTGGATGGGAGCAACCAAGAACAGGAAAAGTAGCAGCAGCAAGGGCAGAAGGTGGAAATGCATCTGGCCGGCCCCGGCGACGGACAGCAGGACAGAAGGATACCTCAGGAACAAAACAGTACTACTTTACGAGAGAGGCAGACGAACCTTCGTCTTTCTCTCCAATTAATGGAGAGTTTATTAGTATGGCTGTGACTGCTGGAGCAGTGGTTGGATTAGGGTTTGGTAAGACCTTCTGCCTGGGTTTATGCAAATTGTGGTTTCTTCAAGCTAAGCTCCCCTTTGTTTGTTTGGTGTGTTCAATGCTGAGAAAGTGTAAATTTTCTGTATGTTATGTTGGAGGATGGAAATCACATTGTACTTGATAACAAACAACAATTCTGAGACGTGACGTCAGCGGTTGTTTGAACAGTGCTTTATCAGTGGGTGAGCAAAAGGGGAGGATTATCAACCCTGCCATCTCCATCCGGTGGAATAGATTTTTCAGGAGGAGCAGATAAGAAGTTCCGGCGAGAATCATTGGCTCGGCTCAATGAATTTGCACGAGAGCTTCGTACTTTCCAGGATGTTGATATGGCTGGTAAATGCTTTTCTGATGCAACCTCCTTCTATGTTTCTCATAAGACTTTTTGCACCTGCAAGTCCTAAATGAGTAGGTAATCAGTACGAGGTCTTTGCTCTCAGATGGCCAACCTCAAGTTTGAGACGAAAAGCTATCACCAAGTTGGCTTCTGCCTTCAGATTTGTGGGCTTAATCCCTTGTCAAATTTTGTCATTGATACAGGCAAAAATTTTGGAGATGAAGGTTTTATCTTTTTGGCAGAGGTTTTAGCATTCAATCAGGTAAGCAGCATAGCCACTGGGTCAGAATTCCACAAATGAATTTGGAGTTTGTCCTGCTGGTTGTTTTCCACCCTAGTTTACTCAGTAAGTAAAATTCACTTTCTTGTCACTCAATGTAGCAAATGGATCATCACTTATGTCTTATGTTTATTATTGCTCTAAGAGGACTATGTACCTGGTGATGTGGTTTCTGAGTTTACCATTGGTGAGGCAGACTTTGGAGACAGTGGATTTTTCTGCTAATGGCATCACTGCTACAGGGCTGAAAGCTCTCTCCCAAGTTTTGCCCACAAATACATACCTCAAGACTCTAAACCTGTCTGGAAACAACATTGGTGATGAGGGAGCCCAGGTGTGTGCACCATCTATTTTCTGAATTACTTGGTTCCATTTCTCTACCTGTGGTTAATCTAAAACTGTCATTGCTTGGATCCTGGTTTGAAATTCCTGGAGTGCTTTTGTATGGCAGGAGCTGGCACCCATATTGGAAAAGAATAAGGGCATTACGAAGCTACAGCTCAACAGTGTAAATCTGGGTGATGAGGTAATATGGCATATCCAATGACAGAGAACAATGATACTGAGGTTAGGACTAGAGCTAGCAGATATGAGGTTTTACTCATACCTTTTGGTCAAATTAGTTTTCCAGAAAAAGTATTGGTACTCACTCACACCACTTTGATTGACACATGAATGTTCAGAAACCCTTTGTAGAAAGCCAAAAGCATAACTTGACAGGATTTGCAGCTGGAACACCTCTTTCTCTATGAAGTTGAACTTAGAATTGGGGCTCCTATGGGATCAGGAGGATAAAGGAGAGTCCTACTTATAGTTCATCAATCTGAGTAATGTGATGCCTTTGTAGGGGGCAAAAGCTATTGCAGGGATGCTGAAGAAGAATGAATCCATCACTAGTCTGGAGCTCAACAATAATGTTATTGACTACTCGGTAAATGCACTTCTAGACCTTCAACTTTTTTTTTCCTTCCACTGGATGTTCTATCTCCTCAATGTTCTGTTGTGTTGATCTCATCTTATGGCATTACTGCAAAATGTTATGAATTGTTCAAGATTTTGAGCTTACTTCAGTGCTTGGCAGGGATTTGCTGCAATTGCAGAGGCTTTGACTTTGAATAAAAAACTTCGCTCAATACATCTCAAGTGAGTTAGTTACCTGAGAAACAGAGGTGCATGTCAAATTGCAGTTTATGGTTCAGTACTAGATGAGATTTCCTTTGTGATAACTAAACACCAACTGATTGGCTTCTGCATTGTATTCCAGTGGGAACTATGGTGGTGCCCTTGGAGGTTCTGCATTTGCCAAGGGTCTGGAAGGGAACAAGCATCTCAGAGTGAGTAGCAGCTCTAAAATTTAGACTAGAGGATATTCTAATTTGCACTTCTTGCTTGACCAGAGTCTCTGAATTAGTATGTCTCACAATTGCTATGCTTTTGATAAACAGGAAGTGCATCTTCATGGCAATGCTATGGGAAATGAAGGTGCTCGTGAATTGATGATGGGTTTGATGACTCATAAGGGTACGTTCTGCTGGTATGTGCAAGCTGACTGTAGAAATATTGTATTAGTATAAGGATTCTCTGGGTGGGACCCATCCAATTGTCAATTAGAGGTATTTTTGACAACCTTGACCATTCTCTTCTTCCTAACTACAGGGAAGATTACAACACTGGACATTGGAAACAACAACATTGGTTCAAAAGGAGCATTCCATGTTGCAGAATACATCAAAAAGGCCAAAAGTGTGCAGTGGTTGAATCTGTACATGAATGACATTGGTGACCAGGTGTGTTATGTCCTCCATGTTTCTTTGTATTGACACTTATTTACATTATAATCAGCAGGTGGGCAGGTGTTTGTGGTCCACCATCTAGTATATGCACCATGAGATTATCTGAGAGCTGTTTATTGGTGTACTTTCCAGGGAGCTGAGAGAATAGCAGATGCTCTGAAGCGCAACAAGTCTATCTCAACTATTGACTTGGTAAATCCCCCACCTAGTTCCTCACTTGTATGTAGCAGTAGATTTTATGGAAACCTTGAAACACTGATCAATTGTTTTTTTCAAAATGCAACAGAAGATATTCATGCTGTCTAAATCAAATCTTCAGGATATTCATCAGGCCTGAAAGCTGATTAGACAGGCTCTGATATGACTATTGGCACTTTTTCAGGGTGGAAATAACATCAGTGCAAAGGGTACCTCAGACATTGCAAGTGCTCTGAAAGAGAATTCCACAATTACCACTGTATGTGAGGTTTTTTATTCCTTTGCAATTGTGTGGTTAATTGAGAGTGAACTTGTATCAGAGCAACCAGCTTTGTTACACATTATCTTGGAATTTCATTTGAAAGCTTGGCAGTTGTGATTATATCCACAACCTTAAGAGTGGATTTGTGTCTCTATTTTTTACCATAGGATGGGGAAGGACCATATTGAAAGAGCTAGAAATGCCAGCTCCCACCTGTGGACAATGATGAATACTAGAGTTGGATTGACACATAGGAAACTTGCAATGAGGTCACAATTTCTGTGTTTTGAATATGTAGACCAATTTGGCAAGGTCTGGCTACTTCTTCATTTCAAAGTTGTCAAGGTTCAACTTGTAGTGGTCAAATGTTTAAGCACTTTGAGCTTACCAGCAGCGTATACAGCTATGCGTGTGGCAAGTGTTGTACAAAATTTGGAACAAAAGTTAATTAGTTTGCTCTTTGTTGACAATTGCAGTTGGAATTTAGTTACAATCCAATTGGGCCAGCTGGTGCAAAGGTGCTTGCTGAAACTCTCAAGTTCCATGGCAACGTTCAGACTCTGCGTTTGGGGTGGTGTCAGGTCCATCTATAATCACTAGCCCATCGCATCTCTGTGTTCATCTTGGTTGATTGTCCATGTCATCAGGTCACAACTGTTTTTTATTTGGGTTGTCCTCCTCCTTGCATAGTCAGACATGCAAACTAGTTAACATGGAAACTGGCATTCCAAGTTGTTGGCCATTGAAGACATTGTTTTTCTCCAGCTTTGACTCTTATGTTTCCAAAGCCTCCTTTCCATCCATGGCATTTAGCAATTAGCTGTGAAAATGAAGATTCATATGTTGAACACATCTCTGATGTTTTGTCTGGTGGTATGTTGTTGCAGATAGGTGTGAAGGGTGCAGAGATTTTTGCAGAGTGCCTGCAATACAATGCAACCATAACAACGCTGGACTTGCGGGCAAACTCCCTTGGTGATGATGTGTGTTATCATTCATGATATAAAATTTCCATTTCTGGAGTTTCAGTTCCAAATGTTGCATAGCTGAATCAGCAACTCATCAGTTTTTGCTGTACTGAGATGTTTGACTAGACAGACACAGCTGGTATGATGGGATCAATATGCAGGCTTGTTATTGAGTGTTGATTCATCAGATGGGTGTTAATAATGGAGGCATCCTTCTTGCAGGGAGCAGCAGCTTTTGCACGGAGTTTACGAGTAGTCAATGAACACCTTACATCGCTCGATCTTGGATTCAATGAAATTAGGGTATGCTTGCAGCATAGCTTGTTAAGCACTGGAGGATGCTGTTAGCAAATCTTTTTCCAAAGTTCTGGCTTTGTTGTAATCTTGATGAAGTTTGAAGGTTTTCCTCCAAAGCAGGAGATGTCTTTGTAGTTGGAACTGACACTTCTGGTATGCCCTAATATCAGGACAAGGGAGCGTTTGCACTAGCCCAAGCTTTAAAAGCAAATGGAGAAGCAGCAGTAACTACATTAAATCTAACCAGTAACTTTTTCACCAAATATGGCCAGGTGTGCTCTCCATGCATTCATGAACCCATTGCTTATGATTCCTGGTGAAATCAGTCTGTTTATGGAACCAAACTTTGTATTAGGTTTCTCTTTCAAAGAATTACTGAAACATTTTGAGGTGGCGATTGATGCTATCCTTGCAAGTATTCATTGCAACTCTGCATGGGCTTCTTTGTAGAATCTGTGGCTTTCTTAGTGGATTTCTTAAAATGTCAAAAATCTGTCTTTTGACATTCATTTTTGGATCTGGCAGGTTGCATTAACAGAAGCCAAGGAGCATATTAGTGAGATGAATGATGGCAAGGAGGTCAATATTTACTTCTAGTGTTGATTACCTTGATGATTAGTGTTTTCCAAACTGCAGTCAGTTAGGGTTGTCAGGAATGAAACTTAGAGTTTACGGGATCATTTGAGTGATGTAGGGGGTCCCCCTCCCAAGGATTCATGATGCTGAGTATCATTTTGAAATGAGGTAGCTGTGCATGATTGTAATTGAAGGAGTTTTGGCATCTCAATGAATTGTGATGCACACTGGCAGGTGACTGGAGATAGCCTGCCATGTCCCCTTCTTCAAGCAGGTTTTTGTGCACCATGGGTCTGTGTGTGGTTTGTTGAATTGGGTTTTGAACTGCTTCTGCCCGTTGGAGAGTGGGTGGGGTTGCTTCTCTTAGCTCAAGCCTCTGACAACAGCTTGGCAATCCTATGCCGCCAATTTTCCATTTGCTGACCATGTCTTCAGTTTGCACTGGAAGGTGTGATGACTGTATAATGGCTCTGGAACATGCAGGTATGCATTATGAATCAGGAGCGACCCTGTGAATGTGGCATACAAAGTGCAGACCAGGCTCATGCTCATTCTCATTCAAGTATTTAGGCAGTGTTGGGTGGGTGTTGGAGATTGCACCAAACTCGTGCCTGTTATCATGTGGTTCTTAGGGTTTATAACTGTGTTCCAAAAAAATTCAAAGAATTCCTACTGATATATAACCATAGTCCTTAAAAATTTGAAATTATTCAAAAAACCACCTGTGAAACCACCAGTTTTCTATAATGGAAACTGGCACTGAAGTTTTGGAAATAGCATGAACTGGTGGTTCTTCGATTCTGAAATGCTTAAAGAACCGGAACTATGGTTAGTAACAGAATCAAATACCTGGCCAACACTGGTATTAATACTTCAAGGACACAAAAGCTGACCAGTAATTTGTGCAATACTTGCACAACATCAATGTTGATGATACGCAGGTGCTACAAAACAATGTATCATTGACAACATAAAATAAGCAAACCTTTGCATAATGCATGGGTGACAAAAATACAAATTGATTGTTGGGCTCCATTTCACCAATTACTACCCATTGAGAATCAACGCAATGCTGTTAGTCAAGTCTAGAAATTGATGTATTGTGGGTATTTTTTGTGCACGTGGGATTGATTCCAAATTTCCAGGTGTGTCATTGCAAAGATTAACCAACAATAGAGCGCTTGTAGCCATTTATGGGACACATTTCTCCAATTTGATACCCAAACAAATACATTGCAATCAAACATCCATTCCCTTTAAATGTTTAACATCCAAGTTGATTTCTAATCTACGCAATCCACTTGCAAATGAGATTTTTGGCTTAAAAATATTATCAAATTGTTAGAATTTTGCAAGTCAACACCATCATCTAGAATGTACCTAGACATCACATTTCACATGCAAGCAATACTTGAAGACCCAATTATTTTGTTAACAATGAATATGAACTATGAACTATGACTATGAACTTTGGTGATGCTTTGAAGTTCTTGAGTGCTTATAGGAGAAAGACTTCCCCTTGACTTCCATTGACTATATGTTTGATGTTTGTGTAACAAAAAGAAGAGGGTGTCACACATTCCTCATTTGGCCAATTCAATATTGATGAAACTAAATTACACACATTTGATAATAGCAAGTTACTGCAAATAACATGGATATCATAGATTACATGTTCAAGAGCTTGCTCTCTAATCAATGCAACCTAATCTGTCGATCTTTAGAGATTAAATCACTTCAATCTCACTTTCATGAACTCAACTATGGCACTTTGTGGCTTCCTCATTTGTCAAAGACACCCAAATTCTCACTTTGAGTGATCTTGTTCCCATAGAAACACTGAAGGATTCACCCTGTGCACAACAACTCTAATGATCCTCTAATGATCATGAACTTTGGCGAGTTCATTAATATTAAAAACACCACAATACTTGCCTCTCCCCCCACAGAGATGATGGTTTCCACACATAAGACTTCTATAAACAACTCTTCACATAATCTGACTCAAGAAGTTTGACAAATATAATAATACTATGCTCTTCAATTAGATTCCCCATATAATCCAAAATCATTTAGGAACAAAATATCTTTTCCAAATTCCCAGTTGCAAGGGTACTTTCTCCCTAGCCCCATAAGATTACTAAACACAAACAAATTACCCACATATGGCCATAGTGAACTAGCACCCACCAATGCACCATCCACTGCATGTCCGTTATTATTCAGTTGTGGATGAAACTCAACTAAGTTAATATTTGGTTTTATCTTGGTAACTAATTATGTAAGAAATAGGCCTTTTATATAGGCAAATAGGTAGGAAAATAAGCACCTTCTAGGTAAGTAGATGATTTTATACATAGTTAATGGTGTCTTTACTACCTACCTACTAGCAACCTGTTAGATGGTAGGTAGAATAAAAAAGCAACTGAGCTTTTTTCCCTAGCTAACTATGGTGGTAGACAAATTTATGGCTAGGTCATCTTAGCGTTGACAATTTGAAGTTGCTAACAAAACAAGGGCTAGTAGATAGATTGTCCATCAAGATGGATCTGAAACTAGAGTTTTGTGAAGGTTGTGTGCTTAGGAAGCAACATAAGGAACCATTTTTTAAAGAGGGAGGAATGAAATCTATGGAAGTTTATATTGATTCAATATGATATTTGTGGATTAGCCAAAACCAATTCTTTTGGAGGAGTGCGATATTTTCTAACCTTCACCAATGACTACTCTAGGAAAACATTTTGTTAGTTTTTATGGAGAAAGGGAGAATGTTTTTCCAAGTTCATGGGGTTCAAAATGTTTGCTAAAGCCCAAATTGAAAGGAAATTGAAGGTGTTAAGGAATGATAATGGTGGAAAGCTTACCTCCAAGGAATTTGAAGAATTCCTAAAAGTTCATGGAATTCATCACCTTATAATCCCCAACAAAATGGAGTATCAAAGCAATAAATTGAACAATTGTGAAGGTTGCACATAACATGTTGTAACACAATGATTTGAATCCAAAATTTTGGGTAAAAGTTGTCAACACAACAATCTACCTCAAAGCTAAAAGCCCTCACAAAGTTGTGAGTGTAATGGCACTTAAACAAGTGAGGAGTGATAAGAAGCCTTTTGTGAGCATTTGAAGGTGTTTGGATGTACAACATATGCATAGAAACTTAACACTACAATAACTAAATTAAAGCTTAAAAACATTAAATGTGTTTTTTTAGGGTACAATTTGGATTCTAAAACCTATAGGTTCATTGAAGAATCAATGGGAAAGTTGATCATCAATTCAGATCTAACGTTCAATGAATTAGCAATGAAAAATCTTTGTCAATAAGAGCAATTACTAAGATTCCAAAAGTTGGAAGGATGCATATAAACATGGAACTTCAAGATGACGAAGAAGTGGGAGTTGAAGAATTCATTTGGCATGTTACAATTATAGCTCTTAATAAAACCATAGCACAACTAGAATTCTATCTTGAACTACCTAACCAAGTTGGATCACAAAGTCTATGCACATGATAACAAATGAACAACTAATTTTGAGGCAATTAACTAAAGCAAAAGGTGCACTAATAAAGCCAATGCATTATGCTTGTGTTGCCATTTTTTATGAACCTATAACATTGGTGGAAGTTCTCCCAAAAAAAGATGGAAAACATTGGAAAAAAATAATAGATGCAAAATATAATTCTCTATTACAAAATAGGACATGGGAGCTTGTGGATCTTTTAGAAGGAAGAAAAGTGATTGATTGCAAATGGGTTTCGAGATGAAACAAAAAAGCAAGTGGAGATATTGATAGCTACAAAATGCACGTAATGCTAAAAGATTATTCACAAGTTGAAAGGAGAGTTGATTACAAAGAAAACTTTACACCAATTGCAAGGTATACTTCAATTTGAATGGTGCTTGCGATAAATGTTCTGACGGATTTTGAAATTCATTAGATGGATATAAAAACAACAATACTCCATGGCGAATGTCTACATGGTCCAACTATAAGGATATGAAAAAACTAATAGCAAAGAACTTGTTTGCAAATTATAGAAAATCATATATGGGTTCAAGCAAACATCATGAGTATGGAATGAGAGGATTGATGGCATCCTATAGCAAAATGACTTTAGATAATGTAAATCAAACATCAACATCTATGTGCAGGTGGAATACAAAACAACCAATTTTTTACTTTGTGCTCTATGTAGATGATTATTAATCTTTAGTAAGAATGTAAATGAAATTTTAATTTTAAATATGATTACTTGATTTTTCCTTGGGCCTTCAAGTGATTAAAGATCAAATGAAGAAGATGACTAGCCTTGGTCAAATTAAATGCATAAGGTTTTAAATATTCTAGTGGTTCCAAATTGAAAAGTAAAAATCATTGAAGATGCGTCTTGACATCCGTGTCTAGCTTAGCAAGGAACAAGCTCCAAATTTTTAAAAAGAAATTGTTAAAATGGAAAAGGTACCATACAAGGCAATTGTTGGGTGTATCATGTGTGTTATGATTACTACTAAGCTAAATATTGTGATTACAATAGGAATTCTAAACCAATTTGTGCGAGATCCAAGGTATGTGCACTTGAGAGCTATAAAATGAATCATCAAATATTTGCAAGGTATGCATGACTATTGGCTTCAATTTACAAGAATGGGAAAGGATGATGAAATGACATTTACAACTTACTATGATTCAAATTAGGGTGAAAATTTTGACAAAAGAAAATTGACTATTGGATACATCAATTTTTTTTGGGACAATGTAATAGTAAGTTTGGAACAATAAACAACAACCTACAATGGCATTATCTACAACTGAAGCTAAGTATATGGCAATTAGTAAAGCCACTAGAAAAGCAATGTGGTTATGAAATTTGTTGAATGAACTAGGATTCACACAAAATGAATATACTATGATACACATTGATAACCAAATACCAATCAAGAATCTTATTCATCACAACAAGACAAAACACATTGACATCCAACATCAGTATAAGAAATATATGGTTGTTGTTAATGAAATGCACTTTTAGTATTCATCACAAAGTTCCTATGCCATGATTTGCCAATAAAAGATGCACGATCATCATCTCACAACATTGATATGTCACTTGGGGGAAAGTGAAGTTTTTCCCTATGCCTCATGTATGTGCATTGTGGGAGAGCTATGAATTATCCATGTTAGAAATCTTTCTTACAACAAAACACCAAAGGGGAAATGTAAATACCCCTTGTGTTTTTTTCACCTAGGGGAAAATGATGTTTTTCCCAATGCCTTTTGTGTGTGCTATTTAGGAAAATTTTGAGTTTTCCTTATAAGATATCACAAACATTAAAAGGAAAAATGTAAATGCCCCATGTGTTTTCTTGACCTAGGGAAAAATAAAGTTTTTCCCCTATGCCATTTTGTGTGCCTTTTATTTATGTCAATGCCTTTTATCATTACAATCTACATATTTAAAAAATCCAAATTATAAGTATATTTATATAAGTAAGGTGCAACATGTTATTGTTGCTAATGATGTCCATAAGTTGAAGAATCTCCATAGCATGAAAATGCTTGAGTATTAAAAGAGCTAGAACCAAAACCTTGACCATAAGTTGTTGGATTGGAAGTTGCAAAAGAACTTGTAGCTAGATATGAACTTGGAATGTAAGGAGTTGATGTAACAATTGATATAGTAGAAGTATTTCATGCATCAATTGTTTATGCATAAGTTGCCACTGAACTTGACCTTCGGCTTGAACCAAAACCAAGGAATCGTGTATGTACTCGTACTCACTTTGAACTAAGCATCTAATATCAACGAAAGAAAATTGCACATGAAACCTTCGACAATGTTTACCTCCTCATAGAAAGAATATTCAAGTTCCTATGAGATTAGAGTATGTAAGCTCAAGCTCCATCAAATAACTTGCCATTTGCTTTACTACTTGCAATTTCCCACCCACCCAGATGTCACAACTTTTCATCCTTGATAAATTCCCAAACACACACAACCCATTTTGCAAATTTTCTTACTTGTTTGCACCTTTCCGTAATTCTAAAGATCTCAATACACACTTATGAATCCATGTAGGGGTGGGAAATGCGAATAGACCAACTGCATGTTTTGGACATTTGCATTAGAAATGGACACCAACTTTTGGCTCCATATCTGAAGGCCAAGGAGTCCACTAGTGTTACTATTAGTGTCTAGGCCTTTTTCCAAGCGTGCCTTCAACTGCTCAACTTCTCCTTACTTTCAAAAAACTACCAAAGAAGGAGGGGAATATTTTGCATACAACAAAAGTAAAGTAATTGTAATAGGTGATGAAGATATAATTTCATTGTTTTGTTTTTTATATTGACTTGTTTAAAGTTTATCACATACCTTGAAAGATGTGCAAGACAGGCATGAGAAAGTTACTTTGGCATTTGTTTGAACAAATTGGAGCTAATCAATAGATGCCAAAGGGGAGAATGCGGCAAGAATCAAGGTTGTGAAGGGGACCTCAACAATAAAGAAAACATGCAGGGTATGTGAAGTGTAAGCTTATGAATGTGGGTAAGCAAAAGCCCTAGTTATTGAAGTTACACAAGAGTCAATTCGATGGTTTGATCAACATAGACGAATCCTTGATGCCCTCATATCAAAATCTTTGCGAGAAGTCTATATATGCCATTAGACAACTACCCAGCCCTGTTTAAGCCCTTTTTTGACCTTTGCAATAATAATTATTGGGGTGCCTTTAACAATAGTGCTTGAACTAGTTCAAGCACATTGTTGGGAGGTTGATCGAAAGGTTGCACAATTGATTACTACACACCATGAGGCACTTTTTCATGTAGTCCAAACATAACATGCCTATTTCTTTGCATTACAACATTGCTTGCTAATCACTTGTGTGATTAAGAGCCACGTTCATGTTTGGGCTCAAATTTTACATATAGGTACCTTTTTTTTGCATTGATTACAATACACAATTTCATGTGGATATTGTGATGAATATTCTAATGTTCATGAAATTTTATAGGTTGTAACAAAAATATTTGGTTCAATGAAATTGTAGGTAATTTCATCCTTTTCCCCAAGCTTTTTCAATGCTTCATCATGCATATTGTTGTGGGATGATTCCAATTATTTATTGTTCTCTATAGATGGAGAAGTTGATGTAAGCTTTACAAAATGTAGACATGGAGGCAACACAAATGGAGTGGCTCAATGAGTTAGCCCTATCAAGCTCCCTCCCTCAAAATCAATTTGTAAACATACCCAATTCCTTCAAAGGTGATAAATAACGGTCCAATATTGATATCATTGGAACCAACATGTGTTAGATGACCTATGCATCAATCTCTATAATTAGTTGAGGACAACAAAAGGACAATACGTAAGGATGTTATTGAGATGTTTTGTTTTAGTGCAAATTCTAAGAAGGGATGCAATTTGAGCACAATTTCAATGGAAGAATGAGTTTAAGCGTGGTAGAATTGTTGAGTTACAAAGAGTTAAAGATGGCTTACAAAACAACTTTGATGGCCTAATTTTGATCGTTATGAGCTTGCAAGGATCTGAAACGGCAAGATGCCAAATGAGGAACAATTTGATAGGACTATGGCTTAGGCTTGTGCAGGGACTAGTCCGAATAAAATTGTTGGAGGTGGAACATCCAAATAATTCGAATTCACTTTCACCATTGTTTCAATTCTTATCATATTGTACGTTGTCGTGTTTGTCTTTTTTTGGAATAGCATTATTCCAACTCCCCATCAATACTCATGATGAAAAATTTATTAAAAATGCTCAAAGATGGTAGAATAGGAAATCTTGATATTAGGAATTGATGATGTTTTGGTGTTGTAGATTGAAACCTGCACATTTGTATGGGACACACAGACGATATCCCTAGCCACTCAAACCCCACCACTAGCATGCAAGGGGATCCTTTTAGAGCGCTGCACCAACTCAACATGATGGTGTTAGGTCATGCCAACTTTAGAAAATTCATTTTCAGTGCCTAGGTAAGTTGGAGAAGAAGCAATGACATGACTTGCATGTGGGCTTAGGAAATCCTTTACTTCAATCTCCATGCAAACCATTAGAGAGTAGCTATGAAAAGTAACTTTGTCCATTAGGAGACAACTTTCACAACTTCACTAGTTGTGAAAGATGGACATGTGTTATGTGTATTTGAGTTTGCCAGTGCTTAAGTTTGTAAACCCATTTCCGGTAAATAGGTTGCTTGCATCTTTGTAAACTCCTTTTGATGTTAATTAGTGAATTTTCTTCCCTTTTGTTGATGGTTCTTATGTGGGCACTTGTTATTGTTTGATGGATTGCTTGTCACACAAATGCTTTTTTTGATAAAATTTTCAAATATTATAAATATGAAAAAAAAATCACAACAATTGTGCATTACAAATTGCAAAATGAGTGGCATGGATTTTATGTTAATTTGTTGAACAAAAACTTCATGTAGTTAGTGTCATAGCACTACATCTTGCAAGGACACATTCATCATGAAGTTTTCAGGTAATTTGATATGCTAAGATTACATGATTCACGTAATCACTTTACATGAAAAATTTGTATGTTTTTTTAATGTCCAGTCATTGTACAAAATTAACATTGTATACATTAAAACTTAAATAGTGAAAAATTCACACACCAATCATGTAAGTCACAAGCATGTGAAAGTCATTACATTAACGTACGATCCCATGAAAATCCGGAATTCACACAACAATCCATATCAATCCATGGCATAGGAACTTTGTGATGTTGTGCAACACAAAACATGTGAGCTAACATTCTCTCAAAAAAACTTTCTTGGTCTGAAGCACATGCAATGCATTAAGGCTCTCGAACTTGCAAATTTCAAGATATGACCCAATGGGAATGTTAAAATAGTAACTTAAATGTAGTCACTTGATTTATTGTAAAATATTAATGGAGTCTTATAATTTTGTGTTCACGGATGTTTAGATCAATGAGTAGTTAATCTTTCACCAACTCTTGGGTTGACTTTCACCCATCCGTAGTTGTGTTTTCTCCATTGATTTAGGATCTAACTTGTTTTGTACTTACAACTTGAACAAATTGTTTGAGTATTTATCTCCACATTGTTTTTTCATTATTGTGTTTGGTGACCAACAAGTGGATGCTCATACATGCTAGATGAGATAGATAGTGTTTGCACTTTAGATCTGTTCACATGAGTTGATTTGGTAGAATGATTAGGAGACACTTTGGAATCTAGGACAGAGAATGTATTAGGCTACTAGTGTAATCAATTACTAATACATGATCCACACACCTTTGCAAGTGTTAATTTTTTCATTTGTCAATAATCCATACTCAATTAGTCTCAGTGATCTAATTCACATTGTTGTAGTATGGCTATAGGATGGCCGACCTTGAATATTCACATCTACAAGCTAATTACAAGACTTTTCGTCCAAGGATAAGAGGGTTATGGCATCACTCTTGAACCTTAGCATTTGTAAGTCATGTCTTTGTATCACCTCAAGAATGTAGGTTATTGTGAATTCTAGGGCAACTCTTTTAAATTATAAAAAATGACATGGGATGACATATTATAGAAAGGCATATTACACACACACACACACAATGTTTGAATGTTGATGAGGTGATATTGTGGTTAGAGTTCTTCTATTTGTTTCCTCGAAAAATTTTGTTGTTTTTTAACCCACAAAAGGGAAATTTTTGTCCATTTTTTTCATAGTGTAAATTCAACTAGTTTTTTGAAAATTTTTGGCCAAAATTTTGATATCACACAATTGGAAAGAAAACCTTGATTGTGGTACCACTGGCCACATTTAAGACACTTACCTTGTTTAAGGTCAAAAGTATGGAATTTTGCTTGGAATATTTGCAGGAACAATTATATGGTGTAATATCGCACAGTGGCTTACAGATTGCTTTGTGAAGTTGATATTAGGCTCTCATATCTTTACACATTTTGTAAGGTTCTCCTGCCGGTTTGGCACTTCATTGTTCTCATAATCTAGGTGACAGGGTTCAACTTCAGACCCTTCCAGAAATTCCAGAAATTCCTCCTCATGAGCTTGGTCTAAAGATATACTTTTCTCCAATACTTTGCCCATTTGTGTTACACCAAAGAGAATGTGAGAGCGCAAGTTCCAACTCACACAAACCCTGAACTAAATTTTCCCTTACAGAGCATAATCTTCATCCTAGCTACCGAGGCACCTAACAGATTTGTAACCTGCCTTCAGGTTGGCAGGCTCAATTGATATCTGTTTCTTATGTTGGGGGAAGGGCAAGTCCCATCCAGTGGCGTGTTGTTCTATAGCATGAGAACTTGAGTTACTGCCCTAGTTCCTGTGCCAGAGAACAACATGACGCCCCAGTCCCTATGGACCTGCCCTTCCCCTGTGCTGCACCCAGTTGACTGTTAGAAAAAACAACCTCGTTCTTACATCAAATTGCCATAAAAGTAGACAAACTCAAAATTGCCACAAATGTTTCATGAGGCAATGGACATGATGACCTTGACAACATGTCCAAGAAATGACTACCTCTTGGCCCCAGAGTTCTTGCATCCATCACAAGTACATGCTTTGAACATCTACTTTCTACTGCAATGCTTCAAACACCAAATGCTCCATCTTCATGAACCAAAAGTCTGTAGTCTGTCGCTTCCATTGACAGTGACATGATGATTTCTTTCAACAGGAAGACATTTTCTCTCATATTTGTTCTCTCGTCACCCCCAACCAAAACTAAAGAATCACAAGAATTTCTCAACAGTAGCTGCCATTCCTCACTAACCCTGCGACCCGAAACTGCAAATCACAAGTAGTTCTCAATTATAGCTGCCATTACACATTCAGGAGCTCTCATCTTCTTTCTACATGAATGCAATGAGCAAAAGTTCAGCTGGCTTGCACAGAAGTCCCGACACCGTTGGGTTGGGCACATTCCTAACAGAATCACCAGAACCTCTAAACTTGGATGCAATCCTTTTCAAGGACTAAGATTGGTGTTTAGAGTGCTAAACATTCCAGGTTGCTATGTCACATCACAGCATTTAGCTGCAGCAATGCTATAGATAGGAGAAATTGGCCACACTGCTCCATCAACACATGCTTGATATACTGGCATGTAAACTGGTCAGAGTGTTTTGACTGAAAAAAAATGAACAATTTCTTGCTCCTAAGGGAAGAGAGTTCCTCTAATCTACACTTCGATCAGTCATCACCAATACTCACCACAAGAACACTCTCCATTGTTGAAGTGATGAAAGCGATTCCCATCTCTTGCTACAATTTCTCGGTCAGTAATCTTTGAAATGAACTTGGTGGCTGTGTGGCAGTCAGAGCATATGCGAAGGTTCTTGAAGATGCGGATCTGTGTCCCTGGAGCTGTACTGATGATACCATATGCAATGGCCAGCTTTT
>Ga0116231_10003932_pt1 | contig 30408 bp, 33 predicted proteins | sample S1TSphgellanicum_2_FD_89695 | JGI IMG/M metagenome (GOLD analysis project Ga0116231, IMG submission 89695) | Host-associated microbial communities from peat moss isolated from Minnesota, USA - S1T2_Fd - Sphagnum magellanicum MG | ecosystem: Host-associated > Plants > Peat moss > Unclassified... | reverse complement strand
TCTCCTTGGCTGGGAGAATCCTTGTGGCAAATCAAGTACTACTTGCATCCATGTGGTACCTGGCCGCATCCTGGAACCCCAACCCCAGAATGTGCAGCCAGGTCCGAGGTGTGGTACGTAATTTCATATGGGGCGGAAAAGCCACCGCCGCCAGAATGAAAGTCAGATGGGACACGCTAGTCCTACCGACCACCAAAGGCGGCCTTGGCATCATCGATCCAAAAACCCAATCTGAGGCCCTCCTCGCCAAGCTCCTAGTCAGGGGCCTCGCCCGAGGGGGAGAGCCCTGGAAAGAGCTTCTAAGGAACAAGATCGACTAGGTCAAGCTTCCGGTTCATGCCATGGGCCCCAACACCCAGGACATACATTGGCTTTTCTCGTCCCCCAAGCTCAAACGACCACCATGCTCCCTGTGGAAAAGCATTCTAGGGGCTTGGATGAGTGTGAGACCGGGCTTATGCAAATCGGACCCAACGAATCCAGCGGAGTGGCTCAGACAACCAGTCTTCGTGAACCCGCTTATTACCAACCCGGCCCACAGCCCGCTTGGTCTCAGTGGAAAAAGCGAAGGCAATGCCTTCGCCAGTGCCAGATGCTCCAGGATCAAAGACTTTTGGAACCAGGACTCCCAAGAATGGAGAAGCCTACTCACACAGGGTAAGCTCCCAAACAGTCAATCGACAGAATCGAGAACTTATCATTAATAGTATCCCCTGAAACCCAGTCAACTCTGACTACAAACCGATTATGGGAGACTGGGTCAGCAAAAGAGTAGGTCCCAGCGATGCGCCCCCAAGCTGGGTTTATCAGGTGGTTGAAACCTTCCAAACCTCGACTAGCGCCAGGGAGTACAGAAGGACCTCCACCGCCGGCCGAATACATCCTTCCAGCTCTCAAAACGTCATCATCCCCTGGCGGGCTACGAACCAATCCGAGTGCTAGCCCAGGAGAGCCACAGTGCAACACTCAGGATTGCCAAAGAGCTCCAGATTCCAGGTAAAAAACCCCCAATCCTCTGGATCCTGGAAGCTGGCTTCATTGCCGACCTCTAGTGGGATCCTGGTGATTGGCACTGGCAGGAAGCTCATAATATGGGCGATGCACCCTTCTTTGGCTACTCGGCCAAGAGGGGATATAGAAACGCGAAGCAAGCTCTACACACCCCAAACATCTCCTCCTTCATCCAGCGATTAAACCTCCGCAACTCCACAGTGGCTCAAGTCATTGCGAGGCTGTGGCACAACGCACGACCGCGTAAAGTAGGTGCTCTCACCTGGCTCACCCTCAACAATGGGTTGCCGGTGGGCACCTGGCTCCAAAAAATGGGCATCCCTACCCCTTGCAAAGGATGTCATCAAGGGTGCCCGGAATCCGCACAACACTATCTAATGGACTGCCCGCCCGCCCAGCTTGCGTGGAAGGCCTTCACAAGAATATGGGAGGAATGGGAGACACCCCGCCGCCTCACCATCACCTGGCCTTTTGTGCTTCTTGGCGAGGCTGTCATCGGGGAGGAGGACGACCCGCCGGGGCTCCACAATTACCATCCAGGAGGCTTCTCCTATCGGAGACAACCCCTTGACATTCTTAGGAGCTTCCTCCTTTTCTATCTCTGGTCGGAAAGTTGCCGTAGGCACTTCAACGACCAGTACTCCCTCAAGAGAGTGCTCTTGCAGGCCTGGGAGGCCACTGCCAAGGTCGGAATGGCCTCCTGGAAGGCCATTAGATCCACTAGCCATCAGAGAGAACATAACACTCAGACTAGCATTGAGCAAGCCTTTAAGGCTGAATGGTTTCATGGACACATCTTTGGGAAGGATGAGGCTGCCACTTTGTGGCACCTCCTCCCTCCCTTGTACTTTCTCAATTTTTCTAATGATTGATGGGGCTGTTGCCTCCCTCCCTGTAAAGGGTTCACACCCTATGCCTCTCCACGAGGCCCACATCCAAATGACATTTTGTCCCGAGACTCTCAAGTGGGAGTCTCGAAATTGCCAAAATTGAGACTCCCATGACTTTGAGGGCCCATAACTTTGTGTGCAAACCTCCAATTGACATGAGGTCTAAAGCATAGTTGTAGCCCTCATTAAGAGCTTTCCAACAATATGTCGCACGTGTCCTGCATGCAAGGGAATATCGACGTGATTCCCGACTTTTAGTGGTCGGGAATCAAATTGCCAATTTGACTCTCGGCCCTTCTTTTGATCATAACTTGTGTTTCAAGTGTCCAAATGGGTCATACAATCCCATTTCAGACATCTACGTTACAAGAGCTTATCATTAGTATAAAATATGACTCAATCAAATAAGTTTTGACCCCTACAATCACTCTTTGAAAATTTAAGAGTCCATCGGGACTCTAATTCCCAAAATGGGAGCTCACTTGAGAGTGTGAAGGTTCCTTCCCTCACACTTTCCTATAGTTCCGAGAGCATGAGATGTGACTCTCGGGCTTCCTCTTGGCCTGTAACCTTGCAAACCTTTGCCTTGGTCGCGAGCCCAAGGCTAGGGTTGCGACATTGACAATATTGAGTTAGCAATCCAAGTGGGAGGACATACACCCAGAGTGGTACTTTTTGATACATGTTCCCAACTAGTGATTCTTGGAGTTCAATTCGCCAAAAAAATGGGCGTGTTTGACTCCAAACTATGGAAATCTATGTGGCGAATTCACATCACTAGTGGGAGTGAAGAGGAAACACTTGGGGAGAGCTTGGATTTTATTTCATTTAATTTCTATGAAGGTACAGATCAGGAGCTTTGCCTATAGGTCAGATGTTTAGTCACCAATGCCATCAGTTACAATGTGCTCATTGGGCAAGAGGTCTTGTTTCCACCAGGTTTCACAATTAACAACTGGTTCGAGCATGCGTACTACCGAGTGGATTGGGAGACTATTGGCCACCACCTGTGATACATACCCCTTGATTTACATGGGAATCATAGTCCTATGGTTCACCATTGTATGCTCAAGGAAGCACACACTATTTCCTACATCCAACAAGCTAACCATGAGTGGATAGAGGGAGATGAAAAGGAGATAGCTTATGCCCAAACTACTAAAAGTTTGAGGGTGGCTCCTACTGACATTCAACATGGACCAAAGGTTTTACATAGGTTCAAAGCAGCCCACAAGCCTTTGGTTAAAGCTTTGTTTAGTTTGAGAACATGGAAAACCATGGTGAACCAATTAAGCCAGTACTTTGTTAACTAATCACTTGGACACCGCCTAAGAAGGGGATTACATTACTAAAACTTTTTGGTGGTATTGGTACAAGTCTCGAAGCCCTACTACAATTAGGGATGGTGGTTCGAAGGTATTTTTACGTTAACATTGATCTTATTACAAGGCAAATGACGGTATCAAAAATGATGGAGCTCACAACCAGATTTCCACAACAGTTTGCAACCACCGCATGGAAGGCCAATTTCACTTTCTTGTCCTTTAACTTATAATTAATTCAGAAGAAGCATATGGAATTACTTGGCCCCATGGACCTCATCATTTCAAGTTGGGAATGTCAAGGATTTTTAGCGGTTGGATTTAGAAAAGGCATGAATGACAAGATCCAGTCTCTTCACGGACATGGTACGATTGATCACCTGGGCTCAATCCATTTCTCCTACGCTTGGTTATGTAATTGAAAATACCTTTTTTTAGCTTGAGCAAAAGGAGAAAGTCCAGGAACACTATATGTTGGCCAAGCATTACCTTGGAGTGCCGCTTCTACTTGATGCAGCACAATGCAGTTCCTATGCACACCGGCTGCACAACTAGTGGACCAACCTTGCACCACTTTCAATTCTGCAATTGGCTCTGAGATACACCATCAGAGACCCCAACCTGTAGGTTTCTCACATATTAGATGATCAGAGCTCCTACCAACCAGTTACAAGGCAAGAGAAACCTTTTCGGTTTCCCACAAACACAATAGGAAAACTAAGAGGTGTTTGGCCCACCTTTGTCCCCTTCCCAAGAGCACATGCCTTTCAAGGACCAGGCCTGGTATATCGTCATGCTTCAACCACTTGGGATGAACCAAGCCCAAAAAGGGCTATGGGGTTCCAAACTGGCACTACTAGATTGGAGTGTAACGCTTTATTAAGGAGAGGCATGGACCTACATTCCTTTACATCGTTGTTGGTTACCTGTGTATTCTTTCAAATGTACATAACACTAGCACTAATTCAATTAGCTTATAATTCTTGCGATGCGATTACATGGCACTTCGACCAAGTACACTTGCCTATCTTCAACACTCTGTAGTTCACTTTTAGTGTTTGGGGGTGAAGAGGTACCATGTAATTTGACTCAAGTTATTTCTCATACACTTGGAAGTACATCAGCTTTTAGAGAATTAATTATAACCTTCTACGAATCTGTGTAGTTGGATAGTGGAGAACCCAATACACCAGATTCTTTAAACACACTTTCCAACTCCATTCCATGTGTTTCCAACTACCCTTTTGTTATGGGGAACCAGCTCACCAAGAAGGAAAGAGACTGGGTCACAGATTTGTTAATTAAGTATGAAAATGTGTTTGCATTCTCAATGAAAGACTTAGGTAGGTGTAAGACCATGCAGTTCTTTATAAACCTTACAGATGAAACACCCATCTATCGAAGGAGGCATAGGTTGAACAAGCATGATGGGACTGGTAGATGAAAGATGCAAAGAACTCCATGAGGTTGGTCTCATTTAGCCATCAAGTTCTAATTTTGCAGCCACTATAGTAATGCTAACAAAAAAGGATTCAGCTGCATTATGCATTGAAAAGGATGTGCGGGGGATTATAGGCCTTTGAACCTGGTTACACCTTAGGATAGGTACCCCATGCCCATCCCTGAAAAATTGTTTGATAACATTAGAAACTCAAACATCTTCACAATTGTGGATCTAAGGCAAGGCTTCAACCAAATTATGCTCATTATGAAAGATTGCAAGAAAACAACATTCCATCAAAGCAATAAATTGTGGGAATGGCTTGTGATGCCTTTTGGATTGAAGAATGCATCTTTCTTCTTTCAGCGAGTCATGGACCAGATTTTCAAAGGGGTAGATTTTTTGAAATGCTACATAGATGACGTCCTAGTGCATAGTAAGGAATTTTTACAGCACTTGGCTCATCTTGAGGAGTTATTCAAAAGGCTCCACGAAGTTAATATGAAGATCCATCATAAAAAGTGTGAGTTTATTGTCACCTCAATAGTCTACCTTGGACACATAATTTTGCCAAATGGTATTATGGTTCATTGGGCCAAAGTAGTAGCCATTTCGGAGATGCCCAATCCTACTGATGTTCACACTTTGAAGAGTTTCATTGGACTATGCAATTACTACAGGATTTATGTCCAAGACGTCAGTACTATTGCTCATCTTCTTTATGCATTGTTAAAGAAGGATGTTGCTTGGACATGGAGTGAAAAGGCTTAAAAAGCTTTTAACACACTCAAGGAAAAACTTTCAAAATTCCCCATTCTGAGAAGACCTAATTTCAACAAGGTCTTCATTCTACACACTAACTAGAGTGCTGTTGGTATTGGAGCTATTATTGGCCAACTTGATGAGGAAGGCAAGGAATATGTTATTGCCTATGCATCCCAAAGCAACAACAAGGCTGAGAGCAACTACTCTTCATACGAGGGGGAATGTCTTGTTGTTGTATGGGTCGTTATACATTTCAAGCCCTATCTTTATGGCACCAAATTCACTTTGTATACCAACCACCAACCTATCAAGTGGTTGATGACCAATGATAAGCTTACTAGTAAGTTAGCTCGTTGGGTGCTTATACTTCAGGAGTATGAGTTCAAGGTTATTCACCAACCTAGTATTACACATCAGAATACGAATAACATGTTGCGGAGACCCCTCATTACCTTTAAAGATTTCTCAGAAGCCAGGCAAGACTTCGATCAGATTCTAGCAGTACATGTATTTTATGCATCTAATTATCTTGCACTACTACAATGTAACATAGTTGAACATCCCATTGTGCATATATGGGAGGACTTGGACACTCTAAGGTTTCTTCAGCATGGGGAATACCCTCCCCAAGTTACATCAAGTCATCGTGATCGCATACAACAACAGTCCAAACCCTACTCATGGAAGGACAATCACTTCGTTCGATGTTTAATACAAGGCGACATAGTGGTTCCTCCACCACATGAATGGCCTAGTCTTATTCAGAAGGTACACTCGGAGCTTGGACACTTTGGAATTAAGCATACTTATACCCTTTTCATTCCTCATTACCATTGGAGAGGTATGTATGCTCAAGTTCGAGACGTCATTGTTAGATGTGAACAATGTGATAAAGTGAAAACTTCTTTCTCCTTTCCACAGCTCACGTTTTCTCCACTCCCTATTCAGGGCATGTTATATCACTAGTCATGTGATTTAGCTGGAAAGTTACCACAGACCTCTAGGGGTAATGTCTACATCATGATTATGATTGAACATTTTTCAAAGTGGGTCGAGCTTGTTGCGCTACCGAACAAGTCATCACACAACACCAACCAGGCTTTCTTACAACATGTCCTAAATAGGTTTGGGGCTTGTACTGAGTGCCTTACTGATCAAGCATCAGAATTCAAAAGAGAATTCCAAGACCTACTTAACCATGCTCTCATTGACCATCGCCGAACTTTAAGGGATCATCCCCAAGCTGATGGCCTTGTAAAGAAGATGGTTTAGACATGTAAGAAGGGACTTTAAAATATTTGCCTCGCTAGGAACAAAAAGGATTGGGACTTGGCCCTACCTTACATCGCCATAGGTTATAGGATGTCCAAACACACCTCTTTGTTTCATTTCTCTCTTTACTTTCTACTTTTTGGGAGATATCCCATTCCACCTTCTTCCATTGTTGCTCAAATGGACCAAGTTGTGGACTTGGATTCCCCAGCCACTTGGGTTAGGGTCATCGCAAAGAGGGCTACTCTATTCAAGAAGGTTATGCCCATGGCCATGGAAAACTTGTCCATTGCACAACATCGAAACACTTTACGATATGCACACACATGAAGTGGCAATTACAAACCTAAGGTGAAACAATTTGATGTTGGTGACTTTGTGTATCTCTAGCAGCAACCTAATGATATTCTAGACATTTCTTCCGGTCGCACTATCTTGAAAATTAAGGTAATCAGGCCTTCAAGTGTGTTGGAGTTGTAAGGAGTTAACGGACGCATAATTCAAGATCACTCCAAAAATTATGCGCCCTACCACCTGCGGAATTTGGATCTTACCATCATCACGTCGACTTGGATTCCTCCACTTGACTATCCATGTCAAGTATGTCAAAGGACAAACGATGTTGATCATATGCTACTTTGTGATAATTGTAATGGTGGATACCATCTATTTTGCCTCAAGATGGAGTTCATTCAAGTTCCCGTTGGCATTTGGTATTGTTCATCATGTTCTCCTACAACACCTTAATTTCTACTTAAACCATACCACGATTTTCCTGGCTTAGGTCTAGGGGGAATACATGAGAATTTCATCTCAGCCTCCTCTTGTGCATTATATATATATGTGAGTGCATTTTTTTTTAATTGATTAGTTTTTACCTTTGGCTGGTTTTAGTCTTTTTGTTTAGTAGAGTTTACTATGGATTTACACCCTTACGACACCGTATGTCACGACACTACACGTCACAACAGTTGTCATGTTCCTATGATGGCTTCATACATGACGGCTAGTTACGGGCATGCCAATCATGCCTTTTAGGGTTACTGTATGCTTTAAGGTTAATGTACGTTCTTAGGTTACTATATGCTATTAGGTGTTTTAGGGTTATGGCTTGTTTAGGGTTTCAGCTTGTTGGCGGCTATATAAAAGGCCAAGTTCTTCTTCTTTTTTGTTAGTTTTTGTAGAATTCCTTTGTAAATGAAAGTTTCCTCCATAGTCAGATTGGATTTCTAGATGTTCACAATGGCTATTACACGACCATTGTTTACATACACTACGTTTTCTTTCCTTTTTTGCAATTTAATATACATGAGAATTTCATTTTAGCCTCTTTTTGCGCATTGTATATATATGTGTGTGCATCTTTTTTTAGTTGATTAGTTTCTACCTTTGGTTGGTTTTAGTTTTTTTGTTTAGTAGAATTTATTATGGATTTACACCTTTACAACATCGTATGTCATGACACTACACGTCACGACAATTTTTTGATCATGACCAATGAAATAAAACATTAAACAAAAACTTTTAAATCTTGGTTTCAACATTAAAACTAACGTATTATGTGGGTTTTCATCAATTTTTTTCAAGAACAAAAAAAAACTATTTAAAATTCCATAAACCTCTTTTTAAATCTTGGAGCCAAATTAATTAATTCAAATGTCGTAACCCTAACTTTGGGCTCGCGACCAAGGCAAGGGCTTGCAAGAATGCGAGATAAGAGGGAGGCCTGGGAAGCACATTTTATATTCCTGAGAGTGCAAGAGAGTGTGAAAGAATGAACCTTCACACTCCCAAGTGAGCTCCCATTTGGGAATTGGAGTCCCAATGGATTCCTGAATTTTCAAGGAGCAATTGCAAGGGTCGAAACCCATTGGATTGAATAGTTCTTTATATCATTGGAAATCTATTGAAACATAAATGTCTAAAATGGGCTCGCATGACCCAGTTAGACATTTGAAACACAAGTTAAGGCCAAAAAAAAGGCCGGGAGTCAAATTGGCAGTTGACATGTAGGTGGCGTGCGACATACTATTGGAAAGCTTTTGATGAAGGCTACAACTTTGATTTAGACCTTATTTCAATCAAAGGTCTACACACAAAGTTATGGGGCCCCAAAATTATAAGAATCCTAACTTTGGGAATTTCGAGACTCCCATTTGGGAGTTTCAGGACAAAATGCCATTTGGATGTGGCTTCATGGAGAGGCACAGAGTATACTATAAGGGGGAAGGTGGTGGCTTCCCCCAAATCCGGGCCGTGGTGAGTTTTGTACGTTTAAGTTTGCCTATGGCTCGTCCTAGCACCAAGAGTGCTCCAACTATACACTAACCAACTTGTTGTTTTGTTTTGTGCAGGTTTGTGTGAGTGATTAGTTGCTTGTCATTTTTCCTAGTCCCATCCTGGAACTCCAGCACTCCCTTTTACCCCCAAAGTGTTGTGAGTTAAGGAACGTGCCTCAACTCCTTGCTCTTTCGTTGTTTTCATTTCAGACTCACCTTTGAGTCTATCAAGGAGCTTGGGGCGTGCCACAAGTGCAACACAAAAATCTTCTTCCATTAAAGTTTGAAAAGATGGTGCATTTTTTAGTTCTTCTTTCCATTTCAAGCTTATGGAAATGGTAGAATGAAGGGCATCATTTGACAACCAATGTCCCTTAAATTGGTTTAGAACACAAGTAACAACAGGGGAGAGATAATCAACAACAATTTAACAAATATGCCATGTCAAAGGGGGTGGAACCTTAATTGTTATCCTCATTGAACTCTAGCTACATAACAAAACATTATAACATTTTAAAATTATAAACTCTATTGAAAAAGAATGATTTTGCTAGCAAACCTTCAAATTTTTTTAAAAAATGATCATTATCTACATTGTAGCAAGTCTTAGCAAAAATCATAATAAACAAAGAAATATTAAAGTTTTGATGATAACATTGTTTTAACTGGAGTGTTCAATTTTCTTTAAGGAAGATTCAAATTTTCATAAGCCTTGTTCCATTCTTATTTACCATTCCTTAATTTTTTCAGTTAAGTTATGCACTTGAGGGGGGGACATTAGTTTAAAAAGTAAAAAATACATGAATAAAAATATAGGGTGTAATATGTTGGTTGCTGGATAAAAATATAAGTTAATTAGTAAAAAAAAGGTACATTTTATTCAAATAATCAATTTAATTATAATATAAAATATAATAATTTGAAATAATGGATTACAATTAATATAGGGTGGTTTTAATATATATACATTATAAAATTAAATGATAATAGGGTGATAAAAAATAAGTTGGACAATTATGTAATACTCCCCCTAAAAATGGTCATTTGATGCATGTAGATCCCAAATTTTACATTAAGTGTCCCCTTCAGGGTAATGCATTTATGTAAATCAAATTGGGTAGTTTTGACAAATACATATATCAAACCCTCACAAAAAAATTTCATTAATTGAAACATACTGACAAGCCTTAAAGAATGCATGGTCAAAATAGATACCTTGAAAGCTTTCTATCAAACTTAAAACGTCACAAATTATAACAGACTTTAGGGTTGTAATCATAGTATTTAAATTAGATCTTTTATCTTTAACATAAGCAAAAAAAAAATAATTCTCTAGTCATACTTCCCTTACAACTTTTAAAGCTTTGGCTAATGCATGCCCAAAAGTATTAAATGTTTCAAAAAACCCAATTGCAATATGTTTTGGTTGCCAATTAGACCCCAAAAAATTAATAACAAAGGCAAAAATTTCATAAGCCCCTTTTGACATTCACAAATGAGAACTTGTTACATAATAATAATTTACCAAAACAAGTAGGACATATAATTGTTTAGTTTTTTCCACCAATTTTGGCAAAATTTCTCTTGAAAATTGTTTCCTACAAGACAAAACAACCCTTGGACACAAATGTAAATTAAATTTTAAGCATTGGCTTTCAACAAAATGCATTCGCAAATGGTTTTTAACAGTTAAAAAAATTAAATCTTCCAAAAATTACTTTTGCTGCACATCATTTTTCTTATAAAAATATTTGGTAGTGAAAAAATTAAAGATAGTGCTTCCATTTACATGAAGTTGACTTTCATAAGGTTTTTTTAACAAATTGTTTACTTTTTTTTCAAATATTTTTACAATCATAAAATAGTTTACATAAACATGTTTTTGCAATGTAATAATTCCATTTGCACTATTATACAATATCAAACCTTTCTTTGCTTATGTTTTGGCATTTTTTATTAAAATTAAACTGACATATTAAAAATGCATCTCATCAATTGAGAACACTTAACATGCACTCACTTATTGTCATTTACACAATAAAATGACCAACATAATGCATTTATACTATCATGTTTTCACTATTTTTTTTGAAGATACATTTCTTTCAAATTTTCCTTCATTTTTTCTTCCACCTCATTTGCATTAATAATTTCTTCTATTTGCAAATTTGACTGAATTTCAAACTCTTCTTCCATTATCTCCTTTTCCATTACAATGTCATTTAGATATATTTCATCATTATTATTCTTTTTTTTTCCATTTTGGGGTGACTTTTCCATTATCAATTGCAAAATGAAATTTTGCTAAATGAGTGGCAAAGAAAACCAAACAATAATATGCAAACCTTTAGGCTACTAAAAGTTTCATTTACTCAATATGTTTATTTTAATGATATTTGGTGTTTTTACCTTACCACTTACTAATGAATTATAAATAAATGGATTATGATTTGAAACCACATGCTCACACCATGTTGTGTTTTTTTAAAAATTATCTTAAATTGACAACTATTTCAATGAAAATTCCCAAAAAAATGAATAAGTACAAGGGTTCATAAAGCTCATGTCAAGGTCCTTACACAATTTATGGAAATTCTACCTTATAAATTTTCCTAATTCCTTGTCCAAAATTTGTGTAATTCAACATTTTTTTAATGTTTAACTAAATTTCCATGTGGAAATACAAAATGAAACACCATTGTAAAAACAATAAAAGCAAATACAAACTTTCAAGTTGCCATTTTTGAAAGGTTATGTGCTAGACAAATTAATAGGAAATGAAAATTAAATTACACTAACTAGTGACAAGAGTCGTTCGAAGGGAATATGACTCATGATATTAAAATATTCAAGTTTGATAACTTAATGAAGATCATTTGAAACATTTATATTGCAATCAAATTTAATGTTAGAATGTTAGCACCTAGAGTGTTAAATAGTCTAGAATCTAACTAACATCAAAACTAATTCATTAATGGAATGCTTGTTAACACTAACCTAAATGATAATTAATCTTATTATTTTTAATTCATACCTAGTTAGTGTTAGGGTCATGTCAGAGTTTAGTTAGGCACCTCCATCATGATAAATTCATAGTATTATGATGAAAGAAAGGTAGTGAGAGGCAAAACTTGTTTCTTAGTCTCATTTAGAACTTTCATCATTGTCACCCATATTTATCTCTATTTCTATTATTTTCTTTGAGCTTATGTTGTTTAATTTGTGAGCTTTGATGTCTTTTGTGTTATTTCTCTTGTTTTTGCATTTGGTTTTTCTCAAGTTTCATTGTCATTAACAATTCTTTTTCTTTTTCTCTTATTTGTGCTCAACTTCACTCAAGTTTCATAGTCATTGATGCCCTACTTTTTTTTCTCTTCTTTGCATTTAGCTTTGTTCAAACTTCATTGTCAACTCACCACCTTGTTTTTTTTGTTCTTTGCAATTCCTTTCGTTCGACATTTGTCCTCATTGTCACTTGCTTTGGGCTACCTAGGTCTAGTTCTTAGGGATAGGAGTCTTTGAATTGCATTTTTAAAATTCTTGACTTTTGGTTTTGCTCTCATCTTGTGTGACATTTTTATTTTTGTGTTTCATTTTTTGCATTCTTGTTTCTATAGTGAATTTCTTAATATGTTTTTGTCTTGTGTCTTTGCATTTTGCAATGTGCAATTTGATGTCACTTTTATTTTTGTTCCCAAGAGCAAAGAAGTGTGAACTTACAAACCAAAAAAAAAGAAAAAAAATTGCAACCTTCACTACAAAACAAAACCTCAAAACGCAAGAGTAACAAAGAGCTTCTAGCAATGACCAATGAGCTCTCACTTGGGCCCCATTATTTTCATGGACATGAAGCCTTTGCACAAGATAGCCATTGCACAACACCACCTTAAACCCTAAGCTTCATCGGAGACCCTAGCCTAAAAACCTAGACCTTACACCCTACTACTACCCAACATATAGACTCCTAGCCCTAAGAACTAGACCTAGGTACCCCTTTATACCCTGCCTGAGGATTGGGGTTTTGTAAATATCTTGGGTGTTGTACAAATGAGGCAAATATTGAGGCAGCTATCACCAATTGTGATACCTGCTAGTTGGTTTAGTCTTACTAATTGACCACATTTGATCGACCACTAATTATTCACATTTGACATATTGATAAGTTGTTAACTATTTTCTAAAGTGTGATATTTAAAAAATCACATGAAAAAAAAACAAAGTGTGCCATGAAAACTAGCATTAAAAAATTCTGCTATGATACTAACAATTGCCACAAGCACTCAACAAGAAAAATTGCATACACAACTAGATTAGACCAGGTCTGGAAATCAGGTTTACCAAACTTGCAATTTGCACCTTCTTCATTTCCAACATGCTTAAGGAAAAACCCATGACCATCCTAATGTTGGGCAACGCCCTCAAACTATTTCTCTTTCTCAACTCCCTCCTTGTTTTATACCCACCAAAGAGTTTTCATTCTCTTGTCTCTTCACCATCATCTCCACTTACAGCTTCAAAATATTACAAATATCGTTGGCTGATCAGTCTGGATCTTTGTCTTGATCATAATTCTTTCACACCAAAATGAAATAAGAGTATGTGAAATATCGTAGTCCTATTGTTGGATCTGAGCTTGAACTTATGTCTCAGGTTTGGTGATCAAAGTTTCAACTTCACCTGTTGTTTCAGCTTTGAGAATTTGTGTATGCATCTCTATTTTGATGGCTCCTGCTAAAGCATCATAAGCATCAGCCCATGCTTGGTTGAGTTCTGTCGACCATAGCTCAGGTAGCCTTTCCTTTATGGTCTTCAAGAGGGCTGCCTTCACCACCTGCACAAAACCACGGACATGAATTCATGAAGAATCAGATTACCCATTTCAATATCATCCAGTTGTGATTGCTTCTTTAAGTCACAGAAGATTTAGTGGAAAATCCATTGTTTTGACAGTAAGTAAACTTTATATAAGTACTCTAAGAGCATCTCCAGTGGTGCTCAGTATGTGACCCTGTAAAAATATTGCTCACATCCAAGTTTAGTTATTTACTTTTTTCCAACCCAACCCATAAAACTAAAACTGGGACTGCAAATAGGTGGGAGACTACTAATAGCAAACCACTTGGACCGATCATTATGAATGGCCAATCAGAAATGGGGAACAGCAGTCAGATCATATTCATTACACTCTTCTCTGGCATGTGTTAGGCTTTGCTGTGCTTTTTTGCAGCCTCAGCAAGCTGGGCCAAAACTATTTTGCTGAGCCAAGTCAGCATGTGTTGACTTTTCTTCATCCAATTTTTAATTTGCAGGGTCATGTACTGAGCACCAGTGGAGTTGCACTAAGTACTCTCAACACTCACTTGATCCATAGTTGATCTCATCTTCTTCTACGTCTTCTTGAATTTGTAATTCAACAGAATTCACAACCGAAATTCACAAATCTCCCAACAGCATTTGTTTCTCCCTTAACATCTCTTTCAAGAATTGAGCTCAGGTTAGTATCCATGGGTGAAGACAATTCTGACACAGGGAGCAGGTTTCTCCCAACTCACAATTTGAAAGCCAGCATATGCTTTTTTCCTTTGGGCCCAAACAATAAAACAGAGGAGGAAGAATGTAACCCTGAGAGTTCCAACAAAAAGGGTAGAAGACAAAATTATGAATGGGAAGCTCTCTGTAACCAATTGGATGAGTGTGGCCCAAGAAGAATCCTAGCCAGCTGCTTGAAGAATATAATCCGCTTGGATTTTAGCTCTGGAAAGATCAACTGGTGTTCTTCAAGAGTGTAAGAAGTTTAATAAGAACAGTCAAAATTTCCAATCACTTAGCGTACCTCAAAGTGTGCATCAACAACTCCAGCAGTGACATGCTTGGTTGCCAGTTTCTTCAGCACTGGCTCAAGGACTTCTAATACTCCTTTCTCCCCAAGCTGCACTGCCGCATCTCCTGTCTGTACCATGCACTTTGTACTACTTAAAAACCAGACTGATATACTCATGAGTGCATGGATAATTGCCAGTAAGACTTTTGGAAGAAAGCTCTCACTGGAGCTCTCACAATGATAAATGACATCCAGAAAATTTAATCCCAAACAACACTCATTGAGTGCACTGTTTTGGTACAATCTTATATACACAGCTGTTTGGAGGTGCTTTTGCTATGGCATCCTCCTTCAGTAGCCCAGAATATGGATCATACCTTCCTCCTCATGGAGCTGTGCTCTCATGATCATCTAGGCTTGAAGAACTAGTGATGACTTAGGGCACATGACATTGACTGAGTTCTCAAATGACTGGGGTTGATGGGTTGACATAACAATGCCATACTGAGCTACAGTTTCACTGGACTGAAGAACAAGGAGTTCTTCCCTTGAGGAATTTAGCAGTTTTCCCAACTTACACTTATGCAGGAAGGTCTACAAATTTTGTTATGGTATCCCATGATCTCAATTTGGATGTTTCTTTATCAACTCATGTGAGAAGTCCCCCCCCCCTTCCTTACTAACACACACCCTTCTGTCACACCCACTAAGAAAGAAACCAACAGAATGGGGTGAGTTTGTCTTGGCTTGCATCCCAATTTAGACTATGAGATTCTCGGAGTTTGGCAACATACCATCTTGAAGACAAGAGTGGCATGCTGTTTCAGCTTTGCATTCTGCTCATAAGGAACTGTGGAGTTCTTGACAAAAGGAAAAAGGTCCTTGGCTGCTGGTGCAATCTCAAAAATGCTGTGCACAGTCGGTGGCAATCCCAAAGAACCCAGTTCCAGATCAAAACCCATGAGCAATGCTTTTGTTATTACAAAAACTTAGGACTCACCCTCATCATGAACTCTTCTGCAACATGATCCACTGCATCATTCTTCTGTCCAAATCTTGCAGGTAACTAAAAGGTCTGCAGATCTTACTTGGTGAAAAAGATGACAGCATTGGTTGTTGTGTCTTTCTTCAGCAATTCCCATGATTGCTTGACCAAAATTTCACTGTTCTTTGAAAACGCTGGACCAAAAAAACAGAAAAAGAAAAGAAGAACCAGACCAACATCAATCCTTGAAACTCAGCAAATGCGGAAAAATTGCACTTGTGGGTCATCTCATTCTCAAGACTTACATACCAAAAAAACGTTCTTTGTGACTACTTATCAATACCCAAAAAACCAAAGTAGAACACTAGTAGTGTCTTGAAAACACTTCCAAGAATGCCAAACAAAAAGACCCAAGAACAAAAAACCTCAACAAAACTCAGATTTTGGACACAAAACCCAAAGGTATCATAGTGTTTTTTCTTTTTTTCCTCATTAGATCATCAACCTGAACTTGATACTGCAGCCATGATGCCAGAAGCAAAAGGAAAAAATTGTGCTGATGTAGCTATCTTCTCCTGGCAAGCCCTCCAGACTCTAGCCTTCAAAATCTCTTATCAAGTCTCTGTGTAAATCAAACACAAACTACTTTCCTTCTTATATGCAATGGGTCCCTTGTAAAAAAGCTTCAAAGACTTAGGAATTTTATATACCATATTCAAACTGGTGCTTCCACAAGCTACAAACAGGGAAATGCAGGGCCATAACAAGGAGTTATGAAGATGCTTACAAAACAACACACAAAAATAATGGATCTAAATAAGGGTGTTTTTTCGTTTTTCTTCAAATTTTGTGGTTTCAGGATTTTGGCGAATTTTCTCAAAATTTTAGCATTTTTTGTCACCATATTTGCCAAAAAAACAATGGTCTAATTATATTATAAATATATGTCCCAAATTTCTATATCCAAACTCAAGTACTGGGCCAAACTAGTATGCCAAACTAGACCCTTATAGCCTAGGGTCAGCTTCCAGATTGAGAAAATGAATAATTAATTTCTTTAAAAGAAAAACCCATTCCTTTTTCTATAGCTTTGGAATCATTAATGTTTTAAAAATCTAGAATCGTCCAAAATAATACTTGCATGTGAGTAATCAAATTATCCATATTGTAGCTTGCCATAATTATGACTATTTTTTCATCTCCTCAGCGCCATATTTTCAAAAAGAATCTCCTTTCATTAATTTAAAGGATTATTTTAAGGATGAAAACCTACCCTAGGCCCTTGGGTAAGGTATTTTGACATAACTTTTTCCTTGAAAAACCAACATAATAAACAAGAAGCATGATCCATGGCTGGAAATTAGGGATTGGAATTTGGAATGCCAATATTAGAAGAAGATGATCCATCACACAAAAAAATCCTGGCAATAATGTTTAATATTAATATCACCCAATGCTTCATGGCATACCAATGGAAGCTTAGAGTATATACCATAGCATAGGGTCAGCTTCCACATTGAGAAAATGAATTGCCTTGCCTGGTTAGGCAGCATAGTGCCTAAGAATTTTATTTTATTTATTTCATTTTTTACATTTATTTCATTTATATTTGGTGGTACAAAGTAAGAGTATTTTAGTTTGGTATTATATAATTAATGAAGCTAGTGTACTTGAGAGTGCCTTTCAGATTTTTGGCATGGTAGGTATTTTTCAAAATTTTCAGCAATTCCATGAAATAATTAAGTAGTTCCGAAGTGGGCTAAGTACTACGGTAATTAAATTCTTTCAAAAAATCAATCTGTTCTTTTGTATCTTTGAAATTATTTATGCTTTTGTGATCTAAGTTAATATAATCTAATAATAATTGTGATGGTTTTTTCTATGATCTCATGATCAAATTTTCACTCTAAAATAAAATAAAATAAAATGTTTCACGAGGTACTTGCCAATCTTCTTGATCTTGAAGTTAACAAATTGTATGTAGCTCAAGATATATACGTACATCCATACAATTGAATTAGATGCTTATATTCATATTTTAAAAACCAACCTCATTGAATTTTTTTAATTTTCAAAAACGAAAATTTAAATAATTTTTTTTTTTGAAAAAATGAATTACTTTTTGAAAGTAACTACAATTATTCTTTTTTTAATGTGCCAAACCTGACTCTAGCCTGTGATATTTAAAAGATTACTTTAATGAGGAGATTGACCCTAGGGTAAGTAAGTAAATGGAGGAGAAGAGTTTTAAGCAATCTCACACTCTTGGGCATTTTTGTTTGTTTTTATCATTTTCAAAAGTGATGTAGCATGAATTGCAACCATACATAAGACGGTACTTCCAAATATGGTTATAAAACAACCAGGGTTAAGGAGCACCCACACCCATGTTGGTACCTTCACATTTTTGAGTGAGGCCTCTTAGTGGTGGCCATATTAAGCCCAAAAAATTCACCTGACAAGAAAAAAATAGAAAACAAGGTGTGCTAAACACAATGGCCCAGTCATTAATAAATTGGTCATAACTAGAGGGGAAATAAAAATTAAATCTATTTTAATGTACATCATCATGTTGTTGTAAAGAAATTAAAAAATTGTCATGATTTCTTTTTCATTTTTTAACATCACATTAGTCATGAGGAACCCAAAAAAAAATCTCACATTAAATGATGACATTTTTAGGAACCTATCTAAACATTTAAAAAATTGTTACCAAACCAAAACCAATAGGGAAATGTCGTAACATGATTTTTAATTTTTTCAAATCTAAATGATTTTTTTCTCTAAAAAAAATTCAAATATTCCCTTTTCATATTTATTTTTCACATTTGTGCAAATTTTCAAACCAAAAAGAAAAAAAACTTGTCATGACATGTGTATTTGAATGTTTTCAATCACATTGTCACATTTTGAAAGAATTATATGAATTTTTGGGTATGATGAGTGCCATAATCATTTTTTAAGAAAGTAGTTTCATATTTAGTTTTGTGAGTTATGGATTGTGACAAAGTCACTTGAGGCTGAGTACACATTTAACGAGGTGGCACAGAAAACAAAATGTCAAAAGATGAATGTGAATCCTTTTACGACCAAATTCGGATGAATCATCTCACCTAGTTTATGAAGGACAAAATCCCTTGAAGCTATTATACTCTATAATGATTCTGAACACAATAAAAAAAAATGACCACCAGGCTTTACGCCCAAGTAATCATGCATTACCCTACACTTGTGACCCTCTCAAAGTTAATTACAAAAAAAAATCCCTCCAATCAAACAAGAAGATCAAACGGTGAGAACGTAAGTCCAAATTGAATTGATACGAGTGACATATCAAAGACTGAGGACCAACAAGGAAGATTAAAAAGTGGCAATCATCCCTAGGTAGGAAGATTTAGCCAAATCTGGCTATAAACCAGAAATGAAGTGCAAATCTTTTAATCATCCTTCATTGTATATGTTTGAATTACACAAAATATACAAATCTGGCAATTTTTTAATCTCTTTTTTCCCCTCACTTCTGGCAACTGAAAACCTCCAAAATCATTTCTTTCTCAAAATTTTAAATTCTCTTTTTGACCCCGACAAAACAAAACAAAAAGATCGCCAGTATAAAGGAGGCTGGTCTGAACAAGTGTTGGGCAATTCTTTACTTTTTACGAAGCACGTGTGATTCCTGTTCTAAAAAATAAACCCCGAATGCTTCAGTTTCAATTCCAGGTCTGGTTTCACACATAAATGGAATCAAGAATCTGATTTTCTGGTTTTTAAAAAATAAATATAATTGTCATTGTTTCAGTTGTGTTTCCACTTTCACACGTAAATGAAATCAAGAATCCATTTTCTTTTTCCAAAACTTGTCTCTTTTGGTTCTGGGTTTGGTTTGGCATATACCTATATCTTGGTTCTGGGTCTGGGTCTGATTCTTTGAAGAACACAAATACGGACAAAATCTGGCATCACAAACACTCTGGCCCTGCCAATCCAACAGATAATATGTCAAACATCTGCCTATTGTGTCCACACTCTGAACACCAAAACAATCCATTCCAATCTAAACAGTCTAACACTTTCACCAAAGAAACCGATTCACCTTATGTGAAACTGGTTCTATCAAGGCAAAACTTCCAAAAGTTGGATCCAATGCCATAATCCCTGTCCCTGTGGGGGCAGGGCCCAATAAAATCCAACTCTGATTTCAGTTATGAAAATTAGGGTTTGGTTCTTACTAATTGGAACTGAAACAGACAATTATCACCCACCACCAAAACAGGTACCTGCCCAAACAGTGGTTTAATCTGAACTCTTAATCGAGAGTTCAGTTTTTCAGCATTTCATGGAACATTAATTATTATTTAGCTGCCACAAGGGGCCACAAGGGGCAGAGCTATTTGAGTGATGGATTGGGGGGATGCTTGTTTAAGCTTGTTTCCACTTGCAGAATTTATGTGAAAATTAGTAGAGCTTGTTTCATCCATCCTCTGTTCTATTGAGAGAAGTCCCATAAAATTAGGAGCAGTTTTCCGCGACTCAAAACAGTCTGTACTGACTGCCCTTCTGATTTTGGGAAGGCATGTCTGTGAGAAAAAACCAAACGTCAGAAAGGTACTTCCAGAATCTGTAACAAAAAGCAACCAACTTTTCATCATCTGGAAATGTAGAAATTGGATGATTCTTCAGCTTCTAGCCCAGCTTCTCGTTGGTTTTCATCCAAATTTTCTAAAGATTCATGACACTTCTTGAAGATTGATGCATGGTTCAATGTATTTGCCCCACTTACAGCATCTCCACCCCAAAACTGTAAACAACACCTTTATTTTAGAATAGAATACTGTTTAATGATCACTACCCCCAGTCATAAAAGTTCCTTTAAACACTCAAAGACCATTCTCCTGTATTTACATCTGGACGAGTAATAATCCCTGTCCAAATCTATAATAGAAAAAAAGCTTTCAAAGGGGTTTAAATGACCACTGCAAAATAGACCATCAATACCGGAGAGCAGCAGGATTTACACTATCCTGATGGAAGATTTAATGGAAAGGGGTGTTTGCCAGCATGGGGTGAAGATGCCTTTGCGTACAAGCTGTAAAGCAGGCCCCGGGTTTGAGGCACTTTATCAGTTTTGGTACTGAAATTAACACCTTTCACATGGAAGGTGCCTTCCATATGGACCCCAAAGCACTCCAATTTTATCAGATGCCTCAGAAGAGACCAAAAGCACTCCAAGGCTTTTTTTCTCTTTGTGTTTGAAAGCATGGAAGATTTGTTTGTTAGTTGAAGGACCCCTTTGACAAGCACATGCAGACTGTCCACGTTAAATCCTTTTGTACTTTATGCTGCTATGAAGGCATGCTTCCATAGGTCTCCTTAATTTTTGAACCTACACCAAAGGTCTCTCGCCCTCAAGGCTCCAACATTCAAATTAGGGGAGGCCCTTGGGAGTAGGACTTGCTCTATACATTAGAATTATCTTTAAAGTCCTTCCCAATCCAGTCTTTTTTTTTGGTATCCTTTTCATTTTGTCATTTCCTTTTTGTTGTTATTCATAAAATTCAGAAAATTTTGATCAAATAGCACATTCAAAGGTGAGATTGCTGAATTTTATTATGCTCTGTGTTGAATGCGTCTATGCTGGTAACCATCTTTTGGTTTGCTGTTTCAAAATTTATATTGAGAATCACATTTAGAATCAAACTCTTTTTAAACATTTATGAAAATATAAAAAATAATTTGATTTTTGAATTGTGACACTGAATGCAAATTAATTAAACATTTTAATGTTCATCTACCATTTTGACCTGTTTTGAATCCTTAATGAACAATTCCATCCCTTGCCTAAGATATTTTATGAATAAGTCTATTATATTCCTGGAGGGATGCTATACCAGCTCTTTAAGATCGAGAGGAATCTAACACCTATGTCAGTAATTGCCAAATTTTTAGCAAGATATTTTCTAATCACTTGTCATGTATGACCTCACATAGGATCTTCCAACCCCTGTAATATCTCACTAACCAATCAACAGGACCTTATGAATTCTTAAGTATTGTGTTTTTCAAAAGAAGGAAAAAACTAAGAAAAAAATCTCAGCATTTTGTTGTTAAGTGGGTAAACAAAGGGTTTGCAAAAAACCCTTCATTGATTTTTTTGGTAGCAGCACTCAGCATGTCACAATTGTGACTGCCACTTTAACTCCAGGAAGAGTCTATATGTAGACCTTTCTACTATGTTTAAGAGTGGGAGGTAAAAATGACCCCCTTCCTACTAGGGTTAGAACTGCTCATCACTGATCATTACCCTATGACTGAACAGTTCTCTAGATCGTTTTCATCTGTGCTTCATTTTGAGTGATTTAAAATGTTTATGAGAGCGCTACCTCAAGCTCTAGAAATCCTCCTGGAAGTGCAAAGGAAAAGGAGTACTCTAAAAATAACAAGAAGAAAAATAAGCTTTTCAACTTACAAAACGTGGTTTTTTCTTTCCTTCTCTTTGGATCCCTTCCACTTTCAAAGCTTCTAACTTTCTCATTTCTTGTTCGATTTAAACGATTTAAAGTGCTATAGGAGCACCACCTTCAGTTCTACAAATCATTTTAAAACTGTAATAGCAACAGAGCAACATACAAAGAATTTTTGAGGGGGTTTCGGGAACCAGCTTTGTAGTCTTCTGTGGTTTGCTTTTTCCAATTCTTGACCCCCTCTAATTTGGGGGGGGAGGTAACTTTCTCATTTCTCATCAGTTTTTGAAAAAATTAAATGTGTCAGATATGCCAAGAGGAGGTGTTCAAGTTTTGTTTGGACACCAGAAACAACGGAGCCCTCCGCTTCCATCTGACCTGCCCTGAGCGCTTAATTGTTTGCTCACCAACTGTTGTACCCTAGTATTTTTTGTCATTGGTAAAATTTTGCCAAATTTCAACCTGAAAACAATAATTTCGAACTTTAGAAAGGCTTTTTTGTGAAAAAAATGGCCCAAATTCACCAGATTTTGAAAAAATAAATCCAAATTGTTATATTTTTATGATAAGTTCCAGCCGGTAGTCAAGAATATAGAAAATTTCTGTTTTTTTTTCTACTTTCAAATTTAGTATGTAGCCAAATTCGACTTTTTTTTTTGTTGTGAATGATCACCACTTTGAATACATCACAAAATCCTTTTTAAAAATGATGCTTCCTACACCTCGTGATCCACATATGTTTACCTCATGATCTACGTATGCTTAGATATTCATGATAATCTTTGCATTATGTGTAGGGTAGAACCCCTGGGTATGCCTCATCTTAGGTTCCTCATTCGAGGAATGTCCCTCAACCATGCATGGGCTTAATCCATTTTGTAATAAATAACCTCAGTTAGGGGCATTTCAGCCTCCTGGTAGCAGTGCAGGTACCCTCCACCGGTATGGGCCAACATCATGGTACTGCCCCACTCTAGGACATTAATGTAATAAGCAGGGTGGTCCCGCACTAGTGGCAGGGCATGTCATATGGGCATGGGCTAACCATCAGCATTGCATTGATGCCCTAGGAGTAGGACATTACCCTACAAATAAGATACCTTTATTTAGAGGTCTCCGGCTGCTGCAGAATGTATAATGTATCCAAAGAGTTTTCCCCCTTTTGTCCAGAACTTCAGTCCCCTTACAAGCAAGCCTAATCAACTTTTTTAATTTCATCTTTGTAAATGGATGCACCTCCCCTGCACAAAACTTCACAATTCAAAATTCAGAGATTTTACAAAAGTGTAAAGTATCATCGTATTGTTTTTTTTTTTTTGGTATGTTTTAATCTCTCATTGGGTAGAAGAAATCTTGTTTGTTGATATTACAATGATGTCATAAGAACAATAACTTACACAATTCGAAAGATACTTCGAACTTGCTTGTTAAAATAACTTTCATCGGATGAAAATTATCCATCAACTTATCCTTGTCGCTGCAACACTATCCCTCTGTAATGTTGCTATCTCAAGGATGCTTTACATAGAAAAGGGTCTATCAGCAGACCCTTCTGAATTTTTGACCCCCTTCAACTTACCAGCTTCAACTTCAAGGGATCTCAAATTTGAAAAGGTTTGTTGCTACACCTTTCTCCAATATCTAAGACATCTTTTTCTTTTTCTTTTTCTTTTTTCTTTTTTTAAAAAGTGTACATTATTGTTTTTGTAAGATTCCCAAAATTTCAAAGTTCATTTCCTTGGGGGAAGGATTTTTTTCTTTTTGGTTCTTCCTGGATTTTCAGGCCTTGCCTCAGCCTGGCCCTCAAATCCAGGAAGAGCCTCAAAGGGATTCATTACACTATACAAAAATTGCAAGCTGAAAGTCCATGCCCACACTCGTCTTTGAAATGCTACATTGTTATCAATCCTCCAGCTTCCTCTCCAGTCTTTGGCAAATGGTGTTTTTTATTTTAGGGAGGAGCAAAATTTCACAAATTTCAACCTCAAATAATAAAATGGAAATATTCTGTCACAAATTCCTTGTTGCAAAAAATTTCAACTTTTTATAATTTTTTTTAAATCCCCAAATAATGTAAGAAGTTCCAGTAGGTCGTCAAAAAGGATGCTTAAACTAATTTGCTTTTCTATTTTCTCTATAGCCTGATTTAGCTAAATCATCTTATGTATGATTACCACTTCAGCTACATCACAAATTTATTTAAATTATGAAGCTTTATTTGTTTTAAATACATTCTGCCTGCCACATACCAAGTCTGCATCCTGTAACATAATATCATAGCTTATCAATTCTGAAGAAAGCCTAATCTTTTCTATATGGTAATCAGTGATTTTTTTTCCCTTGGCAATTTTGTGAAATTTTTTAAAAATTGGTTTTCTAGTCACCAAATTTTGGAAAACAATTTCATTAAAAAAAATCCCCAGATTCTATATTAAGTTCAGTAGGTAGACAAAAAACATAACATCCTAGAAGGATGCTAAAAAATTTCTTACTCAATTTTTTCTACAGCCAAATCATTGTCCTTTGGATGATTGCCACTTCAGCTGCAGCAAAAAATTGAGGAAAAAGAAATATCGATGGCAATCCGTTGCCCCTTCATGTTTCATAGTATTGTGTGCATGCGATTTTTGGTGATGTTCAAATCTCCATAGCAGTTTTTGCAGGATGGGTTCTCGACATTTGTGTGCAATGCCAATTGGGTGTCTCAGATTGAAGCAGATAATGTTGATGACTTAGCAACAGTGTGGTAAGTATGACTGTGGAAAGCTGCAATTGCCCTGGCAGGTTTCCTCAATTCTTACATTGCTTCCAGATGTAATCTGTGAAGATGGAGCATTAGTTACTGTCTACAAGTATTCTTCATGGACTTTGTTGAATGGAGATCTTCATCATCCCAAAGTTTTTCCCCAAGTGTACATGGAGTTTAAGATCTTGAGCCTTTCTTTCCACGGAATGCTAGTGTCAGGTATATCATCTGGAACACTGGCTTCTTTTTTTTCATGCTTTAGAGCAGATTTAATAGAGCATCAATCAAAGCTTTTTACTAATATCAACTTATGGAAGAACAACTTGAGCACATAAGCATTTGGAACCTCTGAGATGTGAAAGTGCAGATTCAAATCTTGCATCACATAACCAATGAGGTTTTATGTACATGGTTCCAGACATTTCTGCTCCAGCAGCATCAAAGCATATTAAGTCCTTTGCCCTTATGGAGACAGCATATAATAAACACACCACAATGCGCAACACTGCTGATATCAGCCCTTCATTGATGAAAATTGTATGTGTTTAATAACCTCCAGCAATGAACTCAATCCAAACAATTCCAGGGAAGTGGATGCCAAGCACTTCTTTAGCCTTCTGCTCTGATCGCAACTGATAATAAACCAAAGAGAAAATGGAAGCAATTGTGGGGAACCTCAGCCTGCTGTTCTTTTTCAAAACCTTGGTCATGAAAGTGAGTTGTCTGTTGAAACCCCAAGTCATGGCTCTTCCTCAGTTACAAACAAGAGGCCCTGACTAAGAATTCACATGCCCTTTAAAATGGTCAAGTAAATGTCCTTGGAAATGAGTCCTCACACTACACACTAGAGAGTTGTTTCATTTGTGCATAACTCTACTCTTAAATCCTTGCAAGCTTAGGACCAACCCATGACACATCTGGAAGGATGATTAGGGGTCTCGAGATGTTTGCCAGTTATTGTTACTGCCAAATGTAGCCAATAGCTTCAACAAGTCTGTTACTGAAAACTCTTCACTAATGCTCCCTTGACGCCTTGGTTGTGAGCTCCCTACAGCATTTGTCCGTGTGTACTGATACTCATAGGCAGCACTCTTGGTTGTCCGAGACATGGACAATACAGTTTCAAAGTCTGATTGCTCCAGCTTCCGTGGCAACTGATTGTGCACAAAAAATTGAGTGATGTGAGCAGTCTGCTCAAGTGACCTATATAAATTCATGATCTAGCATAATATAAGGTTTAGAAAATCACCTTTGCAGTAATGAACCCCTCAGGATGTAGTTTCTCCTCCTCCAAAAGATCACGAATGGGCAGATATGCAGCTTGCTTGCAAAGATCACTCAAATCAGAGCCACTGTAACCGTCACATAGACTTGCAAGCCGGTCAATATCCAGATTCTCAGCCACATCCTCACCCTTGAGAATGACCTTCAATATGCTAGCTCGCTGCTGCTTGTCAGGCATACCAACCTCAAAGGCTCGTGGCAGGCGCCGCAATATTGCTTCATCAAGCTCCCAGGGCCTATTCGTTGCAGCCAATACCATCACCCGTGCATCCTCTGTATTCAAAAAGGGAAGGTTTTTTTCCTATGTTATCTATCTTGCACAATCAGCTACATGTGTGCTTGATGTTGGAAAAATGAAGGAGAAAAAGAAGGAAAGAACTTACGGTCTGTGCTAAAACCATCCCAGAGAGCCATAAACTCTGTCTTCATGTTGGTGAGTGCCTCATGCTCGGCTACCCTGCGTTGACCTAGAAAGCTGTCTACCTCATCAACAAAAATGATTGCAGGTTGCAGCTTGTATGCAAGAGTGAAAACTGCAGTAACTGCAAATGAAAAAAACAATGTCACAAAAGTTATGATTGTAACAAGATGTAGCACAATAAGCTTTAAGTTCTTGATATTGAGCATATGGACAGCAAAGGAGATGCAACTGATTGAGCAGAAATGGAAGCCATACCCAATTTCTGTGCATCACCAAACCATTTGCTCATCAATGTTGAGGTCTTCACATTGATGAAGACTGCACTTGACTCCTTAGCTATGGCCTTGGCAAGCAATGTCTTTCCTGTTCCAGGAGGGCCGAACAGCAAAACACCCTTCTGTGGCCGCAAAAGCTTACCATGCGCAAAAAGGTCAGGCCGCTGCAAAGGCAGTATGATCAATTCCTTTAGATCTTGTTTGATGGTGTCAAGGCCACCAACTGAATCAAATGTAACATCAATGTCTTGAGGATTGATCACATCACATGCTATGATGTCCTGCACACACAAAAAAATTAAAATCACATTCACTTAGTCCATCTGCTCTTTCTGCAGTTCTAATTTCAAATCATCGTCAAACCCTAATTCCACATTTACTAACCGCTCCTGTAGAGAAACCCCAAAAGAACAAAAAATGGTGAGCGCTTTTGTGTGAGAATAGCTGAATCTGCAAAATGTTTGTTCACAAAATAAAGCAAGAAATGGTCAACCTGGATCTTGCCCTAAACCGAAGTGGATGGAATGATGATTGCCTAGCAACAAATGAGCGCGAGAAGCGTAACGTTTCTTGGCTTCAGTAAATTAGGGTTTTCTCTCAAGACCGTCTCAATCGGAGAAATCCAGTGGGTGCCTGGGGTGGAAAGCAGCGCAACAACGCAAGCATAAGTACCTCATAAGTATTTGTCTGAACGAGAGGTCGCCCCAGGCGCTTGGCAATCTCCTTCTTGCGCTCCGCGGCCTTCTTCGACTGTGCAAAATTCGGGTCCAAATACTTGAATCCGACAACCAAAATAAGGCAACTGATTGCAGCACTTACTGCATACAAAAAAATCTCTTGACCCACCGACGTTACCCTACTTCCTGCCCCCATCGAATCCCAAACCCCACCCCACAACCCACAACCTCCCCGCCCCTTACTCTCTCTTCTCTCCCCTCTTCACCGTCCTGCCGGCACTCGCAAAAAGCTCAGAAATTCAAGCTCCAATTCTTATGTCCTCCGGGCTGCCTCACCCAGCGTGTAGAACCTAAACCTCCCATTTGCAACCGCTGGAAATTTCCGCGGAATTCGGACACACCGTCCACCCCCGATGCAACAATCGCAACTCCAGATTCGCAAATTTTGCTCCTCTACTATCAAACTTTTAGGGTTTCGATTCGCACCTTTTCCTCCTCTACGACCAAACTTTTAGGGTTTCTAGTTTCGACCCATGTTGGCCGGTTATTTTTTAAAACTCCCGGTTATCATCTCGGTTATTATAACTTAGCAACCGGTTGTTTATTTTTTGAAATCCGGTAAATGTTCTACCCGCCTGGTATTGAGTTTTCAAATTTTAATAACTGACCCTGATGATCTGACAATCGACCAGGTAGGTCATCAATCTTAAAACACCAAACATGTTCATGATTTTTCTTAAAAACAGAGAAACAGAAAAACCAAATTGAAACAATTTTTTTAAAAAACTTATAACCGGCATCTATTACCCAAAATAAAATAGAAACTGATAACCGTGGGTATTACTTTGACACCCAATTGATACTCAATGGGTTGTTAGAAATATAATTATTTCTAATTATAACCTACCCAGCCGGTTATTTCAAAAACAAATAGCTGGCCAACACCAGTGTCCACCTCCCTGACACACAACCACCCTATTCACACAAGGTGCTACATGGTAACCTGCGTGTGTTTACCCCCTTTCTTTAGAGGGCTGTGGCACTTAGTTATAGTTCTTCATCTCTTCCACACATACATACCAGCTAGTGCATCCCCATCACTTCACTACCTGATTTGTAGCAGAGGATGCCCTTTTAGCATTAAGTTTTTCCACTTCGGTAATACTGTTTTGATGATCTTGATTTTCCTTTCATGTGTTTACATTTGTTTTGACATGGCTTGTAGGTTTTGTGAATGGATTTCCATCCTTATCTATATGTACAGGGTTAACACATTTTCACTGGCTGCTTGTCGACAACCTCGACCTCTTGGCACCTTGTCAAAGGAATGAACATCCTCCTTGTGCATCAGAAAAGACAAAGGGTTGTAGGCTGTTGTAGCATGGGAGATGAAGGGTAACTTCCAGGGTTGCATGGATACCTAGAAATTTTTGATATCCTCCCTTGATATGATCTGAAATATTCAAGTTGATATCTGGCTTGTTGGATATTATTTATGTGATATTTTATTCCTTCATATTGGAGGGCTATGCTATCCTTTATATTGGGGTTGGATATCATATTAAAGCTTGAATCAGAATATCACGTTAGTAATTAGGTTAAATTCGTAATTTAGTTAGTTTGTTGGGTTTAGAAAAAAGAAAAAAGTTGCAACCGTCACAACCTACCATCTAGGATAAAGAAGCCACATTTGACTTCTCTAATCCTTTTTCACTTTTCTTTTTGCCTTTCCCTCTTTTTCTCTTTCTTTCTTCTGTTTTTTTTCTCTCTTCAAAAAAAATAAATTTTTCTTTTTCTTTTTCTATCTTTTCAAGTAAGTAAAGCATTTCTATTTTTTATTTTTTATTTTTTTCGTCAGGATATAGGCTTAAATTTTGAAGAAAGAAAAAAAAAATCATTTTTAAAATTTTTTTATTACTCCTTTTTTTTTTTAAAAATTTACTCTCTATTTTCTTTTTTCTTTTTAAAAAGATGTGTTTTACTATATTTCCCTTTGTTTGTTTCATTTGTTTGCATTCTTTTTTCTATAATTTTTTTCTTGTTTTAATTTTATCTATTTTCATTTTTTTTCCTATTTTTATGTGTTTTCTTTTTTTCTTTTACTTTTTTTTCAATTTTTCTTCTAGTTTTTTTAATGTTTAGTATAATACAATTTTTTTTTATTGTTATTTTTTTTTCTAGATGCAAGTTTGAAGTTTGAAAAAAGAAAACAAACCTCATTCTTTTTCACGTATGGTTTTTCTTCATTACTATAAGTTTTTTTCTCTTTTAATTCTTCTCTATTTATTTATTTTTGTAATATGTTTATTTTCTTTTGTTTTATTGTATTTCCTTTGTTTATTTCATTTGTTCCTTCTTAGGATTTGATAGCTTCCCTTTTTGGAGATGATAATTTTTAGATTCATCCCCAAGAATACCATGAAGGAAGATTTCTCCAAGTTGAAACCTATCCTGTACCCCTAACATTTCTCACAACATCATTGTAATATGGGCAAATGGGTGTCCAAATCACTAAAGATGGTGAAATCGTCCAAAAATAACTTCATGAAATCATCCAATTAGTCTTTGAAAATTTTGTTCATCACTCTTTGGTACATAGGGAGCACATTTTTTAGCTCAAATGGCATAACCACCCAAACAAATGCTTCTGAAAATCATTTTATATCCATCCTCGGGGGCAATTTGAATTTGATTAAAGTTACATGTCTGTCTGTCTGTCCGTCTGTCCGGGCAGTTTCCGGGCACTGCCCGGACCTTT